>Ga0153955_100593_pt1 | contig 14304 bp, 17 predicted proteins | sample TSFL039MetaG_FD_104744 | JGI IMG/M metagenome (GOLD analysis project Ga0153955, IMG submission 104744) | Attine ant fungus gardens microbial communities from Florida, USA - TSFL039 MetaG | ecosystem: Host-associated > Fungi > Mycelium > Unclassified | place: USA: Florida, Wekiwa Springs...
GATCTCACACCGAGGGAGTGATGAGAGTAAGTTAGACAAGGATCGAGGTGATCGGTGTCTGGATGTGTATAACGAGTTCTAGTGTAAGGCTTTGGATCACGGTTACATAACTCTAACCCTTAACCCTCTCTTTATCGGAGATTGACAAAGAGAACTCGTTAGAGTCCTCGCTGGATTGTGTACACTACTTATACATGTCTGATTATTTGTCCTTGTTTACTGATCCGACTATATTACATAATTAAAAGAAAAGAAAAAGAAAAGAAAATAAATATTGACTTAGAGATAAGAGGCGATTCATGACAATACTAGAACTTGTTTATCACATCCAGACACTAACCATCTCAGTCCCTATCTAACTAACTCTCATTGCCCTCTCAGTATGTGGTCATCTTAGATCAATTCCAACTTTCTTATAGTCAGGCCATAGACTTAAGTAGACTAACTGGAAAGTTTAGACCCCAGAGGTGGATAGTTAGAACCAAGCTCATGTTGTGATAATATTAGATTACAACTTTGGATCTATACTGTCAGTCTCATAACATGTACTTATCCTAAATTAGTACTCTATAATCTTCAATGTACTTCTTATAGACTATAAAGGCTTGAATGAGCCATACCTTAATAACAATGTAGCTTGACATCATAAAAGCTCAGATACTAGTGTGGGGGTAGCCTTTGGACTACCTGCATAATAGGGGGTATAATTATGTAATAATCAATAGTAAAAGTGACATGACTTAAAAAAATAGATATCTTTTTCACCCTCAACCACAAAGAAAAAACCCTAAGACCACTTTCCCCTCTGAACTCGTTATCCTTTCTATAAATTGGAGCTCACCACAAGGGGATAGTTGTCTATCCTCTAAACCTGTTACCAAAACGTCTAATGAAAATCAATCAGAAGATAGTCTTAGTGCCATTACAGTAAGGACAAGAAGAAGAATGTACCCAAAGGAAAGACCCACAGAAGTTATAAGATCCAAGAAAGCAGCTAAGGAAAGTAATAAGCCTAAAGGACCTCAGATAGAAGAAGAAAGTCTAAGGGAACACACATGAAGAGAACTATTAAATCCTACTGAAAATTTGACTATGTTGACATCAATGGCTTTTGGAGTTTTGGGCATGCCAGCCCCAGGATCAAGATGTGCCCCAGAATTTGATTCACGAAATCTAGAGGAATTGAAGGAGTTCTTGGAGGAGTTTGAGAAATTAGCTAAGAGGCATGGCTTGACAACAAAAGAAAAGGCAAAGATGGTGGTGAAGTATGTGGATAAGGAGACGAAGAAGTTCTAGAAAAGGTTAGAAGGTTTTGGAGAAGACTACATGATATTAAAGAGGAAAATAATGGGGGCTTATTCAAAGACCCTTCTAGAGGACAAACTGGCAGTGGCCGAACTAGTCAAACTGGTCAAAAAATTAGCAAAAGGGAGCATTGCAGATGAAGAGGACTTGGATATGTACTACAGGAAATTTTGGATTGTAGCAGTAGACCTAGTGAAAGCAGACATCATCAACAAGAAGCAGCATGATGAGTATTTTTGGAAAGGGCTCCCTCGAGAGCTTTGGTATGCAATCAGTGATTGTCTTGAGGCATGAGATGCCGACTTCAAGAGTGACCAGGTCCCAAAGATTGAGAAGGCAATGGAGGCAGGTCACTTTGTGTTGAGGAAGGCAGCTGCAAGAGAAGGGTGGGGTAGGATGTTGAAGAAGGAGAAAAAAGGGAGAAGGAGTGAGTCAAGTAATAAAGAGTTTGATGATGAGGTGATTGGGGTAGAGACAGGGTCAGATTCAGATAGCGAGAAAGAAAAAAAAAAGAAGGGGAAAATGTTAGTAAAAAGAGAGGTGAGTATGCTTTGAGGATAAGGGGAAAAAGAAGAAAGAAGGGCAGGAACGTGTAGATGAACTCACCAGAAAGCTCCTGCAGTTGAATGTAAAGAATGACACCTATGCAGCTGCCTATGCACAGTTGTTCATTCTGGTCCCAACGATGACTGAAAACCTACTGCCACCCTTTCGTTTTGCAGCCTCCACCATTGTGTCAACAAGTACTACAGTGATGCCCTCCTATCCCAGATATTCTAGTGCCCCTATGCCTTGTAATTTTACCTGTCACTTCTGCAAGAAGCAAGAATGTTGTTTAAGGACTTGTCCAACAGCTGAAGAATATGTTCAGTCACAACGAGTGTTAAGACAGCCAAATGGGTATTACACTTACCTAGATGGATCCCCAATTGACGCTCATCACCCAGGAGGACTTAAGAGAGCTGTTGACTTCAAGTTAAATATTCAGAACATGCCACCCCACCTGTCTAACATAATGTCAACACCTACAAAATTCAGTTCATTTATTGGGGCAACACAGTTTGAGGAAAACGAGTTTGTATGAGGGGCTGTGACACAGTTGGAAAGTGAAGTAGAAGAGGCTGATGAGTTGGTGATAACCAGGGTACAGGAGAGAAAGAAAACAGCTAAGGGAGCAGATCAGAAAAAGGAAGTGGAGAACAAGGAGATTAGTCAAAAAGGGAAAGGAAGAGCAGCAGAAGTGTACTAGCCAGTATATCGACAGGAGCCCTGGATTGCAAACTCAGAAGCGCCACAGCAAGTTTTACAATGAATCTTGAATGTAGAGGTCCCAAATATTAGGGTTTGTGACTTCTTGGCACTTAGTGGGGTACTTCAAAGGGAAATGGTAGACCAAACACGCACACAGGTTCCTGTAGTTGGAGCAGCCTTAGTAACCTTACCAGAGATGCTGTTCACATCCCTCAGATCCTTCTTCTTTCTATTCCTTCCTGATGATGTTCGGCATATCCTCATCTTGTTCTTCTATATTTGGACTGCTGATCAGGACTGATGCGTGACCCTAATGGTGTTCCTATTATAAACTGGGGGTCAGCTATCAGATGATGTCATTATCAAGGAAAATGTTTCTAAGGTCGAGTTCGCTCTCGAGAGCACTTCTAGAGGGGAGTCTGCCTTATAGATATGATATGAGACCATCTGGAAAGCATTATGAGGTACCGATAGTGGTGATTGTGGCCACTACTCCGCTACTCGGATAGTGTTCTTGAGTATACAACTGGACTCCTAGTAGTTATGTCTGGAGAGCCGATTCTCTCTCGAGAGCTGTTTATTATGATTATTATGTTCCGAATGTCACTTATATTGCCAAAATTAATTGTCCAGTGTGACAACACCATACTATGCTATCTATAAAGTTGAGCCATTACATCTCTTTGATGTCACCAAAGCCATTTTTCTCATAGCAAGGATCAATTCTCATCTATCAACAGCTAGTCTCCTCTCTATTTGTATGCGCATGCTCTAGAAACATGACAAGGACTTGGCAACTATTCATAATTGTGTGCTTGTTACTAGATATGCCTCCATCCAAGACTTTGAGAAAAGGAATGTAAATCGGATCTGCAACTATGATTTTGGAACTAGAGAGCTTGTTTTGGTCCTAAATAAAAAGATTGAGCCAGATGTGGGTAGAAAAGGCAAATACTTCAGGCCTATGGTAGTGATCAAACATCTACAAAGTGATGCTTACCTATTAGCAGAAGTTAGTGGGGCAGTGTCACATCTAAAATTTGCAGTCTTTCAGCTTATTCCTTATCAATTTCACTCTCAAAAATGTCTTGAAATTATGGAGTTTTTGGACTCAAAAGACTTAGAAGAGGTAGAGAAAGAAAAAGTGGCAGAGTCAGAGGATATAGGAATTGACAATGACAACTGAGGACAGTTGTTCTTAGAAAGATAGGGGGAGGTTTGGGGGTAGCCTTTGGATTACCTGCAGAATGTTGATATTCTTTCTTTTTTCATTTTATTTCATTAGTTTGATTATTCCTTTGTTTCTCTTATTTTCTTACTATTTTTGCTTTTTTTCTCATTTAATTATTTAATTATTTAGAGAACACTCTAGCTATTAGAGTATACAAGAATGTGACATGACACAAAATATATATATATATATATATATCTCTTTTACCTTTAACCATAAAACCCTAAGACCACTTTCCCCTCTAAACTTATTTACCTTCCCACAATATCCTTTCTTTGTTTCTGTCCCCACTAATACATTATCCACAAATGCTATTACTTTTTTCTCATTAATCATATCTTTCAGAATTTTATTTATCATACTTTGAAAAGTAGCAAACAAATTTGTTATCCCAAAGAATATAACTACTGGTGACCCCACATATATAATGAAGGCTATCTTCTACTCATTTCCTTTCTTTATTCTCACATTATTATAACTCCATCGCAAGTCCATTGTCATGAACTACTCAGTTCTTCTAAGGCAATATTTATTTTTCTTTTCTTTTTTATTTATTTATTTATTGGATGTGCAAGAACTTATTACCAAACCAGGTTGCTTACCAAAGACTAAACTCTTACATCCATGTTGGTAAATACTCTCTTGTTGCCCATGCTATTTACTAGGTCTGTGATTAAGGGCTGTCACAAACTTCATTTGGCCATATCTCCACAAATACTGGCATATTCCCCACAGTCTAAGTTGCATCTGAAAGCCCTTAAGAAGACTTTTCAAACAATGCCCAAAATACATCAAAGTGATCAGTACTCATTGAGATATCAGTTAATCAGTGCTGGACACTGATTGGCAGATATCTTGAAAACTGCCAAACATAAACATTTGCTTCCACATGCACATGGAAGCTCTCTTCAATATACTTCTGACGACTATAAATAGACCTTAGGGCAATAAGATCCTGTGGAGATACAAGGACCTCAAGGTTTGGCATAACACTGATCTATTACCCATAGATACACATCAATCCTTGAACACAAACAAGAACTGCTCCTTTTATGGTTAGGTTATCACTATTTCAGACACAAAAGGACTGCCATATGTAAAACAATAGGCAGTAGACATATAATGCTCTGTCCAGGTGCATAGACCATCCTTTCATGTATATAAGGCTTTATAGTCTGAGGATTAGACCTCAGACTTAACAACATCTTCTATTACTTATTATACCCTGTTTTGAGAATCATCACTCATCAATGATGAGGACAGATAGCACAGGTAATGTTGAAATAGAATGAAGGATATATATTTGGATCACTAAAACCCAGATAAGAAGGCTAGATTGATAGTGAATGTATATACTATGTACCTAGGACCCAGATAAGAAAGCTGGATCCTAAGGAAAAGAATACACAATATTTATACTAAGAGCAATATAAGCATGTATCTAAATAACATCCTTATTTGAAACAATAGAAAGAGAAAGAACAAATCAACTCATTCTTAACAAAAGCAACAACAACTTGCTGCCTACACAATCTTGTCTCAACAATCAATCACAAATCTAGTAAGTGACTATTTGTGATAAGGGCAATAGATAATTTTTCTTCACTATTTGCTTGTTGAGCTTATGATAGTCTATAACCATGTGCTTCTCTCTATTTTTCTTTTCTACAAAGAATATAGATGAGGTTTGAGGTGATTTAGAAGGTCTAATATAACCCTTCTCCAAATGCTTATCAACAAACTTCTGCACCTTTTTCTTCTTGTTCTTAGAGAGAGGGTAAACTCTTACTTTACTTGCTCTGAAGTTATCTTTGAGATCAATTGTATGATCCCATACCTTCCTAACTGGCATTCTTTCTGACTCTACCTTCTCAAATACCTTCAACCACTTATGAAACCTTTTGGGTACCATTTTCTCCACCTTCCTATGATTTGCTTTCATTCTCTCTTCTCCAATCTTTCTTTTCATCTACTACCTATCTAATCATTTTTTGTTTATCCTCTTTAATCTCCCTCCTTTTCTCTTGGATTCTCATCCTTTTTCTATACAAGAGTGGATATCTTATCATTTTTACTTTTCCCTTCTCCCAATCTATCTTTAGATTGTAGGTAGTCAACTATGGCATACCCAAGATGATGTCTGTTTTTTCTAACTTATAGACATCCATATGAACTCTCTCTATATGTCCTTTGAAGAACATGTTTACTTCAACCTCATGAGTTATTGCACCTCCACTATTACCAGTGCTATCTACATTCTTTACTTATAAAGGCCAATCTAACTTGATTAATCTATAACTACCCTTCTGAGCTAAACTCTTGCTCATAAACATTTCTGTTACTTTACTATCAAACATCTTTACTGTCCTTTCTTCATAAGTATCTATCTTCTCAATATTTTAATTGACAGTTCCTGCCACTTTCTCTGGATCAGTGATTCTAGCCCTCCCTTTCTGGGTCCTAGACACTGATCTTTCCATCTTTTCTCCCCAGTTCCACTGAGGTATTTTCTTTCCTGTCCTATATGGTGGACAGAAAACTTCTCCTTTTGCATTTTTTTTCTACTTTACCTCCATAAGCACTACACTTCATTCTTTTTGCTCTACCATTCTCTGCCTCTATCTCTCTCCAGTTCCATACCTTTTTACAGCTCCCATACTATATGTTGTACAACTGTGCTTTGCTCAGAAAACCTTGTCTTCTGTTTTCCTGGGTTTTTGTTCCCTTATAGTCACATCCCCTATACTCTATAAAGGACACTACCTCCCTCTGTATTGTCTATCCCTCCATACTCATTACTGCTCCTCTTGAAGGCAGTTCCCTCACTCCACAATACTTCTTTACCTTTCTCTACACTTCTGGTGGTAGTGCCTCCTATCTCCCTTTCCTTTTCTCTTCCATCTTCAGACACTTTCACTTTTTATATCTCTTTTCTCCATATCTGAAGTATCACACTCCTTTTTCTACTATCTCTTGCTTTCTTATCTCCCTTACTTCACACTGTACAACTTGACTTCTTAATACTTTAAACTAGTTCTAAGGGTTCATCTTCTTTGTCTCCTCTCTTCCACTTCTATACTTTTGGGCTAGGTGCCCAAACTTCTTACATCATCTACACAATCTCTCTTCTCTCTCTTCTAACTCTGCCCTTAGTTTGGCGAGAGTGTGCTTTTCATTAAGCATGTTGCTCATAAGTTAGTTATATTGGTCCAGAGACATGATATTATGTTCTGGATAGGTTGCTTGTATATATGTGTATAAAAAAAAAAGAAATATATTTCTTGAGAATGTATTATCTTCTTCAAAGGGCTCACACTATGTCTACTAGGGTACATAAGTCTTCTTCTAGCTTGGTGTCTATTACTTTACTGACTACTGCCCTAATGATACTTTGGCTATTACTCCAAGAAGGAGATCCCTACACTAATCACCTTCTTAAGGATGCAACAATATTCCTCTGTATAAACTGATCACAATGGACCAATAGCACAAAGTAGATAATAAGAAGAAAGTTATAAGTAACTATTAAGCATTACTTAATTGTAAGGTCAGGTCTCAAACATAATACCTAAGCTTGGTACTATATTTCCACTATTAGTCCCTAACTGACTAACAAGTTCCCTTAAGCTTGGAACCCAGTTATGTCATAGTGGTTGTTAATCACGATAATCAATGTACCAAGGATTATAAGAAAGTAAATTTAGACAGAGATCAAGACAATTGATATTTGGATGTATAAATAAGTTCTAGTATAGTAAATGTCAGTTGAAATAACTTAGGCTTATAATTTAAGTCAGAGTTGACAAAGAAAACTTATTAGAGTTCCTGTTATTTATTGTACACTACTTATATATGTCCAATTATTTGTTCTTATTTACTAATGCAAAATGTATTACTAACTAAAGAAAAAGAAAAAGAAAAGAAATATAAATATTAACTTTAGAGAAAAAGTATAGTGAGTGTCGATTGAGATAATCTTAGCTCACACTCTAAGTTAGAGTTGACAAAGAGAACTCATTAGAGTCCTCACTAATTGGTCTAGCTACTTATATGCAAATTGGTATTTACTAGTATTTGTCTACTTGAATTATCCTGCAGACTCCTTTTGAGTCATAGTGTCCCACACACTTCAAACTATTACATAATAAAAGAAAATGATAAAGAAATAAAATATTCTGCCACTGTAGATGTCCCAGCTCACCTGCCGTTTTATTATACCTGTAATGATAGGCTAGTTGAGATGACTGGGCTTATCACACTCAATGTTAGAGAGAAATGAAGAGAACTCAATGGAGTCTCTTGGTGGATTGTGCTAACTACTTATACACAATTTCTATTTGTTTATGTATATACTTAAGTAACTACCGAACCTTCCAGAAGATTCCATCATGTGACCTATCATATGACTAGGTCATATGATCTTGTTTTATCTTATCTTATCTCCCTTTTTCTATAATTAGAATCCCTTGTCTAGTCCATCTGAGAATAACTCTTGTTCTTCCCATCCCTCTAGCCGTACTATCTTTGGTTTGGATGGGCGATTTATGACAATACCACCCCTCTCTCAAGCTTCCTCATCCCGAGGATTTTTCTATAGCTCACTATTCCAATCACCAATGTTCCCCATCTCATCCTCTTCTTGTTGCTTTATCCGTAAGAACAGATTGTGGCTTATTTTTGTGAATGGATTCTTTTTCCATCACTGCCAATTTTCTTCTAACCTCTTCTAATATTCCTGCTTATATCTCTTCTCTCCCCACCCATATAATATTTTTGCTGTGTACTTCCCCGGCAACCCTCTGTTGAACACCTTTCTATTTTCCTCTGTTTCTTGTTGTCTTGCTTCTTCCTCTTCTTCCCTTCTGTATTCTTTCTTGAACTCCTCTACTAGATCACTTGCATTTTTAAGGTTTTCTCTACTCTCCCAAGTGTTTTCCTCTACCATACATCCCTTCCATTGCACCAGGTACTTATCTCTTTCACATACTCGTCTCTTATTCATTATTTTCTCTACCTCCTATTCTTCTTTACCCTCTATTACCATAGGTTGGGGCTTTTCTTTTCTTTGTCCTTCCACCTGTCCTGTATATCTTTGTACTCTACTTACATTAACTACTGGATGTATCTTTACTGTGCTAGGTAGTTCTAACTCTATGGTATTTGTTGAAACTATTGCTTTAACTTCGTAAGATCTAACAAACTTCTCTGTAAGTTTTTCTGTTCTTCTCCCCACCATTTGGTATTTGAGATCCTTGGTACTGAGTAGTACTAGGTCTCTCACTTGATATTTTTCTGCTTCTCCCCTATGTCTATCTGTGTACTTCTTCATGTCCTCTTATGCTTTCCTCAATGCCGCTTTAGCCTCTTCTTGTACCTTCTGCATCCTCTCTACAAACTTGTTTGCTTCCTCAAACCTCCCTTTCTTCCTGAGTTTGAATTCCATGTGAGGATCTTGTCCACTATTTGCTTTAAAGGGTGACACTTTTGTACTTGTCTGTACCTTATTGTTATAAGCAAACTCTGCCGTTCCCAACCATTCCAGCCACTATTCCTGGTGATGATCTATGAACATTCTCAAGTACTGTTCTAGTTCTTGATTCATTCTTTCAGTTTGCCCATCTGTCTGTAGGTGGAATACCATTGATAATTTACTATCAATCCCCAACATTGTGTTCAGCTCCCTCATTACTCCTACTGCGGATTGCGGCCCACTATCTGAAATAATGCTTTCTGGTAAGCCGTGTAGCTTCTAGATGCTATCTCTAAATAATCTCACCAGTCCCCCTGCTGTCATCTTTTCTGTAGTAGGTATGAAGTGGGCCATCTTTGTTAATCTATCTACTACTACCAGAATCAAGTCGTATCCTTGTGCTAGTGGTAATTTTGTAATGAAGTTGGCTAATATATGACTCTATGGTTTCTCTGGTATTGAGTTTGGCATTAACTTGCCAGCAGGTGCTTGCATACAATTTTTGGTAGCCTGGAGTGAGTAGGGAAGTGAAACAATATGTAGAAGGATGTGATGTATGCCAGAGAAATAAAAATTTCTCGTTACCAACTCTGTTATCTTCCACTATCCCCTATGTCTTCCCACAGGCATATCATGGTGCAGCCTGATGATTTCTGCCCTCAATTTTTCATCTTTGGGCACATACACCTTTCCTTCCTTTAGCATTAGTTATTATGATTCACTCTAACACTTATCTTTTTCTTTATTAATTTACTTAATTAATAATGATATGACTTAACAAATACAATGTGAGAACATCACGATCATAAAAAGGACAAGCATAGGAAGATTGAGTGAGGATCTGAGCTTGATCACACACCTATCAGGCAGCTACCATATGTGGGAGAACATGTGAGCAGAAGTTGTCTAACATGGGGAATTACTCAGGACTTGACAGATGATAGTTAATAGATACCTTGATCTCTCTTAGAATAGACTAGTTACAGCCACATGTACAAGTATAAATAGCTAGTCGATTCATAGAGAGAACTCTGTCGAGTTCTTCTCGTCTTAACCTCATACTCTCTGAGGAGGATCTGGGATTGTCTCACAGGTCCTGACATTAGTCTCTTGTATTCTCTCCACTCTTTGTCTCTTAAGACCTTTACTCCTGCTTGCTTCATTTCTTCCACCGCTTTAATAACCTTATCATCTTTTGTCTCACTTTTTCTTATTTTATCCAGGACATTTACTCCTTCAATCACTACTTCTGACACTTGTGCCACCCTGGCTTCTAACCACTCTTTCTTCACCAGCGTTTGTTCCTCATTGTCCTTTTCTACTCCTACTTCCCAGTCTGGTCTACTACTTAGTCCATCTGCCTTCCCCATTCTATTACTAGGTACATGTTTCAAAATAAAGTCGAATCTAGATAAATAGAGTACCTATCTAGCTTGTTGTCTATTTAACTTTTGATTACTCATAAAGTACTCTAGATTTTTATGGTCCAACCAAATCTCAAACTTCCTCTTAGCACCTTCTAGAAAGTACCTCTAGGCTTTCAGACATCAAATTACTACTAGCATCTCTTTGTCGTGAATTTTGTAATTACACTCTGTGTTATAAAATGGCAGACGAGCTAGGAAATCTATGGTGGCAGATTATTTTATTTCTTTTTCATTTTCTTTTATTATGTAATAGTATAAAGCGTGTGGGACACCATGACTCAAAAGGAGTCCGTGGGATAATTTGAGTAGACAAATACATGTAAACACCAATTTGTGTATAAGTAGCTAGGTCAATTAGTAAGGACTCTAATAAGTTCTCTTTGTCAACTCTGACATAAGAGTGTGTGCCTAAAACAACTCAGATCTTGGTTCACTACACTAGAACTCATTATCCCACTACAAGCTCCTGACCTCCTTGGTCCTGAGCAACTTCATTCTCATACAATTGACTCTCGACCAGTGATCAACTCTGATCACTAGTCACCTCTTCATAGCCGGGCCACAGGCTTAAGTGGACTGACTGGAAAGTTTAGACTCCAGAGGTGGATGACTGGGACCATACCTAAGCCCCAGTGTAGACCAGACCTTATAACCAGGTGAGCTTGTTAGATTACTTGTACTCCTTTCACTATATCAGCTTTGTGCTGTTAGTCCATTGTGATTAGTACACGCAGAAGAACATCGTCACACCCTTAAGGAGACAATTAGCATAGGGATCTTCCCAGTGAAGTGATAGTATAACCCTAGTATTAGGGCAGTAGTCAGTAGGGCAGTAGGAACCTGGCTGGGTAAAGATTTGCACCCCAGCAGATGTAAGTAGTCAGTAAGTAGTCAGCCAAAGAACACTGGTCAGTAAAACCTGCAAATATACACACCCCTTGTACACAAACAACCTAGCCCCTTTAAGTATGCAACACAATGTCCTTAGAGGTGTACAACAATATTCTGAGCAAAATGCTCAACACCTAGCAAGCACTCACCAAAATAAGATCTGAGTTAGAAGGGAGAGAAGGGAGAAAGTGCTGGGGGTGCAAGCAGTTCGGCCACCTAGCCAAGAACTGCAGGAATAAGGGAGGAAGGGTAAAAGAGAAGAAGAAGAAAACAGGAAATAAGTTCAAGACCCTGACAAGCAGGGTAATGCAGTGTGGTATCAAAGAAGTAAGAAGGCAAGAGATGGCGAAGAAGGTAATAAAGTGTTTCAAGTGTGGCGAACAAGGTCACAAGAAGTGGGAGTGTACAAGAAAGGATGCTAGAAAGGAGATAGCCCCGCCACAGAATGTGTGGAGGAAAATTAGGGAACATTGTGAGGCAAAATGACTACCTCCAAGAGGAGCAAAAATGAGTATGGAGGGATGGACAACAAGAGGGGAGGTGGTAATGCTAGTGGAATGTAGAGGATGCAACTACAAGGGAACGAAGATCCAGAAGAACAGGGGGCAGGGTTTCTTGGAGGAGGCACAACTGTGCAATATGTGGTGTGGAAACTATAAGGAGGTGTGGAACTGGAGGGACCAAGAAGTGAAGTGTGGAAGAGCAGAGAAGGTGAAATGTAGTGCATGCAGAGAAAAGGATGCAGTGAAATGGAACCCAAAGAGGAATGCCAAGGAAGAAATTTTCTGTCCACCATGTAGGACAGGAAAGAAAATGCCATGGTGGAATTGGGGTGGAGAGTGGGAATGGTCAGTGCCTAGGGCCCAGAGGAAAGGGGCTAGAATCACTGACCTGGAGAAAAGACAGAGGGAGGTCAGAAGGACCTTGAAAGGTTTATGGGAAGTATGGATGCAGATAGGAGTGGAGAAAATCGACACTCATGAAGGGGTGTTAGTGAAAGTACTGCTGAATAGTAGAGCTACAGGGCTCTTCATGAGCAAGAAGTATACAGAAAGAGGGGGCTTCAAGTTAATAAAACTTGGAAGGCCAATAATAGTGAGAAATGTGGATGGTACAGGAAATAGCAGAGGATCAATCACATACGAAGTAGAAGTGAATCTGTACTTCAAAGAACACGTAGAAAGAGTACAAATGGATGTATGTGATTTAGGAAAGACAGAAGTGATACTGGAAATGCCTTGGCTACAGGCACATAACCCAGAAATAGATTAGGAGAAGGGTGAAGTGAAAATGACGGGATGTTTACCCATTTGTGGACGATATATGGGCAAGAGGGAGATGGGCCCAGAAATTAAGAAAAGGAGGGAAGAAAAGAAGGAAGTCCAAAGGGATGAAATCAAAAGAATTAGGTGGGCTGCAGATAAGAAAGAGGATTGGGGAAGGAAGGAAGAAATGGAACTGGACCATAGAAAGGTGGAAGCGATGGTGCCTCATAAGTTCCACAAGTGGCTGAAAGTGTTTGGAAAGGTGAAGTCAGAGAGGATGCCAACAAGGAAGATATGGGATCATGTCATAGATCTCAAGGAGGAGTTCAAGGCCAGTAAAGCATGGGTGTATCCACTCTCTAGGAATGAGAGGGAAGAGATTCAACAATTTGTATAGGATCACTTAAGAAAAGGGTACATAAGACCTTCGAAGTCACCACAAACTTCTCCAGTTTTCTTTGTGGGAAAGAAGGATGGTGGGAAGCATATGGTCATGGACTATTGTAGACTCAATAAGCAGACGGTAAAAAACAACTATTCATTGCTATTGATTACCGGCTTAGTAGATTCAATGGGAAATAAGAAATTGTTCACTAAGATGGATTTACGATGGGGCTACAACAATGTGCACATTAAGGAGGGTGATGAGTGGAAGGTGGCCTTCACTACACATGTGGGGTCTTTCAAACCAGTAGTAATGTTCTTTGGCATGACGAACTCACCAGCAACCTTCTAGGGGATGATGAATGAGATCATGAGAGATCTTATCAATGAAGGAAAGGTAGCGGTCTTTGTAGATGATGTGTTGGTAGGCACAGAGGACAAGAAGGGGCATGATGAAATTGTGGTGGAAGTACTAAAGAGGTTGGAGGAGAACGACTTATATGTGAAACCAGAAAAATGTTTATGGAAAGTCAATAAAGTAAACTTTCTGGAAGTAGTAATAGGTCAAGGAAAGATCGAAATGGAGGAGGATAAAGTAGCAGGAGTATTGAACTGGCCAACACCAAGAATGGTCAGGGATATCAGAAAATTCTTGGGACTTGCCAATTATTATAGGCAATTTATTAAAAACTTTGCAACACTTGCAAAACCCTTGAATATGTTGACAAGGAAGGATGAGAAGTGGAGATGGGAAAAAGCCCAACAGAGGGCATTCAAACAATTAAAAGGAATCTTCATGACCAGACCGCTGTTAATAGCATCCGACTGTCATGAACCGCCCACTGGGACCCAAAATAGTACGGTTAGAAGGATGGGAAGAACGAGAGCTATTCTCGGACGGACTAGATGAGGGTTTCTAAAAATAAAGGAGAGATAAGATAAGATAAAACTAGTCACGAGACTTGGTCACATGACAAGTCACATGATGGAACCTTCTGGAAGGATTGGTAGTTACTTAAGCATACACATAGACAAATAGAAAAGTGTATAAGTAGGTAGCACAATTCACAAAGAGACTCC
>Ga0153955_100594_pt1 | contig 14290 bp, 11 predicted proteins | sample TSFL039MetaG_FD_104744 | JGI IMG/M metagenome (GOLD analysis project Ga0153955, IMG submission 104744) | Attine ant fungus gardens microbial communities from Florida, USA - TSFL039 MetaG | ecosystem: Host-associated > Fungi > Mycelium > Unclassified | place: USA: Florida, Wekiwa Springs...
AGAGCTTGAGGAATTTTCATCCAAGAGACGAGGCTTAAATACACGTTCTGAATACCTGAAAGATCTATTCTGAAGTCGGATAACACCATCACGCCACGACTAGATTGACAGTGGTGTAGTTTTCGACATCCAAAGAATCATTAGTGACAATATGGGATGGGCCAGAGATCGCACTTTCGGGAAACAGGATATTGTCTATATGTGCTGCTGTCGGTCACAATGGGAGAGCTGACAGATAAGGGTTTTCTAGGCTTGTTTAGTGGTGACTTTCAGGTGATCTTGACAATAAAATAGCCATTAAAGGAATGGCTAGAACTTAGGACGCAAGCTCCTAAGCTAGTCAAGGCCTAACGAACGGACAGACTAGCTAGCTGAAGAAGCAACCCTATGCCGCATGATACCCGACGCGCGTGTGAATATCTGAAGAGGAGCTATGGAGGAACTCCTCGTCACAACCAGGTAGCTGGGCAACAGTTAGCCGGATACCACCATCCCCACTTCACTTCCTGGCTGGCTGGCAGGAGAGATATTTTTGGACAATTTCTGCAATGCAGGACAGGACACAGCTACTTAGGTGAATACTACTGGAGATGAACCAATGCACGTTATTCAATCCTGCCCTACCTACGAAAGACACCACATTGCCTTACGCGAGGTGTCACAGACACCGTAACTACCTGACCTCCCTGACGCCAAGGATGGCATAAAAGCTATGGCATCCTTCTTGGAGAAATCTGGGGCTTCACAAAAAATGGCCACTCCCCTTCGACACGGTCCACACCCCACATGCCACAGTGAGGCGCCATACAGACTTCATAGAGACCGAATCTCACACCCCCAGCTGACATGAATCAATACACTGTCAAACCCCCTTACATTACCTATCAATACGTATGGTCACATGTATTTCCAGCCTACATAACCCTGCAGAGGATCCATCTACTTCGTCGCCAACATTCACACCTAATTTGCAACGAATCCAGTTGACCGTCCCTGAAGCTCGGTTGTAGTTAGTAGTGTCCTCACCCACCACCTGTTTGCTTGTTATAAATACAGAGCGTTTTCTGTAGTGCGTCTGTAAATTCGCCACCAACCTGCCAACCTAAATCCCACAACATTGGTAATTCAATCGCTTTTTCTGGAAAGAACCAACGTTACATTGAGACACAAAAACAATTAGGACTACAACAGTCGTAATCACCGCAACAACAAAAACGCCAATCTTTCCAAATTTGTATGTATCATGATACAATTAAAAAAGGAACAATCAAGCAAGACAATAAACAAGACACAGAAATAAAACACAAATACAAATGTCACGACAACAGCGCAAACGTTAGAAACAGCAAATGACGTGCAAGTACGATGACGATAGAGAGCTTGTACATGTGATCATCTGCATCAATGAGTGAGGGAGTAAGTCCAAGAGATGAACAGAAGTAGGGCATCAAAGCTAAAGTCCAAAGTCTCTGAGAAACCGACCAAAGCAAGTTATAAGGGTATGAGAGTCAGCCCAAGACATGACTTCGTCCATCAAAAGAAAGAAAAGAGAAGGAAAAAATCATCCAAGCGCAGAGCAGTGATGCCACACAATTGAGTTAACAGCCAAAAAAAGGCAGGGCAAATGACAGACAGATACATCCCTTGTTCACATTCAATTTCACTCGCTGGTCAAGACCAGTGTATCCAGCTACAAGTACCGGTTGTCACCTTCGCCATCCGTCGCCGACCAATTGACCATTAAAGTCGTTCCTATTAGTCGTCACTGTACACGGGTGATCTCGACTTTGAATATCTTCTTCTTTCACTGACTTCCTCGCTCACACCGAAGTTCTCAATCCCAATCCTTTGTCTCTTCTTCTTCCAGCTTTTCAACATGCCTTTGTCTGTATCACCGCCACCACGAATGTGATCATCGTAGCCATCGCCATAATCATCAGCTAATTCTTCACTACTCCTCTTTTTCTGTACACGTTCCTCCTCCATGTGATACTTGTGTCCTTTGACAGGCACTGACACATCGCTTGACACTATACCAGTAGTACTGGCTGTGCTAGAGATTTTTTCGATGCTAACACCCATCTTACGCTGCCTTTTCGGCGGTGATCCAACTCTTGTCTGGCTATGGTCTTCTTCACCTTCAGTCTCATCAAACGATCTCTTCCTTGTCTGGCTGTTGATGGTAGCAACAACATGTGGAGAGATCTTCGTCTTCTCTTTTTCATCTTGCTTCTCTTCCTCATCCTCGGTCTCCCCTTCCTCATCCTCGGTCTCCCCTTCCTCATCCTCGGTCTCCCCTTCATCCCCTTCCGAGTCAGTTTCATCTTCGTCTTCGAATTGGTCTTCAGATTGTCGTTTTTTAAAACCGCTAGTTTGCCCCCTCTTGACACTGTAACCACCTGATACTGGCATAAACGCCAGCGAAGACCCGCTGTCCAAATCTTCACTATCATACATTTCTTCTTCCTCCACTTCCTCTTCGTCATAAATCTCGAACTCCGCGATCGCCCCTTCCCCGTCTTCAACGACAGCTGCGAGCTCAAACTCAGACTCAGAGACCTCTTGTAACTGGATATGAACAGGAGAATCCACTACTTCACCACGTTTTGATTGTTCATAGTAATGTGGTTGAAGAATGATTGGTGAGTCTACCGTTGGAAGGGTAACGGAGGGAGGAGAGGAAAGAGGTTGACGATATTGTGGCTGTACGGCGACGGGACTAACACTAGCGTTCGCAGCTGCAACAGCACGTTCGCATATCCGGCACCGACAATGGTACAACGGGGAACATGCTTCTTGCCAGATCTAAATGCCGATCAGTTAATTTGGTGTTTCATTGAATAAGAGAGAAATGAAACATTAAGTTGTAGTGAAGTGATATTAGAGATAGGTTGTATATTGAGGGACGAAAAGATGTGCAAAGATGAATGAAGCAAGTCAATACTCACATTTTTAAGAGCCTCCAAACTAAACTGTGGTAGATGTTCGACTGTTATTGGAACATGCGGAATACTCCTCAATACTCTGGGAGGGTTTAACACAGGTTCCACAGGTATCAAAACCTTGTTCAATATTACTTCGGTCGCTGGCAATGCATAATCCTTTGTCTTCGTGTTGTCATCGCACCCATCATTGTCAGATAGAGGAGGTGGTGAGGGTGTAGTCCGTAAGGTTGTCGTGGATAGGACAGGGCTTGTGTTATTAGAGCCTATGCTGCTGCTGGTGCTGCTGTCGCCACTGTCCACACCACTAGTACTCATACTTGTCGGACCACACTCAACATTATCATCTTCGTCTCCACTCCGAGCTCGTGATCTCTTCCCCTCGCTTCTTTCCCTCTCGACATCATTTCTCCTTCTCTCAACCCAATCATAACCTTCATACCACACTCCCTCCTCCTCTCTAAGCACTCCCATCACGTCTTCCAAGCTCATTCTTGAAGCTTTCAGCGTCGGATCTACAACCACTTTATCCTGGTTCCCATTCTCCAAGTTTTCCAATGCACATTCAATTGCAATTCGGCGAACAATATTTTTCATAGCTGGTGAGAGGATCAAACGGAGTTGTTGGCCGTATTGTATAAATGCTTGTTCGCAGAGACTAAAGGACGGTGGAATAGGTGCTGATTTAATACGTGATTGTGGATGTTGCGAGGGGTCACCAATGGCCGAGGAGTCGATGGTCCAGGGACATGGATGTACAGCGGGCATATCAAGGGATTTTCCAGGGACGGAATTATTATACCACATATCCGCAGGAGAGATCCAATACCCGTCAAGGATTCGGGTTCTCGCCCAATCTCCCAACGCGAGATCTTTAACACCACCTTCGAGCTGCATAAGCTCATTATCTTCCTCTCCAGAGGACTCTTCTTCTTCATCCTCGAGTTCTTCCTCCCATTCGATAGGTGTACCATCATCGATGGCGGCGCCCCTTCGTAACGAGGCAGTAGCGGTAGCAGAGGAATTGAATTTTGCAGCAGCGAGTGCTTGTTGCATCATGTCACTTAATCTTGTTTCTTTCTTGAGCCAATATTTTTCTCGTGCGAGATTGATGACATCGGCTACGGATCCTTCCGCAAGTTCTATGAAACCATCCACGCTTTGTCTCGTCTCCCAATCGTCGCTACACAATTCAGGTCCGCCGATTGCAGCTTGGTCAAATGGTGCTAGGGAAGCCTTGTTCCAAAGCCACTCAGAGCGACAGGATCGACATGTCGCCTCAACAGCAGGAAACGTTTCATCGTCTTCATTCTCCAATACAGCAACTTCGTTCACTCCTGTGCTGGGATTACTGGCGAAGATTTGAGATTCGCGAAAACAAAAACCACAGAACGCAAGCCGTCTGTGTTCGTGTTCGCGACAAAGGGAAATGAAACCAAATAGATGAGAACTGATGGAGTATTTTGCTGTCAAGAGCCCAATAGAAGTGACGGGGTTGTTGATTCGACAGACGAGACAGCTGGAGGAGACGATTTGACGAAAGTGACGATAGGGGGAAAGTTCTGTAGAAGGCGAGACGATAGCAAGGTGAGCGAGTGAGTCTGTTGGATCTACAAGACTAATGGCTTGCTGCCATAAAGTATGCTTCTCCACTGGAAAAAAAGTCAGTACGGGAGTGATCAGAGTCACTGAGAACGTACAAGCAAGGCCCCACTTGGGACAGACACACATGAGGGTCTTTTCCAGATGGAATGCATCGCGGAGCGACGAATAAAGGATGCGCTGGTGCCGAAGGCGGTTTTCATCCCAGGTTGAAGGCACATAGGCACTAGGTGCACGAATCCAGAGACACCAGGTCCCAAGATATCTGAACTCAGTCAGTCCATGGACGCGTGTGGCGCAGACAATTGCCACAAACTCACCGCACAAGCTCTTCTGGCAACGACGCCCACGATCTGGGCGTGCCTTTGCCTTTGAGAACACTGTCCTGAATTCCGATTGCAGGTTCTGTGTCCATCGCTGCCGCGGTCGTCGCGGTGGTCAATGCGCGCATTTTGAGTTCAGTCACGGTCATCAAAAAAACCAGTAAACAAATAATCACGGCTGCCCTATCTATTTCCCACGCACAGACCATCGTTATTGTTGCCAAGCTTCCTTAGGTAATCTGATCTACCCATGGCTGTTTCTAGAGGTCTTCCTCTCTTCTGCCTTAAAAACACCTATATGTAGGTGTTTTTGAGGTGGAAGAGGGGAAGACTGTCCGTGTAACAAATTGACGATCCAAAAAAAAAAAGACTGTTCTAGAAATAGCCATAGGTAGATTAAATAAGGAAGAAAGTTTGAATTTATGTTCACTGTTAAAAAGGTATACTTCTTCTCATGTACAAAATCTAATGTTTTACAATCTCCTATAGTAATTCTGAGAGTCTGTGAAAGTAGTGTATATTTCAGTTCTGTAGAGTTCAACAGATATAGTTCTTATAGCAATTCCCAGATATGAGTTTGTCTCATGCTACAATGTGACATATAAATACAGGTCATCAGCCATGTACTCTCTTGAGCCACAATTGAGGATGAAATATTGCCTGCAGGCTGTACAATGTTTGCTACCTATTATGTTGCTCCTCATGCAAGAGTATTTCTTAACCTGAAGAAAGGTTCCAAGACTCAAGCAATTTTCTGTAGAAGGTTCAGTACAGTTATGCAAAAAGGTTAATCTCCTTCAACTTGCATAGCCTCTTCTATTGTCTTCATGTTAGGCCCCAGACTGGGTGACTCCCACAAATGGTCTGTACTAAAATATCAAGCATGAAGTTTAAATTTCAGAGTTTTCCAAATATATTTCTAGATCTTATGATCTAATAAAACTATTAAGACTTTAGACTATAAGCTTATATCAATACTTGATATTCTCTTGCCTCTCTACAAAGTATAATAACTGGTATCCACTCTTACCTCTTACCATGTCCCTTGCAGGCACAACTGTGCACATTGGTGTCATCCTCTTCCCCACCTACCAACTCCTGGATGCAACCGGTCCAATTGACTACATCAATAATCATTCTCAAGTTCTTTGTTCCTTCTTCCAAAAAGACTCTCTTATCCCAAAAGCCACAAATATTAAATGGTCTTACATCGCTGAAACTCTGGACCTTGTACAGCCTTCCTCTGGACCAGCTCAACAACCAACGCACACATTCTCCAATCCCCCCGATGACCAACTCGACTACCTCCTTGTTCCCGGGGCAAACCCGACAAGGATTCTTTCCCCCGATTGTATCGAATTCTTTCAACTCACAATGCCCAAAATCAAAGCCCTGCTCGTAATCTGCGTGGGCTCACTCCTTCTGGCTCAAACCGGAATCTTAGATGGGCATCAAGTCTGTTCTAATAAATACACCTTGGGGGAATTTGCAAAGAGGGGTATGTTGAGGAAGGAAGTTACTTGGATTGGAGACCGGAGGTGGATAGTAGATGGGAAGATTTGGAGTTGTGGAGGTATAACTGCTGGGATTGATTTGGCAGCTGAGTTTGCGAGAGTGCACTTCGATCAAGAGGTAGTAGAACTTGTGAAGGCAGTTAGCGAGTGGACGCCAAATCAGGATAAACCAGATGAGTGGGCGAAGTTGATCGATGGTGTCAGCCTGGGAGTGTAATACAAATGAGGAAACTCGATTTTACCTAGTGGGAATGATGGACAAAAGGTTTTGAATTGATAATAAGACACGCCACCCAAGCAGAACTCACCACAACTATTCAGTGTCGAATAACCAAACCGATACGCCTAAATCCAGCAGCTCCTACCTGGGGTTTGTTGAATGCTGACCGAACGCTGGTCCAAATTTGAGAGACAGTGTCCTCATAATGAATGTCTTCTTAAAATAAACAATCACAATTCGGAGACCCTTGATGGGTCATCTGGACACTAATTTAATGTGTGTCTTAGGCGGGTCCAAATTTTAGCCATTCCTTCCACACTGGCGAGGCGATTTTGACACATGACTAGGCTTAGAACATCTTTGTGACTTCTAAATTTCTCCTTTCAATGTAACAACATTTTGCGCCTAAAAATAACACAATAACACAATTCTTTCAAAAATTCTAGTGCATCTCACGGTGTCGGAAATTATGTCTGATGATTGTAATCCGGATGTCAGAAAAATAAAGACATCCCGTAGTGCGATGATATTGGTCAGCTTCCCTACAGATTATTCTCACCTACTGGGTTTAACAGAACATAGCCTCGCCCCTTTCTCTTGAACGACGCTCATTGTCTTATAGCGTAAAACAATTTACGGTTAGCTGTGACCCTAATCTCTACAGTTGTCGACGTCCCGACCATGTCAGCTCAAGATGGGGTAACCTCCGGAATTGCCCAATTCTGTTAATAAGTCGGAGATGCCACTCAGATAGGTGGACTCTTCCCACAGCTTGGAGATAAACTCGCGTCCTTCAGTAATTTCGCGGACGGCTTGTTGAGATTTCAGTGTGACCCTGGCGTCAGTCAAGGTGCTAGCGGTACGAGTTTGTCAGCTCTTGAGCACCTGTAATTTTGTGCTCATCATTCTCAGTTCTTCTCAGGCTTTGCCACGCAGGCACGACTGGTTCCATTTAATACAAATATTAACTCAGACGTCACAATATATTGTGAGTGGCTGAGTAATAGGATATATATGAGTAGTCTCGGCCCGTCCTTGCCTGCCGTCACATCGTGTGGATACCTCCACATGCCAATGGATCATTGCATACCATTGGAATGGATACGTTGGAGTATTCCATTTTAGTATGTTGTACATCAGTTTATTCTAACACCATCACCCACTTCTGTGGATGGGTTTTTCACTATGGCCCCACTCCTACTCATATCAGTTGGCTAGATAGATTATTTGTACACCTAGATTTCGTATGTTGTTGGGCTTGAATTTGAGTGTTCAGTGTATGCGATGATTTCTATTTCTCAATGTGTGGAGCCCTAACTTTGATAACCTATGCGACAATATGTGGCTAGGTAGATGTAAGCGATGGACTACCAATACTACCAATACTTGAAGTACACATACCTCGGACGTCAACCAGATAGAGTAGACGACTGAGGGTGATTAACTGTTATTTAGGCTATATATACGTGCATGTCGTTCAGTTGTCCAGGTGAACTGCAAAAATAGTACTACGTCTCAGATAAAAGGTCTAGGGATGGAGGGAAGATGTTTGCACATCTCAATAGTCCATTTTAACAGCCTGATCAAGACTTTTGGATGAGGTAACATTCACCAATGTTGAATGATATTCCTGCTTGGCACCGACCTCTGGTTTAGCAATCGGATGTCACGTTGTGTGTCGTATGTTTTAGTCTTCGTTTGCGCCTGTGATTTCACTCCCGGCTCACAGATTTTCGAGTCCTGAGATATATTGATAAGACCTTCATCGTCTCCACTCCGCGCGTTATCCACATCTAGTCGGTCATAACCTCTTTGAGTTGTGAACTCTTCGACTTGACCCTTATTCTGTATGTGATTGGCAACTTACAGTGCGATAGCTTGGGTAGTGAGACGATTCAAACCTATACCGGTCAAAGTGCATCCAAATTTGAAGCTCAGTATGCTGACCACAGTAGCAGTGTTAGAGAGACAATGGTGTCGGACCTTAAGAATTTCGAACTGACTCAGCACTCGGGGATCAAAAATATGTCAGTACAGGTGAAAGCAGCCTGAATATGTATACTGACAAAGGCTGACGCCACTACATGGACATGCAGAAATACTTTATTGGTGCAGTTTCGTGTACTGAATCAATAGCTTTTGTACCTTCATGTATGCATTATCTTTATTTTTCATCTGATAAATTAAGACGTGTCCAGGAAGAATTCATCAGTACGGTTCAACTCCACTTGGAGAAATACTTCAAGGCATATGTGCACCTATACATTGTAGGGCAATAATTGCTCTGAGGTGTAACAATGCTCTGCCAGACAATCTTGCCCTTCAGGAAAAACACAGTTAATGAAATATAGTAATCAATATACGAAGCAACGATACGGTACGGATATATTAGCATTCGCTCCTTAAACTCATACCACCATCACGATATGGTAGCGCCCGAGTTTAGCACTGCGAATACAATTTCTGTTAACTCCCAAAACCTGTACTTGAACCAACCTAACCCTGAAAGACCACCAGACACTGCTGTGAACATACAACGTGGTCGACTACCCCAACGAAACTTTACCAATAGCCCCCGCAGCCCTTCCTTTTCGCCCATGGACTCGTCCCCGCCTTCTGAGGTTGACTACGCTGAAAGAGTAGCAGCTTCAAACAATAAAATGGAAGTCGAGACGGCTGATCCTACAACGGACTACTTGTGTGCACACTTGCCTCAAGATCCACATGTCTACAATGAGGCAGCGCCTATCGACCCAAGTCAACCAGCCTCCTCTACATTACCAGTTCCCCCATCAGCAATTCCATACGAAGCCAACATGCCTGCCGACCCAAACCTCTGGGACAGCCATTTCAGACCAATTTCCCTTTTCGGTACTAACGAGTTCCTGCAGAGCGATGCCCGCAACGTGTCATGCTCCCTTATCCATATGGCCGAATTTATTAGGCAGAGAAACATCACAGACCATGATGGTAATAAAATACCTCAAATTGACTCATTTGGGGAAGCTGCCTTCAACTTCATCATAGCTATATATGAAGCTGGCTGGGATAAACTATTCATGTCGGATAAAAACACCCTCAGACGCAAAATACAGTTACAGTTCAGTGACTTGGCACCTCGGGATCAAAATACTGGCAAAAGAAATCCTGTGGAGAGAATTCCCCCACCCATCTCTAAGCAACTCCCTCACAAACAGGTAGAAGAAGCTAGGAAACGCTTGGAACAAAGGAAGACTAAAGGAAAAAATTCGGCTAAATCCTATGCTCAAGCCTCCTCCCCCGCCAATGACATACTCAAGCTTAGAGATGCCTTCCTGGCCCTCCCCAACAAAAAAATCATTGAAATTCATAATGTCACTTTAAACGGCATACAGCTCATAGGTAAAAAGAAACTTTCCATCACTACTAAAGGTCCATCCAGGAAGCAAGCAATTGTCCTCCTTCTAAGTCAACACGTTAATTCAATCATGAACAACGCAGGGCTACACGTTAACTCCATCAACGGTCTTCTTAAAGGTATAAAATCCACCTTGAGAGTGGAATTCATTAGGCCTGCTACTGAAAGCATAATCATCACCACCAACAACGTCCCAGCACCAAGTGATCTCTCAGTCATAGAAAGATACGTCAAATCCATCGAAGGCATTGGGCAAAATGAAGTTGTGGCGCCACGACTCCCACAATCAAAATCGTACCTCAAAATCATTCCATATCTGCAGTCAAGTGGCCTAGCTATTACTAGTAAAGACATTGCTAACTACCTAAAAAACAGCGATTTATTTGAAGGCACGACCCTGGTAGTTAAACCACGTGTTATAAAAGTGTCTCCGAAATCAGACATGGCCATCATATGGGTCGACATCTGGGATTCACAGAATGGTTCTAAGGCCAAAACACTCATCAATCATTCGTTCAACTTCGGCAGATATATAGCCACTTTTAGGGGTACCAGTATGAACCTGGGAGTTCTGCAGTGTCACAACTGTTGGAAATGGGGTCACACCACCTTTTCATGCAAAGCCCACGGCTCAAAATGCCAAAAATGCAAAGATCAAAAATCACAGAGACTTTGCCTGGTGTTGTAAGGCTAATTTCAAGCTGAACCCTCCACATCTAGAAACCAAACAAGGTGAACCATGCCCTCACACATTTAAATGTGTCAATTGCAAAGGAGACTACATGGCAGACAACGCTAAATGTCCATTCTGAAAGCATTGTTTCAACTGAGAATGGCGCTCAAGAAAAGCTCAAGAAGCCAGAAAAATCAGGGCTAACTCAATTTGTCTGGCTGCAGGTGGAACAAACAATTTATGATCAAACACAACTTAAAGATTTTTTCACAGAATGTAAGAAAAAATAAAACGCTTACAGATATAATTTTAGAAACAAGAAAAAACATTTCAGACATCATTCTCATTCAAGAGCCCCCTTGGTCCTTACTAAGACGCACTCCCAGTCACACAAATCCTGAAGGTGATCCAGTCTATGGAACGCCCAAACATCTGGATTGGTCACTATTCATTCAAAATGACGGTTGTACTGATGACTATCCCAGGGTCGCAACATATATCAACAAACGTATTTCAAGATTAAGGTTCTCCCTCAGGAAGGACCTTATAAACCATCGAGATATTAATGTCATCGATTTCCACAATGGACAAAATGTCAATTTCATCATTAATGTCTACTCTGACAGCAATTAAACAGCCCTCCAAGTATTGCAAAACAATATAAGAAACATCAGAAACACGGTAATCATGACAGGCGACTTCAACATCAGAGACAGTGACTGGGATCCGAACATCCAGTACCACTCCATCTATACAGAGGATCTTATGTCCATTGCTGACAGCCTAGATCTTGAACTTGCAACGCCTATTAATCCTGGCCCAACTAGATTTGCAGATAACCAATGTGACACCAACTCCGTTCTCGACCTTGTGTTTATGAACCCAAGTAACCCAGGCTTCAACAAGCATACTCTCAACCCAGACATCCGTTTACCTTCAGATCATGTCCCACTCATCATAGAAGTAGGCATAAAAGAAGAAAATGTCGATATTACCTTCAAGGCAATAAAAAAGAATAGCAAAGAAGAGGAAGCGTTCATTAGAGACCTCGTAAAAGGAGTAAGAAATATTGACACTTCTGAGCTGAAAAATCAATTGGATATACAAAGGTGCACTGCTAATCTTGAGAAGATCTTCAAAAATGCATGGTCTACACATTCCACGACCAAAAGAATCACTAAACACTCCAAGGAGTGGTGGAACAAGCAATGCTCTAAGTGTATTAACAAATACCATGAAACAGGCGACATCAACAGCTGGAAGTCCTTCAAATCAGCCGTCCGAAGTGCCAAGAGATCATTCTTTGATCAAAAAATCCAGGAAATTGCTACGTCTAACAAGAGACCATGGGACCTTATGAACTGGGTAAGAAAGAAAAACCTACCGGCCATTGAAACAATCTATCACAAAGGACAACTGTGCAATAACCTCTTAATATTATGGAATGCTCTCCATAACTCATACAACTCAGCTGAAGACAGACCAGTCGACACAAGGTTTCTTGATGGAATCAACCAATGCAACGACATAGATTGGCCTCCATTTACAGATCAAGAATTTATTGACGCTATAGCCAAGTGTTCGAACGCATCCTCCCCTAGTCCTGACCATGTTATATGAAGACACATCAAACATCTAGTCTCAGACAAAACATGTCGCAGTAAAATTGTAAATATTGCTAATGCATGCATTTCAATAGGTTATTGGCCTGAACACTTCAAAGAGTCGATGTCAATCATCATTCCAAAACCCAATAAAGTGTCATATAACACGACCAAAGCCTTTAGACCAATTGTTCTTCTCAATACCATGGGCAAACTCATAGAGAAAGTCATTAGCCATAGACTTCAATTCCACCTATCAGCTAACAGATTTCTCGACCCCAACCAACTGGAAGGCATTAGACAAAGGTCAACTATTGATGCTGGAATGTATCTTACTCACCTTATACGCACAGGCTGGACCAAAGAATGTCACACAAGTGTTATAGCATTCGATATAGCACAGTTCTTCCCATCCCTCAACCACAACTTCCTTTTGTTATGTCTTGCTAAAGCTGGTCTAAACGCTAATGTTTTAAATTTCTTTAGAAACTATCACTCCAACAGATCCACTACTTACGCATGGAACAACTTCACATCACAGAAATTCACTACAAATGTAGGAGTCAGCCAGGGATCTGCTCTCTCTCCCATCCTTTCTGCTATATATCTCGCACCAATCATAAAAACGTTCAAAAAAAGAATAAAAAATCTAAAAGAAAAAATCCACACAGACATTCTATCTTTCATTGACAATGGACTTCTTATTTCTCAGGAGAAGAGTTACGAACTGTCTTCCACTTTTCTCTTAAGTAGTTACAATATGATCTCTAAAATATTCTCAGACGCAGGACTTGTCATGGAACACAGCAAATCAGAAGTGTTCCATTTCACTCGAGCTCATAACCCACCCAATCCGTCCATTGACCTCACTTCGGTTGGAGGCCCCATACTTTATCCCAAGCCCATCTGGAGATACCTAGGATTTTTCTTCGACAGAAAACTCAACTTCCACCATCATGTTCATCACTACGCAACCAAATGTCTCTCCACCCTTAGCGCCATGAAGATGCTAGGCAACTCATCTAGAGGGCTTTTACCAACACAAAAATGCCTCCTGTACAGGACGTGCATCATTCCAATAGCCGTATACGGTTACCAACTATGGTTCTTCAAGGGGGCCCCAATGACAAAAAACATCACGGAATTAAATAAAATACAACGTAGGGCAGCCTTATGGATCATGGAAGCCTTCCGCACGTCTCCTTCAGAGAGTGTTGAAGCTATAGCTGGCCTCATCCCCATAAACCTTCACCTCAAAAAGCTCAATGGTCGCCATCATCTCAGATACGCGACCATCCATTCATCACATGCCATCAATACCCTCCTTAACAAACACCAAAACAGAAACCAAAACCAACACAAATTTGCATTAGCCAATCTCACTAACAAGCAAATATCAAAGCTGAAAAGCCCTATCAAAAACATTAGTGAAAGGCTTAATGAAATCAAAGACGAGTTTGATCCCTATCATCCCATCTTTCATCCCGGTTTGTGTCTAGTAGATCATTTCTCTAGTAGAATAGTTTTCCACTCTCCCGTTTCATCCAGTGACGAGGCTCTCTTCGATCACTCATTAGAACTCAACCTGGCATTTGAAAAATCTCAAAAATCATCCAACAACATAGCCGTTATCTCAGATGGAAGCGTCAAAACAGTAGGATCAGCCACAGCCGTTGCACACATATAGAAGGACAACAAGGTCATTGATAAACTCAAAGCGCATACAAATAACGTCACTTCAATAGAAGTGGAGTTAATGGCCATACAAATTGGCCTCACATCTGCATTCGAGAACATTGAAGCACACCAAATCCTCGTCATCACAGATGCACCTGAAGCGGAGAAGAAAATCATCTCTTCGGATGATCAATATCTTCAGAAATCCATCATCCTGTCATGAATTGCCTTCCGTTTCCAAGTCAATATTTATTTTCTTTTCCTTTTATTTTCTTTTAATTATGTAATATAGTCGGATCAGTAAATAAGGACAAACAATCGGGCATGTATAAGTAGCG
>Ga0153955_100598_pt1 | contig 14191 bp, 8 predicted proteins | sample TSFL039MetaG_FD_104744 | JGI IMG/M metagenome (GOLD analysis project Ga0153955, IMG submission 104744) | Attine ant fungus gardens microbial communities from Florida, USA - TSFL039 MetaG | ecosystem: Host-associated > Fungi > Mycelium > Unclassified | place: USA: Florida, Wekiwa Springs...
AAGTCGTGTGACCTTCTTATCTTATCTTATCTCCCTTTTCTATTTTTAGAACCCTTCGTCTAGTCCGTCTGAGAATAGCTCTCGTTCTTCCCATCCCTCCAACCGTACTATCTTTGGTTCTGGTGGGCGATTTATGACAGACATGTCACATGATTACTGTGGGAAAGTAGTGCACAGACCAAGTAGAATAGATATAAGTAGTGTACTCAAATCCAGCGGGAACTCTAACGAGTTCTCTTTGTCTACTCTGACTTAGAGTTGGGATCTGCCTACCTGAACTACTCGGGTGACCGTTCCTTACATTAAGGAGTCGACATTGGTCATCATTCCAAAACCCAACAAAGCATTATATAATATACCCAAGGCCTTCAGACATATTGTTTTACTCAACACCATTGGCAAGCTCATAGAGAAAGTTATCAGTCATCGACTTCAATTTCATCTGTCAGCCAATGAATTCCTCAATCCCAATCAATTAGGAGGCATTAGACAACGTTCAACCATTGATGCTGGGATGTACCTTACACATCTCATACATACTGGCTGGGCTAAAGAATGTCATACAAGTGTCATAGCCTTCAACATAGCCCAATTCCTTCCTTTGCTCAATCATAATTTTCTTTCCCTATGTCTCGCTAAAGCTGGTCTAAACACTAATATTCTAAAGTTCTTTAGAAGTTATTATTCCAACAGGTCCACCACGTACACATGAAACAATTTCACATCACCAAAATTCACTACAAGCATAGGTGTTGGTCAAGGATCAGCACTTTTCCCCATTCTATCAGCTATATATCTCGCTCCAATTATAAAAACTTTCAAAAAAAGAATAAAAAATCTAAAAGAAAAAATTCCTACAGACATTTTATCTTTTGTGGACAATGGTCTTTTAATTTCTCAGGAGAAGAGTTATGAGCTGTCTTCTGCATTCCTCTTCAGTAGTTACAACATAATATCTAAAATCCTCTCAGATGCAGGCCTTGTCATGGAACACAACAAATCAGAAGTATTTCACTTCACTCAAGCTTGCAATTCCCCCAATCTTTCTATCAACCTCACATCGGTCAGTGGACCCATACTTTATCCAAAATCTATCTGGAGGTACTTAGGATTTTTTTTTGACTGTAAACTCAACTTCCACCACCATGTACATCATTATGTGACTAAGTGTCTCTCGACACTTAATGCTATGAAAATGCTAGGCAACTCTTCAAGAGGTCTCCTACCAACTCAAAAGCACCTTTTATACAGAACATGCATTGTACCCATAGCCTTATATGAATTCCAGTTATGGTTCTTCAAAGGCACTCTAATGGTTAAAAACATCACAGAATTAAAGAAAATACAATATAGAGCAGCCCTGTGGATCACTGGGACCTTCCATACATCACCATCAGAGGGCATCAAAGCCATAGCCGGCCTTGTCCCTATAATCCTTCACCTCAAGAAACTCAATGGTCAACACCACCTCAGATATACAACCATTCCCCCATCTCATGCCATCAATTCTCTCCTCAATAAACACCAAATCAGAAATCAGAATTAACACAAATTCTCCCTAGCAAACCTTACCTATAAACAAAAATCGAAGCTAAGGAGTCCTATCAAAGATGTTAGCAAAAGACTCAACAAAATCAAAGACGAGTTTGATCCCTTTCATATTATTTTTCATCCCAGTTTGCAATTAGTAGATCATTTCTCTGATAGGATAGTCTTTCATTCTCCTAAATCATCCGAAGATAAGGATTTATTTGTTCACTCATTGAAACTTAACTTAGCATTCGACAAAACTCAAAAATCATACGAAGATATCGCTGTTATCATAGATGGGAGTGTTAAAACATCAGGATCAGCCACAGCCATTGCACATGTCTGGAAGAACAATAAAGTCATTGCTCGACTCAAAGCTCATACAAACAACATCACTCTGGTAGAAGCTGAATTAATGGCCATATGCATAGGCCTCATGCAGGCATTTGAAAACTCAGATACACATCAAATTCTTGTCATAACAGATGCTCTAGAAGCAGAGAAAAAAATCATCACCTTGGGCAATCAATACCTACAGAAATCTATCATTTCCATTACAGAAAAAATGCAAAGGTTCCTTGAAAAAGATGGTCGAAACTCAATACATTTCTGGTATTGCCCCAGTAAACTGAAGTGGCCTAAACATGCTTTTGTTGATGAAGAAGCCAAGTCATCTCATATTCTGCCCATCCTCCCAGAAAAAAACTTGTTCTTGCTTAGCAAAAAGAAAGAATGTGACTCCCTACTTGAATCATGGCAAAAATTGTTCAAAGACAGTAGGAAAAAAGGATAACTATTCCTGGAGTTTGAAGATGACAATGAACAAGTCATCAAACCAACGTATGCCAAAGGGGGTTTGTGGCTACCACATATAGGAATTTCAAATTCCATATGTGCGAGATTCACCTGCATGATGCTTGGGCATGCACCTATAGGAGAATATCAGCAGAGATTTTTCCCCAACATAGCTATTCACTGCCCTTGTGGAGAAGCTGATGTTGAAACCAGAGAACACATTTTCATGCAATGCAAGTGATACAAAACAGTGTTATGACTGAGAAATATTTGCATATCAAGCTTTGTTGAATTTATCATTGGCAATCCTACAGCATTTTGTTTCAATAATGGCTAGAAATTGGCTTTGGTATCCATAGATACATTCACGACTCCTAAATGTGTTTGTTCTTCTTTTTCTTTTCTTCTTGTTTCTCTTTCCCTTTTTTCCTTTCACCCTTTCAGTTTCCTCTTTTACTCATTTCGTTGGTAGTTTATCTAAGTAGTCACAATGTGTCTACCATGGCCTGCCTATGCGCTCCGTGTAATAAATCGTTGATTTTTTAAAAAAAAAAAAATCTTATACTCTGACCCTCCTTCTAGGTTGTGTGAACCATGTTGGTATTTTGGCAGCCATGTGCTAGGACTGTTCATACATATACTTGTCACTGAAAAAGTGGACTGGAGACCTCATCAGCATCTGAGAAAGCCTTAGATAATTGTAGATTGAGTTGGCGGTGTACAGATGAGAAAATTTCTTCTAACGATGATGATGATAGCAAGCAGAGGATGAATGACCCATACAAAGGAATAGAACAAGTCGTAATGGGAGGATGAGAACTGACGTTAATTCTTGTTATAATAGAATAAATTATTTCATCATTCAAATCGATGAGTTCATGGCTCAGAGGCTTCCTGGTCATGATGTCTGTAACAAATCGTCATTCCAAGACATGGCCACTCTACCATCTACAAAATGAATCTCAGTTGTCAACACCACGAGATGACGACTATTACCCTTTGCAAAATGAAATTACGAGATACTAGTTGAGTACGCGATGCATGGGAGTAACAGAATAGGAATCGCTATGAGACTGATGCGGTACACCTAGTCTAAACCATCATTGGGGAGGTCTCACATCCACGCTTCCTTAGTATCAGTGCTGACTGACATAGATGAGATACTCGGACCAAGCACGATCCATACATAGACCACTCTCGGTAGCTACCACAGGCCCTGTAACAGTAAGAACACTTCATTACCTTATCTTCACACATTATTGTTGATTTGGCTATTTGTTTAACGCTGCAATAATTAATCAACACCGCGGACTGTGTATGAGTACCACGGGCTGTGTACGTGAACCGCGTTATAAATTGATGAATCGTTATTCTAAAAATTGCATCACACACACAACCTCGAGCCACGTTTATCATGTCATACTACTGTCTTGTACTAGATACGACTTGGAAGCTGGTACGATCTTCCCAGACTTTTCGAGCGCTTGGGACTGATCGTGCAGTTCCTCAAGGTGTTGAGAGGACCACTAGAGTGTCGAGTGGGTGCGACACCTAACCAAGGCAGAAGGAGCATACCAGATCGGAGTGAGCATCTTCCATATGAACGTCAGTGTCGTGGCAGACGCCGTTGGGGGTGTTCGCCATTTGGGATATTCGCCCACCTTCACATCGTTGAAATCGCCATAAATACAGTTTGGAGAGTAAGTAGAGACGAGGTCTATGTAGACTAGCAGTGATAAGGATTAGCAGCGATAGAAGGGACGAACGTGGAAGAAATACCTGGGTCATTCGATGTAACCGCGCAACGGTTGACGCATCGTCCTTGGCAAATTTTATGGGCTGTTGGACGCGCGTTCCAGTGTCTTTGACATTGATTCCACCATATGGATCAGCTGGATTCTCAATAGATGTTGCAGGGGTGATGGCGGGTGAGTAAGGGGTCGTGTGCAAGCGCTCCTTGAACCACCATGTGGTCTGGTTTTTCCCACGGCTCTAAGCTCACATTCGCCTCCCTTCATCAAGTCGACCTCGCCTCGTCACAACCGCAGATCGACCAGACTAGCTTAACACCTAGTTCTGTGTCACAAAAACTGTCAACTTGCCTGCTAGCACCCCACCCACTGCGCACCCTGCCAACCAACCTCAAACCATGTTGTCCCGCCACCAGCAACTTTCTACAACTGCCTTCAGTACCAACTTCTGACTATCAACCCCCAACCTCCACCGACCATAGAACCGCGATGCACCGACAGCAAAACCCACCCAATGTACCGATAATCGAGCTTGGGGAACTCGTAATGGGAAGAGATATTTTTATGGGGGAGACGTGACTGTAGGAATACAGCGCTATCGCGCCTCTACCGAGTTTCCGTGGCTTACCGAGGTGAGGGAAGGACATGTCTGATTGAATGGGAGACCTGGATACTGATACCTTGGTGCCATTTTTCTTTTATTTTCTTTGCTTTTCACCAGTCATCATTGTCATGCTCCTTCGAACTGCTACCCCACCTATCTACTACCAAACTTCACCCACATCTTTCTCCCTTGGTTACACGACACCTGTAGACGCGTCCTGGATGCAGACAAGGTGCCGAGACATACCGATATGTAGTAGTTTTGCACGATGAGAACTGATGTGGCCAAAGCCTTGTTTTCAGCCCAGGAAACAAACCCAACGGCTAGGGATGGTCCGGTGGTTTAAGCTGAGGATACTTGTTCCTCTCCCATCCACAGCTGGACAAACACCAGGCCCATGGCGAGTGAAAAATGCCAGGTAGGATATTCAGCAAAGGAGGGTTTCGTTTTCATTTTTGTCCCTTTCAAAAATTTGCGTATAGATGTTTGAAGCTGTGTATTTTGTATGTATCGTATGTCGTTGGTTTTACCGTAGCTGATATTTGATCCGTGTGATGCCGACATATGTCGATATTGCTCTTTCATCAGACAGGAACAGTCTGCCCAAGTGGATAAGAGTACTCGGTCACCTCGTGTAGACCAGAGCGAGAAAATACAATTGAAGACAATGCTAGCACTAATGCGTGAGTTGACCGTGCTTTGAAAATCACGGATGCAGTATGGCGATAATGACTTCAGATAAGACAATCTACTCCCACATTCGCTTCGCCATGCTTCCCACATGCCTGGAGGTTGATTGTCGAGTTCCCACCCGGTTCAGGTCGTGAGGCAGTGTCACGATCTTGTTCTTCTTATCATCCTACGCTCGTCACACTTCTTCCTCCTCACTCAACTTGAAAAAATGGTAAAAGAAGCCGAACCTGCTATGGCACGAGCTATCCGAGTTGTCGGTAAGAGTGACTCTTCCCATTGACTTCATCAATCAGTAGACTCATTTGCATTCAGAATTCATCGGAAAACTCGACGATGGATTTACACGGCCACTGAGTGTCAAGTACAAGACCGATATCTCCTTTCAAAGTCTTAAGGAAAAATTCGACAATAGTAATAGAGGTGAACAAAGTCTGAAGTTGGCCCAAAGATGGTGAGTTGACCTTTTGAATGGCCATGCAGCCTTATATATACATGCAATGTAGCATTCTCAAGGAAGGAAGTGACTTGAATATTAAAATCCACAAAGAGTCTCAACGGCGGAAAATCATCACCCTTGGACTCATCTCAGAGGGTGATCTCTTGTGTGAAGTCAACATCAAGTTTGATGATTTATGGAAACACCTGGTTTTGGAATCACAGCAGGAAACGAAATGTGAGTTGATTCTTGCCTCGATCACTTCCGATATACTTAGGGAGCCTCAGCAAACTTCAAGGTGGATTTCATGAATAAAATTTCAGGATTAGAGCTCTGGATCGTCGCCGAGGTACTCAGTTGATTGTTGTCAATATGTAGATCCTTTACACAAATGTGATCATAGGCCCACGGCAGTGATTTACAGGCTCTGGGTGCGCAAATCAAGAGTACAATAGACAACATGAACAACTTCAGGCCCATCTTGAGTCGTCTCGGTTCTGCAAGTGATGGTGTTGGGATGTTTATCGAGCTCGGAAAGGCTATCAGTGAGGTAAATCATTCTTCACCAACACACCTACCCAGTATCTGACTCAGAGAGCAGCTAAATTTTATAGTGAAGACAGTGTTCTCTTGCATCGATGTCGCATACCAAGTTGGCTCCTCTCTTACTTTCAACATGGATAAGATGACTGATAGATTTGGCAGCATATCAAGGCCCAAGAAGAATCTTACGAATTGATGAAGAGTCTTGCAGAGAGTATCACATTGCTAGCGAGCCAGCTCGACAGGGTCAAAAAAGTTCCAAACTCGAAGGAGCTGTGCCATATAATCAACGAGTTTCCGGGAATGATGGAAAAAGTGATGGATTTCATTCAAGATTGGCTCGAACGTTGGACACGTACGTATGAATTCATGTGAGATGCATTTACTCTGATTCATCGGTTCTAGCCAAGCACATTCTCGTTGCCGCCCAAAAGGACAAAGCGATCGAATTACGAGAGAGACTAGACGTTTTCGCGAAAAATTTCGATAGAGCTCTTCTTATAGAGATCCGATTGGAGCAAGGTCTGGTCTCAATCCCTATATTAATTGTCCCACTCGTCTGATCCATGATGGCAGCGGCCATGGCAGATTCCGTTGCAAACCTCCAGGGTATGTCGCCTGCCATTTTTGTTGAGCTTGTGTAAGTGATACTCTTGATACTAGAAAAGAAGGAGTTGGACGATTTGGTGAGCGTCTCTGGAAGATATAGGCTCCCCCTTCGCAACCCATGTATGGAGGGCACCCGCCTCGGTATCTTACAAGAGATTGAAACTGGGATCGAAAGCACTGATGGCCACAATTTGATTTGGATAAGGGGATCTCCTGGTGTTGGGAAGTCTGCATTAGCAGCCAGCATTACGAGTCGACTACAGGGCCAGGGTCGACGTGTGATATGGTTCCGGTTCGATCGCACACAATCTACCACAATCACTACAGAAGCCCTCTGGCGTGTCGTTGCCTATGATTTTGCCCGTTGGTATCCCTCTCTTCGTCAACAATTAGCCCAAGGCAATAGGGAACTGAGCTCATCCAATATTGACCACCTTTTCAAGACACTCATCGAGGAGCCATTATCCACGCTGCATGACATTCCACACGAGGGACGTCCAGTGATTGTGATAGATGCATTGGATGAGTGTGGTGGCCTCAGGCACGACTCATCTGGGATGGACGATTATGAGAGCCTTCTGCGTACGCTCAAGCATTGGGCTCTGGTCGACTGCTTGAGGAAGTTCAAGTTGATCATTACCAGCAGGCCAGAGGATCCTATAACTCAAACGTTCCCTGAATCTATCAGCACCCATGTCAATATTCCCTCCGGCAACGATGTCAAACCTGGGGATGGTGCTTCAAATGACATCCAGGTATTCCTCGTGTCACGTCTCAATACGATGGGTATGGATGAGGCATGGGTGAATGAGGCTCGTGACTATCTGGTTCCTCGTGCCGCTGGCGTGTTTATTTGGGTGACAACTGTTGCCAAATTTCTTCAAAAAAATCCCAAACAACGCTTTGATATCCTTAAAACAACGGAACAAGAGCGCGGTGCAGATAGGTTTGAAGAATTATATTCCTTATACTCCACTGTCATCAAAACATCATTTAGCCATGATCTGGAAGGGGAAGAGGTCAAGGCAGTCACCTCCGTTATCGGTGCAACCATTTTTGCCAAACAGCCATTGGACGACACTGTACTTATGAAACTCCCTGGGGTGGACACACTGAAATTCATCAGGGACGGTCTTGTGTCTGTCATTGATTCCTGCCCGATCCTTCGTTTCCATCATCGATCATTCGAGGATTTCCTCCTCTCTTCCTCTTTTAAGCGCTACCTACCCAATCTTTCCGGTGTCCAAGATCGAAATCTTCATGAACGCCAACTTGCCATGCTATGTTTGAATACTATGGTTTCATCGAAGCTCTGCTTCAATATCTGCAACTTGGAGTCTTCAAGCACAAAGAATGCAGATATTCCGGCTGCTGACAAATCTGCCCTCTCTCCCCTCATTTCATATTCGTCTCAATTCTGGGCAGACCACCTTGTCCAGACTCAACCTGACGAGATTTTGATGAAGGCAGTGGAGTTTGTGATGTATGAGAAGCTACTGTTCTGGATCGAAGTGATGAGCATATTAGGGAAGGCTCATGAGGTGTCTGCAATCCTCAAAAGGGCACTAGAATGGCTTGCATTAACGGTATGTCTCAAGTTCGTTTCCTACAATACAACTCTGAGGTTGGCTGGCCAGACACTCGACCCTCGCGACGAGCTGAGGTTGTTTATCCGCGATGCCCTTCGATTTATTTCCGCGTTCATCATTCCCATCTCTGAGAGCGCTTCTCACATCTATCTCTCAGCTCTTCCATTCACGCCCGAATGCTCCGTCGTCGGTGGAAAATTCCGCCCACGATTTCCAAACACTCTTACCATCAGTGATGGCAGGCCTTCTCAATGGCCAATGAACATCTTTGTTGCGGAGCACGACAAGGATCCTGTGCAGTGTGTTGTCTTTTCGCCGGATGACAAGACTTTTGTTTACATGTCGGTATCATCTATGATTGCTTCGTACGTCTGCGACTCCGAAACAGGACATTGCATTTCGGGCCCATTTGAGTTATCACGTCACGGACCATATATTGTGAACGAAGTCGAAGTCGATGGCTGTTTTAGTTCTGATGGAAAGCATATCCTGGTCAGATTTCGTCACTCAGACTCATTATTTCGCCATGCAGTAGTTTGGGACATTGCGAGGGGAGAGGAGGTGTTTCAAATCGAGGGCTTTGATTTCGTGTTCATTTACTACGGTCGTCATGAGGGAAGAATTGCATCAGTGCATTGGATAGATGAAGATGGATCTCTAATTCGGAAAATCGTCTCAAAGGATCAACATCCAACTCGCTTCCTAGTCAAGGTGTGGGATATTGGAAATGATATATCTGACAGGCTATTTGAGGTGACTGGTGTTGCTGTCACCCAATTCTCTCCAAATGGTCAATATCTGGCTGTAGGAAAGCGATCTGAAAATGTTGTTGAACTATGGAATTTGGAGGATGGCAAGATCACTCATCGATTCCTGCATCCCCCTGGCAACATTTCATCACTCCACTTTCCGCCGACCAGTGACTGTTTGATGGCTGTATTTAAGAACTATCGCCATCAATGTCTTTGGAGGCTGGACACACAGGAGATGACATCCTTCAGTCTTTATGTTGGAGATATTCCTCCAGCCATTATCCATTCACCCAATGCCAATTGCCTATTTGTTCCACGAGATGACACAGTGGAGATATGGGAGGTCTCGATGAGCAGCTCAAATATGATCTTCAAGACAGAACCTCTGACCACTTGGCATATAACCAGTATCTGTCTGTCGCACGATGGCCACAGGGTTTTGGTGGGAAGTAGTGATGGAACTGTGAGGATGCTGAACATGGAAGATTTTGGGAGCACTCAACCTATTATTCAAGATGTTACAAATACACCAAGAATCATTGCATTCTCGCCCTCTGGAAAGATAGTGGCTATGAAATTATGGCGATCTACCTGCATTGAATTGCGGGATACAACTACTTGGAAGCTTGTAGGCTCTACGTATGCTGAGTACAAAGACGGCGTAGAGGTCGCATTTTCCGCAGATGACAAATGGATAGCTGTTTTGGCCGATTTTCGCGTCACCATATGTGATATAATGCACCCGGAGAATTGCCACTCATTCGATCCCTGGCCCAAAGGGAGAAGAGTCCGTTTATGGAAGGCAGCCTTCCAAACATGTAATGACCTGGTTATATGTGCCCAGCTGGTAGACCTTGACTCAAAACTCCAGGTTTGGAAAGTGAAGGATCACAGTGAATGCACGTTTTCTTTGGACATCGACATCAACGGATACTCGCCCATCTTCCTGGCCCCCGATGGCTTGACCCTCATCACTCAACATCCCCTCTTATGTTATTCATGGAATCATGACACTGCCCAGTTTGATCATATCCACTTTACCGATGAAGCGCATCTTATGCACTTTGTATTCTTATCTGACAATCTTTCTCCTGCATACTCACCTGACGGGAAATTCTTTGCATGCCGTTCTAACGAGGACAAACACATCCGAGTCTGGGACACGCGAACTGGTCAACTCTGTGGCAAGCCCATCACAATGCCCGACGTCCAGTCAATTGCCCTCTCACCTGCCTTAAATGACCAGTTCCTTGGTGACCGACTCATCGCTATTAACTGCTATTACACAATTTCTCTCTTCGACGTATACACCAGCCATTTGTATGGTCAGTGCTGGGAACCAGGACGGATGATAAAAATGGCGTTTATTGGAGATGGAACAAACTTGGCGTCCTACTCTGGCTCTTATGCAGCTCGTACAACCAGGATAGGCGACATAGTGGGCCTCACAGCTAAGTACCGGAATGCTATTCATGGATATGAGCCTGTCCCGCAGAGCATGAAGGATGGTTGGATGGTGGGCCAGGACGATGAGTTACTGTTTTGGGTCCTACTCGAGCACAGGGAAGATTTATGCCTACCTCACGTAGAAATGATTGGGAGCAGGCCAACAAAGGTGGACCTCTCTAGGTTCAGGTACGGCAGCAAGTGGACTGAATGCATTGACCAAGCGTGGTTGAAACAACTCGAGGAAAGGGGAAGGGGGATGACGAGATTGCTCAAATAGGAGGACAGCCGCATCTTGAGTACGATTACAATTTTACCCTGTATTTACATCTTCCATAGTGATTACCATGAACGAGTCTCGTGGAATGCAGCACACAGTATATTCTGCGTCAATATAGAAACTCATAATACCAACATTGCCTTCACTCATGCCACCCTTCTTGGCTAATGTATCACAGCGAGCTTGGTTGATTTCTCCAAATGTTTTGACGCTGGAGAAGAGAACGATAACAGAGGAGGATGGATGATCAGTCCAAAGGGTAGTAGACGGGAACAGAAGTGGTCGCAATGGGCGGCATAAACCATTGTGGACATCACATTCTTGTAATCGAATGTATTATTTTGTCATCTGACCTGACGGGTTCATGGGTCAATCGCCGTGATGTAACGAGCCGTCGCTGTCATTCGATACCGTCAATTTTTCAATTTGAAGAATAAACTACTGGACCTGTGTGTTGGTATTGACAAAGTTAAAAATCGGTAGAGGTTGTGATGAGTGAGAAGTGAGGAGAAGGTCGTTGTTCCAGAAACTTGTGCTATAGGCCTTCGTAAGGTGAGTGGTGGAGCCCATGACTTTGTTGGGGAGATACTTTGATTGGAAGGCAATGAATGAATGGATTTGGTCAGTCAAGAGAGTTAGATCAACGATCTGACCGATGGTATGCTTGTCAGAAGAGCATTCAATCGATGTATCAGCCAAGCACGGTACCTCAAAAACAACACCACATCCCATCGGTAATGTATCTGCATTAGGTACTGTTTTGGATCGAGTTCTGCATCTCTGCTGTCGGTCTTGTTGGTGCTAATCTTAGGCAGTGAGTATGACAGTTGACATACATGAGAGCCTACACTCCTCAATAGCCTGTGCTACTCGGGTCTGTGAACATATAAGTCAAATTCTTCTGTGTAGTTTGTCATGCACATGAGTTGTTTTGTTCTTTCGAGCACGAACAAGATTGAGTCAATGATTCGGTCACGAACCCATCCCAGATCAATGCATACGTACGCGTTCAATTTTGAGCCATAGCAACACTTGCATCATTCTACGAAATCCAATCACACTGCAGCGCAGTTGATCTGAGTTTGGTGCTCTGGTCAAATCGAGAGTGGTTGGGACAAACATCAGTTCACATTCGGAAGTCAGGTGTTTCTCCGGATGCTAATTTCAGTTCATTTTCGAAGGCTCGCTCGAGAGTGAGGATTTCCCGCTGCCGATAATTTAATTTAATTTGTGTATCAGGATGCTCCCTTTCACGAGAATGCTAGACCACATAACTACGTATCACTGTTTGGGCAAAGTTTAACTCACCCGTTGCAGGAGATACGATCTTTTTGAAGAGCTGATGTTGAAACCTTCCTTATGAATTTCGAGTACAACATGAGATTATCATCTGACGAACCCAAAAATAATATTAAATCACATTCCTATTTCTTTGGTAACACCCTATACGACTTCCCACCCCATACACTCCTTCTCTTACGTGACCACTCGTAACCCTTCCCCTGAGTCTAACAAGATCGAATTGACGATGAGGGATCTATAGAGGCGATGTGTTCCAAGAAAGGCATCAAATCAATGTCAGTGAGAGTACGGAGAGACATACATGAGAATGTAAATTGAAGAACAACATTTGTTGAGTTCTATACGAAGGAACCCTAGTTTGTACACGTTTTTGAAAGAGGCGCGTTGTATGTGCTAGAGAGCAAATAGGGATCCAAGTCGTCTCTTCCTTCTAAATGTCTCTGGCAGAGTTGCCAAATCAAGGTCAATTTGTCAATGCTCTGATTTGCTTTTAAAAACATCACTATCCATATCCACATAGAAATTTGTATAGCGACGTCTCACCATAATTCAGAGGTTGGATATACCATGTAACTACTGCTAACAGAGACGTGTGATTCTGGATATCGGCAGGACAGCGAGATTGAAGACTCATATCGACGAGTATACTAACTACTAGTGACATCGCTGCTGTCTTGTCATCTTCCGGTGCATCTGAATACATGATTGACTCAAGGACGAATCATCCGTAATCACGATGCTGACAGTGTTGCAAATCAGAGGTGAGGTGAGGGATAGGAAGAACGGGGCATTTGTGGATCTAGCCATCTGAGCATGAATCTGTACAATTAGATACGGATGGCCTATTCAGATGCGCACGTAGATGTTCAGCATCCCTGAGCACAAGTGTTGCCCAAGTGAATGAACACAACTACATGACTTATAGCAGCAGAACAGCTAATTTCATGCCATTTGGTGGGCAGCACGTCTTCCTCATAAGACCTGCCGCGGATGCATTAGCCTATCTACAAGCAACGTCAAGCTATCTCTGCGCAGAATAATTCCCGTCGATGACATAGACATTAGGCCTCTAGCGCTATGATACTCACCGTGCAAGTCCAGGTACCTTCTGCCGCTAAAGAGGGATTGGTTCACTTGTATCAACGAATATCAGGATAAGAGTGCCGACTCCTAGTGGGGAAACAGGAGTAGGGTAGGCACCAAAGGTGGGGTTGCGGACTTGGGAATGGCAAATGGCAAAAGATCAGCACGGTAACGGCACGCCATGAAAAACACTCACGTTTTGTGTTCAAGATGTTTTATCTGCATCTGTATACACTCTCGGACGCTTTTCTGATGTCCCCTATCCTGTGTCTGCAATCCTAAGAATAGTGATACTGGGAGCAATATCTGACAGTTGAGCAGAAGTAGATGGTTGGACATCAGCCTCTTCTTGCTTGTCGACATCCATGACAAATTCTAGAGCTGCTGACCGTGCATACGAGTATCGCCTGCATTGACTTTGCTATGAGATCCAGCTAAATTACCGATAAGCGTTGCAGATTAGTCTGTATGGAGCAACTGAACATGGCCGTTAAGTTTTGCAAGATAACTTGGTGTGACGAGAGTTGGAAATGTAACTGTCACAGTGTGACAGAGACTCGTCTGGGTTATTTTCCGAATTGAAAACAAGGTTTTAACCACGTCTGTCAATCTACATTATGCTTTTGGTGGTGTCAGGTGGAAAGCATGGTACAGACAATGTCAGCAGAGGACATGTGCCGAGACATATCTATTTGGTAGTATTTGCATCATCGAACAAAAAATCCATTATCAGAATGAACCGTCATCTTGAAACGTCCCACAGTGTCAGGACCATTCT
>Ga0153955_100600_pt1 | contig 14164 bp, 8 predicted proteins | sample TSFL039MetaG_FD_104744 | JGI IMG/M metagenome (GOLD analysis project Ga0153955, IMG submission 104744) | Attine ant fungus gardens microbial communities from Florida, USA - TSFL039 MetaG | ecosystem: Host-associated > Fungi > Mycelium > Unclassified | place: USA: Florida, Wekiwa Springs...
AGTTCATTCTATCAACAGCATGTTCTCCATTCTTTGTCAAAGCCCAATCTATGTGACTTCCTGCAATGGTAAAGGCGAAGTGAAGGCAGCCCACCCATGTTTCAAGTATTGGGGCTCTACCATCAGGTTTTTGATTAGGGGATTACAAAACCACCTGGACAGTGGTGTTAACTCAGCATGATCCTTCTGGACTACCATCTGCATTTTGGATGCTGCTCTCTAGGAGACAAAAGCAAGAAAAGCTCTACCAGCAAGAGCCTTGACTGGTACAATGTGTTCGGTGCATGTCACAATGATCACAAGCCAGACATAAATAGACAATATTGTGAAAGGTCAGAATATAAAGGGGAAGGTGGATAACAACAATATTAATGTAAGATTTTTGGTATCATATGACCCCCAGAGGGGGGTGGTGGTGGTTAAAGGACAAGAAGGGAATGCCTCCATTGCCCATGCCATCCTTCAACATTCATGTGCTATCTTTGGTATCTTGACGTTGACATCCTATCTATCATCACATGATGGCTATCATAGTTTACGGAGAATACCTGACACATGTTGACTGCATGGAGGTGCGATTCAACAATGAGGATCTATGCTTGATTTCTAATTGATTCTTGAACAGGTCTCAATCGCCGCTTACAACAAACCTAATCACCATCACTGCATTTATCAACACTCCTACTGTTACACACTATGACACTATCAAGGGACATGCTACCTGTCTTACTGAGGGCGTTGTACCGTTCCCTGCATATATCCAGTCATATACATGTGGTCCCAACATCTTCGGAAATTCCTTCATATAAAAATAGGATTTATTTCACTCTGTTTATGTTCGGTATCTTTCAGGCAGAAGACGGAGATAACAGAATACGAGAAGTAGAGGTATATTCGGTGTCAAAATTAGTGTATATATGACGCCAGGATCGAGAGGAGCAGTTGCACCCGACCACAGGGAAGACGTGAGCTCTTTTGTTGGCTTTCAAAAGCGTGGTACGTGAACGTGAAGATTGGCTTCTTACAGATGAGCGGATTGTGTAGATGGAGATAATCGTATTCACTGTACCTTGTCACTCTTACCCGCGCGCTCACATACTCACAGTGTCTCTTTCTTTGATATCCAGGAGTCAAGCGACAGAAATCTTACAATTCCTATCATGGTAGGATGACAACATGATATTGCTGAGGGATGGGTCGAACGACAGTCTATGGAGATGCAAATGTATCGGAGATTGGTCAAGACATTTTCCTTGCTAATGTACTCGTCATCTTTCCTGTATAGGTTTTCTAATCCAGTGACTTTGACAGTAATATGTGGGGTTTGATATCTAATCCAGGCGATTACCAACTCACTTCCTGGTTCCGACTGCGGTCCAAGTAAGACAGGTCCAAGTATCTGTCAAGGGCGCGCCAGTGTTAATCAGCATCAAACATCCCACTCATTCGATGCCAAAGCGGCAGTAAGGGGGGGAACAGTGCAAGCTCAGTCAAGATGCCAACTACTTCTGCTATTCTACCATCAACACCACCATTTACCCTCTCTTACACAAATAGAAACAGTCTACCCAGGTAAAAAAGAACCAGATAATGCAACGAGCGATCATAATCATATTCGTACGAATACGCGAGTTCTAAAAGAATCCAACAGAGGGTTGATCAACTGACTGCGGCGATAATGCGTTCAAGAACTTGTGACGACTGCCACGCTGACAGCTACGCTATGCTTCCAACTTCCCACCCGTTGCAACTATGAGGTAGTGGTAGCTGCTTCTGATGTCACGATCTTGTTCTTGTTATCATCTCACACTCCCAACACTCTCCCGAATCGAAATAATGGCAAAACACACTGAAGCTACTATGACACGAGCCATACGAGTTCTCGGTAAGTGTTACTCTGCACCATCAGCGCAGCCTATTAGTGGTTTATCTGCATTCACTTCAGAATTTATTGGACAACTTGATGATCAATTTTCGCGACCCCTCATCATCAAGTACTCTCATCAAGCAGATGTTCCCCTCCATACTCTTAAGGATAAATTCAACAACAACAAAAGGAGTGAACAGAGTTTGAGGTTGGCCCAGAATGGATGGTGAGATGAGCTTTGAGTGTGCATGCAGTCCCACATATTCATCCTGTGTAGCATTTTTGAGCAAGGAAGTAACCTAAAAATTGAAATCTACAAAGAGTCCCAGCGGAGGAAAATCATCACCCTCGGACATGCCTCAGAGGGTGAACTGTTGTGTCAAGTCAGCGTCAAATTTGACGATCTCTGGAAACACTTGGTCTTCGAATTACAGAAGACAACAAAATGTGAGCTAACCTTTGCCTCAATCGCGTCTGATACACTCACGGCACCTCAGCCAACTTTAAGGTAGATTTTATTAATGTGATCTCAGGGTTGCAGTTCTGGATCGTCGCTGAGGTATGCACTCGATCGCTTTCAACATGAAGATTCCCTACTCAAGTTCAATCATAGGCTCATGGCTGTGACTTGAAAGCGCTGCATGCACAAGTCAAGAGCACAATGGACAAGTTGGACAAGTTCAAGCCCATTTTGGGCCGTCTTGGATCCGCAAGCGATGGTGTGGAAATGGGTATTGAAATTGGAAATACTATCAGTATGGTAAATCATCCTTGAAAAGCACACATGCCCGTTATCTGACTCGAAGCAGCTGAATCCTATAGCAAAAACGGTGTTTTCTTGTGTTGATACTGCATACAAGGTGGGTTCCCTTCTGTTTTCGATGCGAATCATATGGCTGATGAAATTGGTAGCATCTCAAGACCCAAGAAGAATCTCATGAATCAATGAAAAGCCTTGCTGAGAGCATCCGAATCCTGGCTGGCCAGCTCCATAGACTCCAGAGAATTCCAAATTCGGACGAACTGCACCAGACAATAAATGAGTTTTCCAGCATAATGAGAGAAGTAATTGGTTTCATTCAAGAGTGGCTTGAAAGTTGGACACGTACGTGAGACTCATGTGAGATAGATTTGTCACTGATTCATCAGCACCAGGCCAGTACATCTTTGTTGCCGCTCAGAAGGATAAAGCGATTGAACTACGGAACAAGATTGATAATTTCAAGGGCAGATTAATGGTAGAGCTTACAATAGACATCCGAGTCAAGCAAGGTTTACTCTTTGTGTCTGATTTGATTGTCCGAATTGACTGATTTGTGGCATCAGATGCCATGGCGAATGACGTCGAGTCCATCCGAGGTGGGCAGTCTGTCATTCCTATTCATTCCTCATGAACTCATCATTTTGCTTGGCTATCGTGAACATACTTTCGACGCTAGAAAACGCAAAAGAAGTTGTTGAGCAAAAGGGGCTGGATAATTTGGTGAGAGCCCTTGGTGGAAATAGAGTTCCTCTCCGCGACCCATGTATGGAGGGCACTCGCCTTGACATCTTACAAGAGATCGAAACTAGGATCAAGAGCACCAACGGTCACAATGTGATCTGGATACGGGGATCTCCTGGCGTTGGGAAATCTGCCTTGGCAGCTAGCATTACAACTCGACTACTGGCCCAGAAGCGATATGCAATATGGTTCCGGTTCGACCGTACACAATCTACTACAATCACTACAGAGGCCCTCTGGCGTGTCGTTTCCTGTAGTCTTGCCCGCCAGTATCCGTCCCTTCGCCACCATTTAGCCCGAGGCAATGCAGAAATTAGCTCATCCAACGTTGATCACATTTTCGAAACACTGGTTCAACAGCCATTGTCCACACTGGGTGGTGTTTTAGATGAGAAACTTCCAGTGATTGTGATAGATGCATTGGATGAGTGTGGTGGTTTCAGGCATGATACCTCTGGACGAAAGGACTTTAAGGCTCTTTTACGGACGCTTCGGCGATGGGTTGAAGTTGACCACTTGAAGAAGTTCAAGTTGATCATTACCAGCCGTCCGGAGGATCGTATCACACAAACATTCCCAGAGTCCATCAGCACCTACATCAATATTCCTTCTGGCAGCGACGTCAAGCCTGGAGATAGCGCTTCAAATGACATTGGAATATTCCTCATGTCACGCCTCAACGATATGAATATGGAAGAGGCATGGGTTGATGAGGCCCATAGTTACCTAGTTCCTCGCGCTGCTGGCATTTTTATCTGGGCAACAACTGTTGCCGACTTTCTTCAAGTAAATCCTGAACAACGCTTTCATATCCTTCGATCAAGGGAACAAGAGCATGGCGCAGATAGATTTGAAGACTTGTATTCCTTGTACTCCACTGTTGTCAAAGCGTCATTTGGACATGGTCTTGAAAAGGAAGAGATAAAGGCAGTCACCTCCGTTCTTGGTGCAATAATTTTTGCTAAACAGCCACTGAACGATACCGTGCTTATCAAACTCCCTGGGGCGGAGAGTTTGGGCACACTGCAATTCATCAGGAATGGTCTCATGTCTGTCATCGACTCCGGCCCAATCCTTCATTTCCATCATCGGTCATTTGAAGATTTTCTCCTATCTTCTTCTTTTCGGCAGGCCCTACCCAAGCTCTCTGACGTCCAGAACCAGGACCTTCATGAACGGCAACTTGCTGCATTGTGTCTTAACTGTATGGTATCATCGGAGCTCCACTTCAACATGTGCAACTTGGAATCTTCGAACATAAAAAATGTGGATATTCTAGATACTATCAAGTCGGCCATCTCGCCTCTCCTTTCATATTCATCTATGTTCTGGGCAGATCACCTTGTTCACATTCCATGTGAGGAAACATCAATGGAGGTGGTCAAGTTTGTGATGTATGAAAAGCTTTTGTTTTGGATCGAAGTGATGAGCTTGTTGGGAAAGACTCACGAGGTGTACTTAATCCTCAAAAGGGCTTTAGAGTGGCCTGCACTGGGGGTATGTCCTGAATTTGTGTTTCCTACAGCACATCTCTGAGGTTGGCTGGCTAGACACTCGACCCCAATAATAAGCTGATATTGTTTATCCGTGATGCCCTCAGATTCATTTCAGCATTCATCGTTCCCATCTCTGAAAGCGCTCCTCAAATCTATCTATCAGCCCTTCCATTTGCACCTAAACGCTCCCTCGTTGTAGAAAAATTCTGCCCAAGGTTTCCCAACACTCTTACCATCAGTAATGGCAGGCCTTCTCAATGGCCAATGATCGTCTTTGTTGCTGAACATTACAATAATTGCGTATCGTGCATTGTCTTATCGCCGGACGAAAAGACCTTCGCTTCCATATCAGATTCTGCAACTATGTATATCTGCGACTCTGAAACGGGCCACTGTATTTCAGGTCCATTTAATTTGAGAAACCAAAGTTCGATGCTCCCGAAGGATGCCTGTTTCAGTCCTGATGGGAAGTATATCCTGGTCAGATGTCATTCTTACGACTCATCACCTTCTTGTGCAGTAGTCTGGAACATTGAAAAGGAAGAGGAGGAAATTGAGGGCTTTGATTTTGTGTTCATTCATTGTGGTCATAATGAGGGTAGAATTGCATCAATGGATCGGATACATGATGATTATGATGAATCAACAGTCGCCCCAGAAGAACGTCCGACTTGCATCTGGGTCAAGTTGTGGGATATTGGGAATCGTATATCTGACAGGTTGTTCATGATAATGGGTATGAATGTCGCCCGATTCTCTCCTAACGGGAAATATCTGGCTGTAGCAAGGCAGTTTGAGAGTGTTGTTGAACTATGGAATTTGGAGGATGGCACGATCACTCACCGATTCTCGTGTCCCCGTGGCGATCCTTCATCACTCCGCTTTTCACCGACCAGTGACTGTTTAATGGCTGCATTCATTATGTCTTGCGACATATGTCTTTGGAGACTGGATACCCAAGAGATGGTGTGTTCTAATCTTGATGTCAGATGGACTTCTCCAGCCGTTATTCATTTACCATATACCATTCGCGTATTTGTACCACGAGATCACACAGTGGAGATATGGGAGGTATCAAGAACAGGCTTGAACATGGTCTTCGAGACAGAGCCTCTGACAACTGAGTCGAGTATTTGTCCATCGGGAAATGGCCACAGGCTTTTGATGGGAAGTGAGGATGGAACTGTGAGGATGTGGAACCTGGAGGATTTGGGGAGCAATCAGCCTGTCATTCAAGATGATATGGATATACCATATATCATTGCATTTTCGTCCTCTGGAAAGATAGTGGCTACAATATCGCAGCAATCTACCTACATCGAACTGCGGGATATGGCTACTTGGGAGCTTGTAGGGCCTAGGGATGTTGAGTATGGATCTGAGGTCATATTTTCTGCAGATGACAATCGGATAGCCGTTTTGTCTGAATCTCTCGCCACTATATGGGATATAAATCACCCGGAGAACCGCCTCTCATTCGACCCCTGGCCCGAAGGAAGGAGTGTCCGCATCAGGCAGGCTGCCTTCCAAACATGCAATGACCTGGTTATATGTGCCCAGCTAAAAGACAATGACTCGCATGTGATATCAGGGTTACTTCAGGTTTGGAAAGTGAAGGATCACAGTCAATGCATGTTTTCTCTAGTCATCGACATCGGCCTATCCCCGCTCATCTTGCCAGCACCGGATGGCTTGACCATTATCATTGAGAGTCCCACCTTATGTTATTCATGGAATCACAACACTGCCCAGTTCGATCGTATCCACTTTGCTGATGAAGCACACCTTGGTCCTCTAATGGTGTACTCACCTGATGGGAAGCTCTGTGCATGTCGTTCTTGGAAAGACAATAACGTCCGAGTCTGGGACACACGAACTGGTCAACTCTGTGGCAAGCCCATCACAATGTCCGTAAATACGATTGCCCTGTCACCTGCCCTAAATGACCAATCCCTTGGTGATCAACTCATCGCTCTTCGCCGCGATAACACAGATATAATAACTCTCTTCGACGTCCACACTGGCAATATGTATGCTCAGTTTTGGGATCCAGGATGGGAGATGGCGTTTATCCAAGATGGAACCAAGTTGATGTCCTATGATCCAATCAGAATCTACGACATAGCGGACTTTGCAGCTAAGCACCAAAATGCTACTCAGCCGGTCCCACGATACACGAGGGATGGATGGATGGTGGGTCAGGACAATGAATTACTGTTTTGGGCCCCATTTGAGCACAGGCGAGTTCTATACCTGCCTCATGTAGGACTGCCTCGCGTAGAAATAATCTTGGGGCGGCTAATGAAGGTAGACCTCTCTAACTTTAAATTTGGCACTGAGTGGACAGAATGCATTGACCAAGAGTGGCTGAAAGAACTCAATGAAAGGGGGAAATGGGTGGGGAAGCTCCATGGGTAGAAGTTCAAAGTGTACAGTTGCATACCCTTGAGTCCTTTCAAATTTTACTATGAATTTATTTATCTATCACCATAGAAAAATCCCATAGACAATATATTTCTGTGTCAATATACAAACCCAATGATCACAGATGATCACAAGACCAACATTCATCATCAGTTTGACATATTGCTCATACTGCCCTTGTCAAGCCTAGACTTCTAGGGGTGCTGGGTGTCATGAATTGCCTTTTCTCTCTAAGTCAATATTTATATTTCTTTTCTTTTTCTTTTCTTTTAATTAAGTAATACATTTTGCATCAGTAAATAAGAACAAATAATCAAACATATATAAGTAGTGTACACCAAATAATAGGAACTCTAATGAGTTCTCTTTATCAACTCTGACTTAGAGTAGAGTTAAGTCTGAGGTTGCTCAACCAAAGACTAAACTTTTATACTAGAACTTGTTTTCACTTCTAGAATACTAATTGCCTTGATCCCTATTCAACTTAACTCTCATCCTTCTCTTGGTGTGTGGTTAGCTCAGACCAATCCCACATTCTTGATAGCTAAACCATAGACTTAAGTGAACTAACTAGAAAGTTTAGACCCTGGAGGTGAACAGTTAGGACCAAACTTGGGTACTAGCCTAGACCAGATATAATAAGTAAGTTGGTTGAAATGACTGTCTTAGCCCACACTCAACATTATAAGAGAATAAAAAAACTCAATGGAGTTTCTTTATGGATTGCTTTATCTATTATGAATTATCACTTTTTCTAAATTATTATTTATTTTTCTTTTCATTTTCATTTGATTTAATTTTAGGTTTGTAAACAAGTACAAACAAAAAATGTATATAAATAGTATAAACCAAACTAGCAAGGACTCTAACAAGTTCTCTTTGTCAAACTCTAACTTAGAGTGGAATTAACTTTTGAGTAACTCAACTTAGAATGTTTTGTCCAAGTCTTGCTGAATATATTTTCTAACTGATATATGTTTATAAATTATCTTGGTTCATAATGGATATTGTGTTAAGGAGTTTAATACTCCTTTTGATTGACTCAATGAATGTTTTTTGTCATGAATCGCCCATTTCTCTAAGTCAATATTTATTTTCTTTTTCTTTTTTTTTATTTTAATTATTAGATGCATGAGAACTTACTACCAAATCAGGAATGGTGACTCAATAGGAAAACATGAGAGAAACATAATGTGTAATATTTTGTATAAGTAGTATAGAACAAATAGTGGGAACTCTAACAAGTTCTCTTTGTCAACTCTGACTTAGAGTGCGATCTAGGTTAAGGTTACTCAACCTGAGCTAAGAATCATTACACAAATATCTGTTTGGGGTGCCCTCATAGTCTGACCATTGGATAAGGTATAGCAATGGATCTCTCCTTTGCTGGTCGAGTTTGAAGTCCAGTATTTGGGCTACCTTGAATTCTAAGCTACCATCAATTTATATAGGAGGTAGAAGAGCATTGACATGGTTGGGGATATTGCTGGGGAGCACTGGCTCAATCTGTGATATGTGGAAGACAAGATAGATGTAGTGAATATTGGTAGAGGTAACCTCAGCTCACACTCTAAGTCAGAGTTGACAAAGAGAACTCGTTAAAGTCCTCACTAGATTGTGTTCGATACTTATACAAGTCTGATTATTTGTACATGTTTACTGATCCGATGTAATTACCTAATTAAATGAAAAAGAAAAGAAAAGAAAAATAAATAATGACTTAGAGGAATTTGGCGGTTCATAACAATAGATAGCATGGATGTAAGAACTTCAGTTACGGTGATGGGGATGGAAGTAAAGGTAATTTAAGATTGGATGTATAAGAGAGGAAATGGGGTTTTGAATAAGAATATAAATGTGCTTTACTGTCCTTATAAAAGTAGGTACTACCGAGTCAGAGAATCAAAATCTCCAAGTCGTTCCACAATTGTGTGCAATTGAGTAGGCACTGGGGAGGTAATCAAATGTAAAAGGGAGGGGCTCATGAGATAGTAGACACTTGTTATTAGACACTAGAACAAAAGAAATGTTTTTAGTTTCTGCTCGAGAGCACTCTCACTGGTCAGATCTCAAAGGTGTGTGTTCCTCTCACACTGTAGCGCTACCATCCAAGGTACTAGTCTAGTAGGCTGGCTCGCCATTGATACAGCAGTCCTACCTAGATCTTACGTTGCCCTCGTGCAAGCTCGCTCTCAACTGACTATACAGTTGGCAACTTACTCCAAAAACATGTAGTGAGCAGTTCAGTTCCTAGTCCAAGCAAATGCCCAAGTCCTCCTTTAGAGTGGGTATCCCTTAAGGGAAGTTTTATAGAGTTTTATAAAAAGAAAGGGAGAAAAAGAGCTCTTAGTCACTCAAGTCAAGTTTCAGCTCTAAAGCAATGAAGGGCAAAGATGGGGGTTCTTCTTCTTTTGCCTTGTAATGACAAGGCAGGTTGAGATGACTTCCTTATCACACTCAACATTATGAGAGAACGAAGAGAACTCGATAGAGTCTCTTTGGTGGATTGTGCTACTTATTTATACACAATTTCTATTTGTCTATATGTATACTTAGTAACTATTGATCTTTCCAGAAGGTTCCATCATGTGACCTGTCATGTGAACTCATATTATCTTATCTAATCTTCCATTCTATTTTTAGCATACCTCGTCCAATCTGTCTGAGAATAGTTCTTGTTCTTCCCATCCTTCTAGCCATACTATTTTTGATTTGGGCAGGCAATTTATGACATACCTCTCTGTGCTACTAGAGTATTATATTAGTATTACAAAGCCCAGAATGCAACAAACAAGATAAGAAAGAAATCTTCCTGATTACTCAAAAAAGCAGGTAAAATAAGTTGAGTCCACATCCAATCATACAATAGCTGCTCTCTATACTCCTTGTCCATTTCCAACCAACTTTCTTTATCTCATTGGCTGACCTTGAGCCTGTTCTAAGTGTTCTAGGGTGCTCGAGAGGTTCTTTAGATATTGGTCCAACCACTCTTGAGCATGTTTTCATCGTCGATGTCACTCCTCTCTGCTTCCAACTCTCTTAATTCCTCTCCTAAACCTTCCTCTACTCTCTCTCCTGTTTCCTGTTCACATCTCTCAGGACCTTCTTCTTCCTATCCCTTCCCAATGACTTTTGGTGTATCCTTGTCTTGTTCTTCTATATTTGGACTGCCAATCAGGACTGATGTGTGGCCTCTGATGGTGTTCCTATTATAAGCCAGAGGTCAGTTATTGGGTGATGTCATTATCAAGGAAAATGCTTCTAAGGTTAAGTTTGCTCTCGAGAGCACTTTTAGGTGGGAGTTCATCTTATAGATATGATATGAGACCATCTGGAACACATTATGAGGTACTGATAGTGGTGATCGCAGCCACTACTCCACTACTCAGATAGTGTTCTCGAGTACATGACTGGACTTCTAGTGGTTATGTCTGGGGAGCCAATTCTCTCTTGAGAGCCATTTATTATGATTATTGGGTTCCAAATATCACTTATATTGCCAAAATTAATTGTTCAGCATGACAGTGGGTGGATAACCTTAACCTTAGTTCTACTCTTTATTGGAGTTTCACAAAGAGAACTCATTAGAGTCCTCACTAGTTTGTTGTACACTTGTAAGAGTTTAGTCTTTTGGTGAGTGATCTCAGGCTTAACTCCATTCTAAGTTAGAGTTGACAAAGAGAACTTGTTAGAGTCCTTGCTAAATTGTGTACAATACTTATACATGTCCAATTGTTTGTCCTTGTTTACTGATCTGACTATATTACATAATTAAATAAAAGAAAAAGAAAATAAATATTAACTTAGAGAGATTTGGACAATTCATAATAACACTACTTATACATATTTGACTATTTGTCCTTGTTTACTGATACAATGATATTACATAATTAAATAAAAGAAAATAAATATAAATATAAATATTGACTTAGGAGAATTTGGCGGTTCATGACACTACCCTTCTCTTAAGGGTCCTTGTCCTCTTTCTTGTTCCACTCTTCTACTATCATAAACCACTCAATTTCCCTAAGTCAATATTTATTTTTCTTTTCCTTTTCTTTATTTAATTATGTAATATTATCGGATCAGTAAACAAGGACAAATAGTCAAACATATATAAGTAGTGTACAACAAACTAGTAAGAACTCTAATGAGTTCTCTTTGTCAAACTCTAACTTAGAGTGTGAGTGAGGTTAGGGTTACTCAACCAGATCCTCAATTGTTACACTAGAACTTGTTTCCATTATTAGCTCCTGACCTCCTTGGCCCCAAGCAATCTTACTCTCATCACTCTCTCAGAGTGCAGTCATCACAGACCAATCCTAACTTCCTTATAGCTGGGCCACAGGCTTAAGTAGACTGACTGGGAAGTTTAGACCCCAGAGGTGGATGGTTAGGACCAAACTCAGGTACTAGCCCAGATCAGACCTAACAATTGAGTGGGCTCAATAGTATACCTGTACATTTTTTGTCATATCAACTTTGTGCTACTAGTATAAGACTTCAAGTTGCAGTTGAGTAACCTTAACCCTCAGTCCACTCTAAGTTAGAGTTTGACAAAGAGAACTTGTTAAAGTCCTTGCTTGTTTGTTGTATACTACTTATATACATTCAACTATTTACTCTTGTTTACTGATCTGTTGGTATTACATAAGAAAAGACAAGAAAAGAAAAAGAAAAAGAAAATAAATATTGACTTAGGGGAATTTGGCAGTTCATGACACTACCCCTCTCTCAAGGATCCTTGTCCTGAGGACTTCTTTTACAATTTGTCATATAGGCCTCTTAAGTCACCCATACTCTGCTCTTTATCCCCTAGTTCCTCCAAATATTTTCTGTCTTCCTCAATTCTCTGTCGATCTTCCTTGTCTTCCTTATCTTTCTCTTTATTCCATTCCTCTATCTTTTCTCTCTTATATTCTTTTGCCTCTTCTATCTTCTTCAAGAATGGGTTTTTATTGTATCTGGAGAATGGGTTCTTCTTCCATCATCTCCAATTTTCTTCTATTTTTCTCCAATACTCCTGGTCATATTTCTTATTGCCCCATCCATAGAGCAATTTGGCTGTATACATTCCCAGCAATTCTCTGCTGAACATCCTCTTGTCTTTGTTTGCTTCTTGTCCCCTTACTTTCTCTTCTTCTTCCCTGCGATATTCTTTCTTGAATTCTTTGACCAACTCCATTGCATTCTTCAGATTCTCTCTGCTCTCCAAAGTATCTTCTTCCACCATGCATCCTTTCTATCATACCAAATACTTATCTCTTCCTTGTACTTTCCTCTTATTCATGATCTTTTCAACCTCCTATTCTTCTTCCCCTTCTATTACCACTGGCTGTGGCGCTTCCTTTCTCTGGCCCTCTACTTGTGACTTGTACCATCGTACTCGACTGACATTAACTACCAGATGTATTCTAATTGTACTAGGCAGATCCAATTCTATTGCATTACTGGAAATTATAGCCTTTACTTTGTAAGGTCCTACAAAGCATTCCATGAACTTATCCATATGTCTTTCGACCATTTGGTACTTTAGGTCTTTAGTGCTAAGCAGCATCAAGTCACCTACCCTATACTCCTCTACCTCCCCTCTCCCTCTGTCTGCATACCACTTCATGTCTTCCTGCACTTTCTGCAGTGCTGCCTTGGCTTTCTCCTGCACACTCCTCATTCTTTCTGCAAACTTTTCTGCCCCTTCATACTTCCCCTTCTTTCTCATTTCAAATCCCATTCTTGGATCTTGCCCTTGATTTGCCTTAAAGGGCAACACCTTTGTTCCAGTGTGCACTTTGTTATTATAGGCAAACTCAGCTATACCCAACCATTCTGGCCATTGCTCTTGTTGATGGTCTATGAACATATGAAGATATTATTCTAACTCCTGGTTCATTCTTTCTGTCTGGCCATCTGTTTGTGGGTGGAATGCTATGGACAACTTTGTCTCAATCCCCAGTATGCGATTAAGCTCCTTCATTATTCCTGCTGCAAACTGTGGTCCTCTGTCAGAGATGATACTATCTAGTAGTCCATGTAGCTTCCAAATATTATCTCTAAACAAGCATACTAGTCCCTCCACACTTGTTCTCTCTGTAGTAGGTATGAAATATGCCATTTTTGTGAATCTGTCTATCACTACTAAGATTGAGTCATAACCTTGTGCTAAGGGCAACTTTGTAATGAAGTCTGTGCTAATATGAGTCCATGCTCTTTCTGGAATCAAATTCGGCATAAGTTTCCCTGCCAGTGGTTGTGTTCAATTTTTATTGCACTAGTAGGTATTGCACCTCTCCACATACCACTTCACTTCTCTGGTGACCCCTGGCCACCAGAAATTCCTCGTCACCAACTCCACTGTCTTCCACTGTCCTCCATGTCCTCCTACAGGTGTATCATGGTGTAGCCTGATTACCTCTGCTCTCAACTTTTCATCTCTAGGGACATATACTTTTTCCTCTTTCAACATGAAGCCATCCTCCTAACACCATTCCTCATCTCTCAGCATTTTTACTCCTGCTCATTTCATCATCTTTTGCTTTGCATTTTCTTACTTTATTTAGTAAGTTTACTCCTTCTATGACTACCTCTGTCACTCTAATTCTCTTTGCTTCCAACCACTTCTTTTTTACTAGCATCTGCTCCTCATTATCCTTTTCTACTCCCACCTCCCAGTCTGGTCTCCTACTCAATCTGTCTGCCTTCTCCATTTTACTTCCCAAAATGTATTTTAACATGAAGTTGAACCTGGACAGATACAATATCACAAATGGTCACTTACTGAGTTTGTGATTGAAGAGTTTTGGATTCTCAAGCAAGGTAGAATAAGCAACAAAAGATGTTGTTAAGTCTGAGGTCTAATCCTCAGACTATGAAGCC
>Ga0153955_100601_pt1 | contig 14161 bp, 10 predicted proteins | sample TSFL039MetaG_FD_104744 | JGI IMG/M metagenome (GOLD analysis project Ga0153955, IMG submission 104744) | Attine ant fungus gardens microbial communities from Florida, USA - TSFL039 MetaG | ecosystem: Host-associated > Fungi > Mycelium > Unclassified | place: USA: Florida, Wekiwa Springs...
CGCTGCGGGCGATGCATGGCGGCGTTTCGGCACCAACGCACTGGAACAAGGCAAAGTGGTGGCGGCCAATGGCGCAAAAGTGGACGACGTGCCGACGGCCTCGACCAATTCGCAAACGGCCTCTGGGGTTGAGCTAAGCCTAGCGCTTAAGGGCGACAGCTACAAAGTGGATTTAGGCAGTACGCCGCTGGGCCAGGACCTGAATACGCTGGTCGGTGGTGTGCAGTGGTCGCCCAAAATCACGGACTTCCTGACGCTTATCCTGACCGGGGAACGGCGTGCGATTACTGACAGTCTGCTGTCCTATGTCGGGACTGAAGATAAATCCAGCGGCAAGCGTTGGGGGAACGTCACCAAAAACGGCGGTAATGCCTTACTGAGCTACGATAATGGCGACGCCGGCATGTATGTCGGGGCTGGCGCTTACAGCTATGTAGGTGAAAACGTAGCCAGTAACAACAACCTGCAAGCCAATGCGGGCGTCTATGTTCGTCCATTCCATGCTGACGATCGTGAACTTAAAGTCGGTATGAGTTTATCGTGGATGGATTTCTCGAAAAATCTCAGCTACTTCAGCTACGGACAGGGTGGCTATTTTAGCCCGCAGGATTATGCGTCCATCTCCTTCCCGATCGACTTCACGCGCACCTTCGATGACCTGAAGGTGAATATTGGCGGCGCGTTGGGTTACCAGAGTTACAGCCAGGATAAGAGTGCGTACTTCCCGAACGATCCGTCCCGTCAGGCACAGCTGGAAGCGCTGGCCGCCAACGGGCATGTCAAAAGCGCCTTCTACGAGGGCAACAGTAAAAACGGTGTAGGTTACAACCTGCATGCAGGTGCCGATTATAAAATCGATAAAGATGTCACGATTGGCGGGCAACTGGGTTATGACACCTTTGGTGATTATAACGAAAGCAGCGCGCAGCTCTATTTCCGCTACCTGTTCGGAGACAACTAATGAGTGAAGCTTTGAGTGGGCCGAGCCACCCACATCAGCCTGGCTGGTTTGATCTGGTCAGCGTTCTGGTCGAAGGCATGATTGCCAACGCGGGCCAGGAGCAGGCCACGGCTTTTTTATATAACATGGGTGAATCACTTGCGGCACGTTATGCGTTGCCCGCAGCCCGTACCGTGCAGGATCTGGAGCGTGAATGTAACCTGCAACTGGCCCGCTTCAACTGGGGGTTTGTTCAGTTACAGCCGCAGGATAGTGCCATCTTAATTAAGCACCACGCTGCACCCGCAGGCGACAGTTATCAGCCTGCCGCCGACTGGCAGACGGCATTTGCTGCCATTCTCGCGGGGCTTTTCTCCGGCTGGCTTCAGGGACAGGGCGGCAGTAAAGCCGTACCGGTAACGCTGGAGCTTAATGACGGCAATACGTTGCATTTCCGATATCAATAAGGTGCTCTGATGAGACTTAAGTCAGTGTGGTCAGGAATTCTGGTCTGTTTTATGGTGATGTTTTTTAGTGCTCAGGCGATGGCCAACGGGTGGGATACCTACAAAAGCCGCTTCCTGCAGTCAGACGGGCGCATTATTGATACGGGAAATAATAATGTCAGCCATACCGAAGGGCAGGGTTACGGCATGTTGCTGGCGGTCGCCTACGATGACCGCGCGGCTTTTGACCGGCTCTGGAAATGGACGCGCACCACGTTGCGAAATCCGCAAAACGATCTGTTCTACTGGCGCTATATTCCCGGAGCACAGGACCCGGTAGCGGATAAAAACAATGCTTCTGATGGCGATGTGTTAATTGCCTGGGCGTTACAGCGTGCGGCGCAAAAGTGGAACGTCGCAGATTACCAACAGGAATCAGACCGCATTCAGCGTGCCATTGTAAAACTGGATGTGGCGAATTTCGGCGGTTACACCGTGTTGATGCCCGGTGCGCAGGGTTTCAACAAAAACAGCTATGTGGTGCTGAACCCGTCTTATTTTCTGTTTGTTGCCTGGCAGGAGTTTGGCCAGCGCAGCCATCTACAGGTATGGAATAAGCTGATTGACGGTGGAATGGCCTTGCTGGGCAAAATGCATTTCGGCAACAGCGACCTGCCGCTGGACTGGGTAGCGCTGAATGCGGATGGTTCCGTTGCGTCAGCAGTGGGCTATTCAAACCGGTTCAGTTATGACGCGATTCGCGTCCCGCTCAACATCTGGTGGTACGATCCGCAAAGCCTGGCGCTGGGCCCCTTTCAGCGCCTCTGGCAAGGTTATAGTCGCACGAATACGCCAGCCTGGTTTGATGTTCTGGCCAATACGGCGGCCCCTTATAATATGGACGGCGGCTTACTGGCGGTACGGGATTTGGTGTTGAACCAAACCGGCTACCTGAGCGACAAGCTGTCGCCCGGGCAGAACTACTTTTCTGCCAGCCTCCAGTTGCTGACCTGGACAGCCTGGCAGGAGAAGCACTAAGCGCCTGATGCCCGCTCTGCGGCATGCTGTTCCGGCATGCCGCTTTTCTTGTGGTCACTGACGTGACCGCAATTCCGATTCGTCTGCTTCCGCCCCCTTAAGCCACAAATACATCTTGCGATAGGATATACTTGACGCGCTTTTCTTTTCTGATGTCTACGCTCGTCACGAGCCGGGAGTGAATTTTTGCGCGTAAGCCGATCGCTGACGATAAAACAGATGGCGACAGTCTCGCTGATAGCGACAGTGACCATCAGCATTTTTATCGTTATCCAACTGTTTCATTTTGTGCAACAGCGCAGAATCGACTACGCCCAGCAGATGGAGAATATTGCGCATACCGTGCGTCAGCCGCTGTCTGAAGCGGTGCTGAAAGCGGACATCCCTCAGGCTGAACGCATTCTTAATTCGTTAAAACCCGCCGGGATTTTGTCGCGTGCTGATGTGGTGCTGCCGAATGCGTTCCAGGCGCTGCATGCGAACTTCGAAAACGAGAAACCCGTTCCCAGACTGATCGCCAGGATCTTTGAACTGCCGGTGCAAATCACCTTACCGCTCTACTCTGTTGAGCATACCGGTTTACCGAAGCCGCTGGCTTATCTGGTACTGCAGGCGAATTCATTTCGTGTTTACCAGTTTATTCTGAGCACGTTCTCCACGATGATCATCACCTATTTGCTGCTGGCACTCATCCTGTCCGTTTCAATTAGCTGGTGTATAAACCGGTTGGTGGTGCATCCGCTGCGCCGTATCTCCCGTGAAATACAGGAACTGCCACCACAGGCGATTCTGACCCACAAACTGTCTGTGCCAGCCGATCACCGTGACGATGAAATCGGTATGTTGATTCGCAGCTATAACCGCAACCAGCAGGTGCTTGAGTCCATTCATGATCAGATGAGTCGGTTAACAACGCATTTCGACGTCACCGATCTGCCGAATCGGGCGCTGTTTTTAGCTTTACTGGAACAGTTTATCCACGCTCGTCGCCATGCTTTTAGTGTGATGGTGATACGCATCGAAACCCTGCAGGAAGCGAATGGTGTACTCAGTGATGAACAGCGCGATACGTTGATGCTGACGCTGGCTGAGAAAATTCGCAGCACCATTGATGATCAGACATTGCTGGCACAGACTGCTACCAGTGATTTTGTCTTACTGATGAAATCAGCCAGCAACCCCTTTCGCGCGATGCGGCTGGCCCGCAATCTGATGATTCGCCTTAATCAGCCTGTCACTCTGCATCAGCTACAACTGCGACCCAATGCCAGTATCGGTCTGGCGTTAAGCGAAGAAGATGAAACGACGGGGGCTAATGAGATGCTGGATCGTGCGACCTCCGCAATGATGTCAGCCCGTCGTCAGGGCAAAAATCAGATCCTGTTTTTTGATGCCGCCCTCACCGAACGGGCGCAAAAGCGCTTAACTCAGGAACACGATATCTTACAGGGCTTGCACGACGAGCAGTTTGCCCTCTATTTGCAACCCCAGATTGATATGCGCACCGGCAGGCTGGCGGGTGCGGAGGCACTACTGCGTATGCGTCAGGCGGACGGCCGGTACGGATTACCCGAAGAGTTCATCGCCAGCGCGGAAGAAATCGGGGTGATTTCAGCGATTGGCCGCTGGGTATTTGAAGAAGCATGCCGCATTCTGGCTGGCTGGCAGCGCCATGGGGTGAGGGTCCCGCTGAGTATCAATATTTCTGCCGTTCAGTTACGCGATGTCAGCATTGTGAATCATCTGCAATCCTTGCTGGCGCGCCATTCAATTGCGCCAGGCACATTAGTGCTGGAGATTACCGAAACCGCGCAAATGGGCGATGCTGAGCAGGCTATTTCCCTGCTGCGGATGTTGCAAAAAACCGGCGTTGCCGTTGCACTGGATGACTTTGGGATGGGCTATTCCAATCTTAACTACCTGCATCAGTTTAAAGCCTTACCGGTTAACAAACTGAAAATGGATCGCAGCTTTGTTGCCGCGTTGCCTGAGGACGACACGATGGTGCGTATCGTGGCGGCCATTGCTGACATTATTGACCTGGATGTCATTGCTGAAGGGGTGGAAACCAGTGAACAGCGTGACTGGCTGCTGGCCCGCGGTATCACGATTGGTCAGGGCTATCTTTATTCTGAAGCCGTGCCGCTGGCGCAATTTACTCATCAATGGCTGGATAATGCCCTGGAGGAGGAATAACGCCCTGATTCCTTGATTTTGCGAGAAATTTAGTTACAAAACCCCTTGCTGAAGCGTTTCAGTTCAGAATTACGCGCCTATCATTTCCCCTGACTTTGCAGCCCTGTATTAATCACGTAAACAGAGTGTTATTTTCTGTCCACTGCCTGACCTGCCAGCCCTGTCAGACAGTCACAATAAAAAATCCGACAACATTACCTCTCGTTAGTGGATACCTGTTTATGAAACTATTTAAAAGCCTTTATTTCCAGGTTCTGGTCGCCATCGCCATCGGCGTGCTTCTGGGCCATTTCTATCCTGATTTAGGGACGCAGATGAAGCCGCTAGGGGATGGCTTTGTTAAACTGATCAAGATGATCATCGCCCCCGTGATTTTCTGCACAGTCGTTACCGGTATTGCCGGAATGGAAAGCATGAAAGCCGTGGGCCGCACCGGTGCGGTTGCGCTGCTTTACTTTGAAATCGTCAGTACCCTTGCGCTGATTATCGGCCTGATCGTCGTTAACGTTGTGCAACCTGGCGCGGGAATGAACGTTGATCCTGCGACGCTGGATGCCAAAGCGGTTGCCATCTATGCGCAACAGGCTGAGCAGCAAGGCATTGTGGCCTTTTTACTGGATGTGATTCCGGGTAGCGTGATTGGCGCCTTCGCCAGTGGCAATATCCTGCAGGTATTACTGTTTGCCGTGCTGTTTGGCTTCGCATTGCATCGTCTGGGCAACACGGGCACATTGATTTTCAATGTGATCGAGAGCTTCTCAAAGGTCATTTTCGGCATCATCAATATGATTATGCGCCTGGCGCCTATCGGGGCCTTTGGTGCCATGGCCTTTACCATTGGTAAATATGGCGTAGGTTCACTGGTGCAGCTTGGCCAGCTCATTATCTGTTTCTATATTACCTGTGTGCTGTTTGTCGTCGTTGTGCTGGGGCTGATTGCCCGCCTCTTCGGTGGCTTTAGCATCTTCAAATTCATTGCCTACATTAAAGAAGAACTGCTGATTGTTCTGGGAACGTCCTCATCCGAATCGGCGCTGCCGCGTATGCTGGATAAGATGGAGCGGCTGGGTTGTAAGAAATCCGTGGTGGGACTGGTCATTCCCACAGGTTACTCCTTTAACCTGGACGGTACCTCTATCTACCTGACGATGGCGGCTGTTTTCATTGCTCAGGCAACAAATGCGCATATGGATATCTTCCATCAGGTTACCCTGCTGGTGGTATTACTGCTCTCTTCTAAAGGGGCGGCGGGCGTTACAGGCAGCGGCTTTATTGTTCTGGCTGCAACACTGTCGGCAGTGGGACATTTACCCGTTGCCGGCCTGGCGCTGATTTTGGGTATCGACCGCTTTATGTCAGAAGCCCGTGCGCTGACGAACCTGGTAGGTAATGGCGTAGCAACCGTTGTGGTCGCGAAATGGGTTGATCAACTGGATAAAAAACAGTTGGGTGAGACATTAGCGGGCAAAAATGGCGCAAAAGACCCGTCTGAATCCACGATTTAATCCTTGAATGTGATTTAATCCTCTCAAATGCCCGCTGTCACTTGCCCTGACAGCGGGCATTTGGATAATAACCCCACTTGTTTTTTTCAACGTTTTTCACTTCGTTGCGTGACATCCCGGTCTTCCTGTGGTCAAACCTGTTGTTAATGATCGGCAGCGCGAATCGGCAATGACCGGTTCGCTTATAAACGCGGCTAAACGTGCCAGTGATAACGATTTTTTGAATTGTTTGAGTAGGGGTTCACATGCAGGGCACCAGAATTCGGCTTTTGGTTGGTGGACTAGTGCTGGCAGCGACCAGTTACGGTGCATCCGCTGAAACGCTGCAACCTGATCCAGCCTGGCAACAGGGAAAACTGGACAACGGATTTAGCTGGCAACTGTTGGCAACACCGCAACGGCCAAGCGACCGCATTGAATTGCGTATGGTGGTTAACACAGGCTCACTGGTAGAAAGTGCGCAGCAAACCGGTTTTAGCCACCTTTTGTCACGTCTGGCGCTGGTTCATAACACCGCACTGGATACAAATCAGCAGCGTGCTTTATGGCAGCAGGGCATCGATCCACAGCGCCCGTTACCGCCCGTCATCACATCGTATGATTACACGCAATATAACTTAAGCTTACCCAATAACCGTCCAGACCTGTTAAAGGAAGCCCTGAACTGGCTGGCCGCGACGGCTGGCGATATGGCGATCACTAATCAGGTGGTGGACACCGCGTTATCTGCTTCCGATCCGGTTAAAACCTGGCCAACGGATACGCAGGATGTCTGGTGGCGCTACAGACTGAAAGGGTCCGCGCTATTAGCGCACGATCCGGCAGAGAAACCGCGCGCGCCGGTGGATATCGCACAGCTAAAAAGCTTTTATCAGCAGTGGTACACGCCGGATGCCATCACTCTGTATGTGGTCGGCAATGTCGACAGCCGTAGTTTTTCTGAGCAGATCAATAAAGCGTTCTCCTCGCTGGAAGGCAAGCGCAGTTCGGCTGCGCCGGTGCCGACCTTGTCTCCGTTACCGCATGATCCAGTGAATCTGGTAAGCGGCAGCGGCGCGCAGGACCGTCTTTCTCTGGTGTGGGATACACCCTGGCAGCCTATCCGTGATTCACAAAACCTCCAGCGTTACTGGCGGGGCGACCTGGCGCGTGAGGCGCTGTTCTGGCACGTTCAACGTGCGTTGAGCAACAGCAAAGCGCAGGGCGTTCAGGTTGGCTTTGATTGCCGGGTGCTTTATCAACGCGCCCAGTGTTCCATTAATATGGACACGCGCAACGACAGCCTGGAACAGAATATGAATCTGGTGGCACGTGAGCTGGCCGCCGTACGCGATAACGGTTTGCCTCAGGAAGAGTTTGACGCGCTGATGGCTCAGAAGCTGCTGGAACTGAATAAGCTGTTTACCACCTATGCCCGCACTGATACGGACGTGCTGATCAGTCAGCGCCTGCGCTCGCAACGTAATTCTGTGGTGGATATCGCGCCGGAACAGTATCAAAAGTTGCGGCAGGATTTCCTGGCAGGTCTGACACGTGATCAGATGAATCAGGAATTACGGCAGCAGCTCAGTCAGGAACTCATGATGGTGCTGATTCAGCCGGAAGGCGAAACAGAAACCAATGTGAAAAGCCTTAAAGCTGACTGGGACAAACTGATGGGGGAACCTGCTCCGTCGGCAGCGCAGTCAGGCGGCACTGACGTCAGCCAGCCGGAGAGCAGCCCCGCAGGTGACGCTGCCCCACCGGCCTCCTGATTGATCAGGTTTTTGCCCTGAGCCATTCGGTCACCAGCATTGGCCAGCTGGCAAGGGGCAAATCCGCTACACCACGAATGCCGAAGCCGTGCCCGCCTTTCTGATAAAAATGCACTTCCACGGGGACGTTATGTTCCCGTAACGCGCTAAAAAATACCATGCTGTTATTCACTGGCACGTCATCATCATCGGCGGCATGAATCAGCAACGTAGGCGGCACCTGACTGTGAACCCGGGTCTCGAGTGAATAAGCATCAATAGTTTTTTGATCGGGCCAGGCACCTAATAAGCGTGTGCGTGATCCTTCATGGGCCAGACCATCGCGCATACTGATGACCGGATAAACCAGAACCATTGCATCCGGCCGAGGCGACAGGTTTTCTGCACTGTCCTGAACGGGATAAAGTTTTTCGCCGAAACGCGTACCCAGGCTCGCGGTGACGTGGCCGCCAGCAGAAAAGCCCATCATCACAATATATTTTCCGTTTAGCCCGCGCTGTGCCCGTTCACGTAGTACGCGCACGGCGCGCTGTGCGTCGGCCAGCGGTGCATCTGGTCCTTCGTGATGTCCATCATAGGGCAGGCGATAAGTCATTACCGCCAGGGTATAACCCATCGAAGTAAAGAACGTTGCCAGCGCACTGCCTTCACGATCAATCATGATGCGCTGGTAGCCGCCCCCTGGCGCAACCAGCAAGGTGATGCCATTGGATTCAACAGGATGCCAGATAGCCATTTCCGGGCAGCGTACACCGGTTGCTACGCGGTCGTAGGGTTCATACTCTTTTGCGGTATCTACAATCTGGGGCTGAGCACGAGAATCGCTGGCGCCTGGCGCATCACCATTTGGCCAGATATTAATAATTTCTGTATTCATAGCAGTGTCCTGATGCGAGAGATGTTGTCGTTGTTTTGTTCGCGGCCGTGAGAACAGCATCCTGCTGTCGCTGTTTAAAAGATGGCCTGTTTTAATGTAATCGTCCAACCTAAAAGCGGTTTATACATGAGATTCGGACTATGCCTGGCGTTGAAGCTACCTGGCTAACTTGATAATTTAAAAGGAATAAAAACGCATTAAGATTAGAAACTGTTAACAGATGAGGACCATAGGCGACGGCGTTAAAACGGCTGAGCTGACTTAAGCTAAATGAGCGGTTTTTCATGTTGCCCTGACGGAAATAGCAGGAATTTATTCCCCTGTGATGTTTCAGGAAACATAATGTCTGGATGCCGGACGGTACGATGCCATTGCGGCTCAATATATCGTCCCGCTTCATGGGGGCTTATTAATCGTCAGTGTATCCTGACCGTCAACTCTCCAGAAGGCGTTCAGGTGGCGTTTCAGTAACAGCCCTCCGGATCACGGAACTGTCCCCTTGAGTTACCTTCGTGAACAGTTTTGGCGGCTTTACTACGGTGTCCCACGGTTTTCTGCCAACGCTGTTAGCGCATCGACGTCATTCTGCGCCTTTGCGTTGATGGCAAAAGCCATGCCATCGAAGCTCTCTTCAGCGAACGCAGGCGGTACCGTATCGTTGAATATCCTTTGCCTGCGGATAACGTCTGGGCTTCGTACCGCGGTTTTTGAAAAACAGGATGGGGGGATTTGGCTCAATAATCTGCGTCTTACACCCACTCGCTTTGTAAAAGCCTGACGCTTTTTCCCTGTCGCGTATACCAGACAGACCAGATTAATGCGCTTCGTATCCACCCCCGTTTTCCTTCAGGCACAGACATGCTGCCTGTACCGGTGTCCCCGTGATGAGCGACTGGCAATCATTCCGGCATTGCCGAACGCGGAATGATCGCACCGCGGTACTGAATCACTGTGCTGGCGGTGAGATGACCGCGCCGTGCCGCTTCTTCTGTCGTCGCGCCGACAAGTCGCCTGGCCAGGTAGCCCGCACTGAATGAATCCCCGGCGGCCGTGGTATCGACAATCTTTTCTTTTGGCAGCGCGACGGAAGGTACCTCGGCCAATGGCTGGTCTTCAAACGCAATCAGGCACGATTCTGCCCCGCGTTTGATGACGACTTCCTTTACGCCCGCATCACGTGCGCGGGCAATGACGTCCTCAACAGACTGTTCGCCCCATAACTGGTGCTCGTCATCCAGCGTCAGGAACGCCATATCCGTGTTTTCGAGCATTGTCCGGTAAGCCTGGCGAGTAGTGACCTTATCTTTCCACAAGCGCGGGCGGTAATTATTATCAAATATCACTTTCCCCCCGTTTGCCCGACAGTCTGCGAGCAGTTGCATGAGCCGGGCGCGACTGTCGTCAGGCAGGATAGCCAGGCTGATTCCGCTCAGATAAAGATAGTCGTAATGTTTAAGCTGTTGGCAAATGTCGTCGGCACCCGGGCCATCAAGCCAGTAACGGGCTGCCGCATCACTGCGCCAGTACCAAAAGGAGCGTTCGCCCTTATCGTCGGTTTGGATCATGTACAAACCCGGCATTTTGTTTTCAAGGCGCTGGATCAGTGCAGTATTGACGTTTTCCGCCTGCCAGCGAGTCATCATCTCTGCGCTAAAGGGATCAATGCCCAGTGCGGTGACATAATCAACCCGTACATCCTGTTGACTGACCTGCCGGGCCAGATAAACCGCAGTATTCAGCGTGTCACCGCCAAAGCCGCGTTTGAGGTTCTCACCCTTCTCGGACAACTCAATCATGCACTCACCAATAATAGCGATCTTTATCTGCGTCATGGTTTCAGGCCTGTAGTAAAAGTTCGCTTCAGTCTCGCGTTTGTAAGGCCTGTCGTCAACTTTTTAAAACAGTGTTTTAATTTAATTTAGGGCGCTAAAACATGATAATTAACCCGATAACGCGCCCTGTTTCGGCGATTGTCGTGTCAAAACTCGCGTAGACTCGTGGCTCCTATGTGGCCAGATTTTCACTATGTATCGAAATACAAACGATAATTGCCGCTAAGCCGCCCAAATGAAGGCGCTTACTATCAACCAGGAAAAGACCATGGTTATGGAGAATATTAGTCAATGGCTACCTTCTTCAGTTGACATCACTCCCCAGCAGAAAAAGCGCCTCTTCTGGCGACAGTGTCAACGCCAGTATACCTTTCAGCCTATCTACAAAGTCTCTGGGCGGCTGTTGGCGATTGAGTTGCTGACGGCGGTCATGCATCCGTCTGAACCTGAAAAAAAACTCTCCCCGGAAGCGTATTTTGCTGAGCTGGAGGTAGCAGAGCGCCTTGACGTTGTGCAGGAGCAGTTAACGTTGCTCAGCCAGTGGGAAGCTTTCTTTGCCGATAATGAGGTCATGGCATCAGTCAATATTGACGGCCCCTCTCTGTCATTAATACAACATCATCTGCCGATTCGCAGCCTTATCACCCGATTGCCCTGGGTGCGCTTTGAACTGACCGAGCACCACGTTTTGCCTCAGGAAGAGATGGTGGCGCAAATGCCGGAGTTGGGGCCGCTCTGGCTGGATGATTTCGGCTCAGGGATGGCAAATTTTTCTGCCCTGACGGAGCTGAAATACGACTACATCAAGTTGTCGCGCGAATTGTTTATTTTGTTGTGTGCATCGGGGGAAGGGCGAACACTCTTTCCTATGCTGTTGTCGCTGATTAACCGCTACTGTAACGGCGTTATTGTTGAAGGCGTGGAAACGCAGGATGAATGGGAGCAGGTAAAAGCCTCTCCGGCCATTGCGGCGCAGGGATATTTTTTCTCACGCCCCGCCCCTTTTTCGGAACTGGCGTACCTGCCTGTCCAGCTTGATTGATCCCTTCCGGCTCGCTCTCGACTATCTTTAACGGAGACCGTGAAAGAGCAGGGAGGATGCCTAATGTCACGCGCTGGAAAAATAGTCAGTTGGATAGCGGGAATTTTAGTCCTGGTGATCGTCGTCGTGGTCATTGTCATTGCCACATTCGACTGGAATCGCCTGAAGCCGACCATCAACAAAAAAGTCTCAGCAGAACTGAACCGACCTTTTGCCATTCGTGGTGATTTGGGTATCGCGTGGCAACGACAACGCGACGAACCGGGATGGCGCAGTTTTATCCCCTGGCCGCATCTGCATGCCGAAGACATCATGCTGGGCAATCCGCCTGATATTCCCGATGTCACTATGATTCATCTCCAGCGCGTCGACGCAACGCTTGCGCCGCTGGCACTGCTGCACAAACAAGTCTTTATCCCCTGGATAAAGCTACAGCAGCCGGATGCCCGGTTGATTCAAACCGCCGACAAGAAAAACAACTGGACGTTTACGCTCGCTGAAAGTGACAGCAAAGATGACAATGCACCGCCTTCCGCCTGGTCATTTCGGCTGGACAATATTCTGTTCGATCAGGGAACCCTGCTTTATCGCGATGCGGTTAACAAGGCTGATGTCACTGTAAAACTCAATTCGCTTGGCAAACCTGTGCCTTTCGCGCAAATCGCGGGTGGAGACGACAGCCAAAAAGGGGCGGGCGACTTTGTTTTCGGCTGGCAGGCCGAAGGGCGCTATAACAATGAAAAACTCACGGGCCAGGGTAAGCTCGGCGGCATGTTATCACTGCGAAGCCAGACGACACCGTTCCCGGTGCAGGCGGATGTCCGTAACGGTACTACACGGGTACAGCTTTCTGGCGGTGTGCAGGATCCGTTAAATCTGGGCGGACTGGATGTGCGTTTGCGTTTTTCTGGCGACACGCTGGCGAATCTGTATGGCCTGACGGGCGTGTTATTACCGGATACGCCGCCCTATGAAACAGATGGTCGCCTTATTGCTAAATTCACTGGTAAAGATGGGTCTGTTTTCCGCTATCAGGCATTCAATGGGCACATTGGCGATAGCGATATTCATGGCTCCCTGACCTACAGCCAGGGCAAACCTCGCCCTAAACTGGTAGGGGAACTGCGATCTGACCAATTGCGTATGGCAGATTTGGGGCCGCTTATTGGCGTTGACTCCGGCAAAGGCAGTGAGAAAACGCAACAGGCTAAGGCAAAGCGCGGCGAAAAATCGACACAGCCTGCCGATCGTGTTTTGCCTCATGATCAATTCGATACGAAAAACTGGTCGGTGATGGATGCTGACGTGAAGTTCAGTGGTAAACGTATCGAACACAGTAATTCCTTGCCGTTAAGCGATCTTTACACGCATTTGCAGCTTGATAACGGTAATCTACTGCTCGATCCGCTGCGTTTTGGCATGGCCGGGGGCAACCTGAACAGCACTATTCGTTTAGAAGGCGATCGCTCTCCCATGCGAGGCCGCGCGGATATTCATGCGCGCAAACTTCGCCTGCGCCAGTTGTTTCCCAATGTACAGGCAATGCAAAACAGTCTGGGGCAGCTTAACGGTGATGCCAGCTTGACGGGCACGGGCAATTCTGTGGCTGACCTGCTCGCAACCAGTAACGGCCAACTCAAGCTGCTAATGAACGACGGGCTGATTAGCCGCAATCTGATGGAGATTGCCGGATTAAATGTCGGTAACTATCTGGTTGGTAAGCTGTTCGGTGATGATGAGGTGCGCATCAACTGTGCGGCAACGGATCTGAAATTGCAAAACGGTCTGGCCACGCCAAACCTGTTTGTGTTCGATACGGAAAATGCGGTCATCAACGTGACGGGAAATGCGAATTTCGCCACTGAACGTCTGGACCTGTCTGTGAATCCAGAGAGTAAAGGCATTCGTATCGTGACCCTGCGCTCACCGCTGTACGTCCGTGGTACGTTTAAAAATCCGGATGCCGGTGTGAAGACCGGGCCACTACTGGCGCGTGGTGCGGCAGCCGTTGCCCTGGGTGCCGTGGTAGCACCGGCGGCGGCCTTACTGGCACTGATTTCCCCCAGCGATAATGATGAAAATCAGTGCAGCCGGGTATTGCAGCAGATGAAAAGCAAAAAATAATCAGTTGCGATAGAGCACTTTGATGATGTGGTAACCAAACGCGGTTTTCACCGGCCCAAAGGGTTGTAACAGTGGGCAGGTGAAGGCCGCTTTATCAAATGCAGCTACCATCTTTCCCCGCCGGAATTCACCCAGATCGCCGCCGTTTCGGCCTGAAGGGCAGATGGAGTGTTTTTTAGCAAGCTGCTGGAAATTCTCCCCTTTTTTCAACTTCTCCAGCAAGACTCTCGCCTCTGCCTCCTGTTTCACCAGAATATGTAAAGCCGCGGCAGTTTTCGCCATGATGGTGTCTCTGTTGTGTATAATTGCCCTCCATTATAAACCCGTCTTTTCAAATCGCAGAGACGTTAACGGCACCGCGTTCATGCCGTTGGCACGCGTGTGAGGCGAAGCGGGTATCTTATTCC
>Ga0153955_100602_pt1 | contig 14154 bp, 7 predicted proteins | sample TSFL039MetaG_FD_104744 | JGI IMG/M metagenome (GOLD analysis project Ga0153955, IMG submission 104744) | Attine ant fungus gardens microbial communities from Florida, USA - TSFL039 MetaG | ecosystem: Host-associated > Fungi > Mycelium > Unclassified | place: USA: Florida, Wekiwa Springs...
GACTGTTGTTGCAGGTTGTAAGAGTGCGAGCATCGAATACAAGGCTATACGATGATCTGGCCCAGTTGATCTACCTGCCTTGGGCAATGCAAGTACATCATGGACGGTGAGTACCCCATGAGCATTTACAGAACCACAGATAGTGGAGAATAACTGAATAGCAGATGTAAAAATCGGATTACAATTTAAAATAAAGTTATTTTAAATTGTAATCCAATGGTTAAAGCAAAAGATGATGAAGTTATCAAGGCAGTAGAGAAAATAAAACAAATGGGAGTTAAAGTCCTAAGGAATGAAGAGTGGTGAGAACATGAAGGATTGATGCTAAAAAAAGGAAAGGTATATGTACTTAAGAATGAAAAATTGAAAGCAGAAATAATCAGGCTGCATTATGATATGTCTGTAGGAGGATATAGAGGACAGTAGAAGATGACAGAATTAGTGACAAGAAATTTTTGGTAGCCAGGAATGAGTAGGGAGGTGAAGTGATATATAAAAGGATGTGATATGTGCCAGAAAAATAAGAATCGTACGCAGATACCTACTGGCAAGTTAATACCAAATTCAATACCAGAGAAACCATAAAGTCATATATCAGCTGATTTTATTATGAAATGACCATTGGTATAAGGATACAATTTGATTCTGATAGTAGTAGATAGGCTAACAAAAATGGTCCACTTACAGAAAAGACAATAGCAAAAGGACTAGCAAGATTATTTAAAAATAACATCTGAAAGTTACACAGCTTACTAGAAAGTATTATTTCAGATAGAGGACTGCAGTTCATAGCAGGAGTAATGAGGGAGTTGAACATGATATTGGGGATCAATAGCAAATTGTCAATGGCATTCCACCCATAAATAGATGGGCAAATTGAAAGGATGAATCAAGAACTAGAACAGTACTTAAGAATGTTCATAGATCATCATCAGGAATAGTGGCTAGAATGATTAGGAACAGTAGAGTTTGCTTACAATAATAAGATGCAAACAAGTATAAAAGTATCACCCTTTAAAGCAAATAGTAGACGAGATCTTCACATGGGATTTGAACTCAGGAAAAAGAGGAAGTTTAAGAAGTGTAGTAAACTCAAGTTAGGGTTAACTTAAGGACATACTCTTTATCAGAGTTGACAAAGAGAACTTGTTAAAGTCTTTGCTAATTGATCTAGCTACTTATACACAAAAACATATTTACTAGTATTTATCTACTTGAGTTATCTTATGGTTCTCTTTTAAGTTATACTGTCCTACGTATCTCAAACTATTACATAAGTAAAAGAAAAGGAAAAGAAAGTAATAAAACAGTGTGCCGCTGTTTTATTACAAGGAGGCAAACAAGTTTGTAGAGAAAATGTAGAAGATATAGGAAGAGGCTAAAGTGGCATTGAAAAAAGCACAAGAAGACATGAAGAAGTATGCAGATAGGTATAGGGGAGAAGTAGAAGAATATTGAGTGGGAGATCTGGTACTACTCAGTACCAAGGATCTTAAATATTAGATGGTAGGAAAGAGAACAGAAAAACTTATAGAGAGGTTTGTTGAACCTTATAGAGTCAAGTCAATAGTCTTGACAAACATGATAGAATTAGAACTATCTAGCACAGTAAAAATAAATCTGATAGTTAACGTAAGTAAAGTAAGAAGGTATACAGAGTAGATAGAAGGACAAAGGAAGGAAATGCTACAACCCATGGTGATTAAGAAAAAAGAAGAATGGAAGGTGAAAAAGATAATGAACAAGAGATGGGTATGAGAAAGAAAAAAATACCTAGTATGATAGAAGGGATATACAGTAAAAAAAGACATCTGGGAGAGCAAAGAAAATCTCAAAAATACAAGTAAATTAGTAAAAGAGTTTGAAAAGGAATAGGAAAGGGCAGAAAAAGAAGAGACAAAATGGCAAAAAATAGAAAAAGATAGGAAGGTGTTTAACAAAGAATTGCTAGGGAGATATATGGCAAAGTTATTGTATGGGTGGGGGGAAAGAAAATACAAGCAGGAGTACTGGAAAAAGTTAGAAGAAAATTGGAGGTGATAAAAGAGGAATCCATTTGTAAAAGTAAGCCACAATCTGTTCTTATGGATAAAACAACAAGAGGAAGAGAAAGATGAGATGGAAAATATCAGTGATTGGGACAATGAGTTGTAAAAAGAATCTTTAAGGACAAAGAAGCTTGAGTAGAGAGTAGTGTAATAAAATGACAGACAAACTAGAGAATTCGTGGCAGCAGAATATTTTATTTCTAGGAGTCCACAAGATAATTTGAGTAAATAAATACTAGTAAACATATATTTGTGTATAAGTAGCTAGGCCAATTAGCAAGGACTCTAACAAGTTCTTTTTGTCAACTCTGACTTAGAGTGTGGTCTTAAGCTAATTTAGCTAACAATCACTACAAGTTTTCTGTTTTTTTTTGAGTGAGAGTACACACAACACTTAAGACACTCAAGATCACAACTTTATGACTCTAGAGCTCAGAAGACAGGTACAGAGTTCCCTTTTTTTGTCCTCCTCATAACTAAAGTATTTTATATTGAGAATACAAACAAAAAAATAAAGAAATAAAGAAAAAATGGAAACTTGAGAATGAAACCAAGCCACTTAAAATGAAATTGAAGTCCATGCATTCTATACAACCAATTCTCCTTAGTCCTCACTAATCTAGTTCTATATTGTCGGAATGATGTCTTGGGTATCTTTAACATCAAAATATCCTTTTGTGAGCTGTCTTCTTCATTGCCAACTTGTCTTCAGCCAGTCTTCAGCCCAGACTCAGGGCCTATTTTTAGTTTACAGTAGCTGATCAAGGCTGTCCACCCCTCACTACTACTTAGGTACACTTTTGCTCTTTATTCTCTTCTCTTCTATTACATCATATCTCTTTCTACTTACCTGATATATTTTTCTGATGTAGTTTAACAGTATTATGGACTGCTTTCTGTTCTCATGAGTAAGATCTATTTCTGTAGTTATCCATCAATAATTGATAAATGCATCTGATAGGTGATCTATGATATCACAGTTCTTGATAATGAGTTCTATATGCCATAGTTTGTCTTGTAAATAGTATCTTGTACTCTCGAGTCTGTTCTGAGTAGTATATCAGTTCAAAGACTAGAATACTAACTATCTGGGAAAGTTAGGTATTGGTTTTATGGGTTTGAGGTATCTGATAGTAGAGTTCACAGCTACTACTCCGTCTCTTGAGTGTGTTTATACTGAAAGATATGATCTGAGCACATTATAAAGAAATATAGAAGCTACTGCCCTCGTTTTGAAGACAGATTAGCCTCATTAGAGTACTAAAATGTTATTATTTTGCCATAAATCGTTGATATGGCTTAACAGCACCACTCTGTGCTACTAGAATATTATATTAGTATTACAAAGTCCAAAATGCAACAAACAAGATAAGAAAGAAATCCTTCTAATTACTCAAAAAGACAGATAGAATAAGTTAAGTCTACATTCAATCATGCAACAGCTACTCTTCATACTCCCTGTCCATTTTCTACCAGCTTTCTTTATCTTGTTGGCTGACCTTGAGCCCTTTCTAAGTGTTCTAGAGTGCTTGAGAGGTTCTTTGGACATTGGTCTGACTGCTCTCAAGCATGTCTTTGTTGTTGATCTCACTCTTCTCTGCTTCCAACTTTCCTAATTTCTCTTCTAAACTTTCCTCTAGTCTCTCTTCTGTTTCCTACTTACATCTCTTGGGTTCTTCTTCTTTCTATCACTTTCTGATGACTTTTGATATATTCTTGTCTTGTTCTTTTATATTTGGATTGCTGATCAGGACTGATGCATGGTCACTGATAGTATTCCTATTATAAACTAAGGGTTAGTTACTGAGTGATATCATTATTAAAGAAAATGCGTTATAAAATAGCAGGCAAGCTAGACGATCCATAGTAGCGGATTATTTTGTTTCTTTTTCTTTTCCATTAATTATGTAATATTAAATGCGTGCGGGACATCATGACTCAAAAGGGATGTGCGGGATAAAATAGTTAGGCAAATACTTGTAAATACATATTCGTGTATAAGTAGCTGAGCCAATTAGCAGGAACTCTAATGAGTTCTCTTTGTTAAACTCTAACTTAGAGTGCGAGTGAGGTTAAGGTTACTCAATCAAGACTTCAACCATTACAAAATGCTTTTAAGGTTGAGTTTGCTCTTGAGAGTACTTCTAGGGGTGTCAGGACCCGTGGGACAATCCCGGATCCCCCTCAGAGGGTATGAGGTTAAGACAAGGAGAACTCAACAGAGTTCCCTGTATGAATTGCCTAGCTATTTAGATAATTACAAGTGGCTATGCTAAGGCTATTCTAAGAGAGATCACAGTATCTATTAGCTACTATCTGTCAAGTCCTGAGTAATTCCCCACATCAGACAGTTTCTGCCCACATGTTCTCCCACACATGGCGGCTGCCTAATAGGCATGCGATCAAGCTCAGATCATCACTTAATCTTTCCATGCTTGTCCTTTTATTAGATCCTGATGTTCCCGCGTCGTAATTGTTATGTTCATGTCATTGTATAGTCATTAATTAATTAATTTTAATAAAGGAAAAGATAAGTGTCAGAGCGAATCATAACAAGGGGGAGTCCACCTTATAGATATGATATAAGACTATCTAGAAAGTTTTATGAGGTACTGATAGTGGTCATTACAATCACTACTCCACTACTCAAATAGTGTTCACAAGTATATGACTAGACTTCTAATGGTTTTGTCTGGGGAGCTGATTCTTTTTCAAGAGCCATATTATAATAATTATGTTCTGAATGTCACTTATATTACCAAAATTAATTGTCTAGCATAATAGCGCTTGAGTTACTACCAGTCATAACTTATATTCCAGCTATTTTTCAAGTACTCTACATAGATACAGTTTATATAAGTCCTCTATCTAATAGATGCAAATATATAGTGTATGGTAGATGTAGATTATTGTCATGAACCAGCCCAGTTCTAAAATTGTACAGCTAGAGGGATAAGAAGAATGGGAACTTTTTTCTAATAGATTAGATGAGGGATGTTAAAAATAGAATAAGAGACAAGATTAGATAAGATAAGGATCACATGATCTAGTTACATAACAGATCATATGATGGAATGTTCTGGAAGGATCACAGGAAATTACTTAAGCATATATATAAACAAATAACTTTTGTATATAAGTAGGTAGAGCAATTTATAGAGGAACTCCATTGAGTTCTCTTTATTCTCTTATAAACATTGAGTATAATAAGACAGTTATCTTGACTAGCTTGTTATTACAATTATTATCTTGGATAGAGGCTAAAGCACTCAGACAAAAGAATATGAGGGTCATTGAACAATGGCTTTTCAAAGATATAATTTGCAGATAGGGCAGTCTAGTTAAGATAGTAACAGATAACGGAGTACCTTTCAAAAAAGCAATAACATAAATAGAGGATAAATACAGAATAAAGGGAATAACTATATCTTCTTATAATTTGCAAGCAAATGGAGCAGTCAAGAGACTGCATTGGGATCTAAGACAGATGTTATATGAAGAAGTGGTTTTGGCACTTACCTCATGTCACTTGGGCAGACAGAATAACCATTAGGAAAGGAATAGGATGCTCACTGTACTTTATGGTAACCAGAGTATATCTGATCATTTTACTGGACATTATAGAAGCAATTTAGCTTATAAAATATCCAAAAAAAATGGTTTTGACCTCAGAATTAATAGGACTACAGGCTTTAGCTTTGGCTAAGCACTGTAGAGATCAGATGCTCACCAACATCACAACTTCCCTCAACGAGCACCCTCCTTCACTATTTCTCTGACAATAATACCCCCTCTATTGTCTTCATCTCCATTTATTCTTTGATTAAACTTTTTCTTTTGTTATTTGAATTAACTCTTTTGTTTATTGTTTGTTGGATGTTTTATTATACTACTAGTAGTGGCCTGACTAATGATAGCTAAAGAATATTTAAGAAGTCTTCTATAACAGAAATAGAGCAGAAGAATAAAGGAGCAGTTTACTATCTCATTTTTCTCAACTTTACAATAGGTCAGTAGCCAATGATGGACAGACACCGTTGTGCTCACAAAACAAGTTATCCTTGATATAATACAGAATCACCTCTTTTCAGCACATAGAACATATAGAAGAGATGCGAGAGAAAGTATCTTGAGAGAAGATTCAGAGAACATTTCAGCTTAAGAGTGAGTTGCAGTACAAGATAAAGAAATTCAATCTGAAACTGGAAAGCTTGGTTTTGATAAAGAACTTAGCAATAGAGCTTTCAGCAGACCATAAAATAAAGTCTTAATATCTAGAATCAATAGTTATCATTCGGTACCTTAGAGGAAATGCCTTTATAGAATTGAATAGATCTGTCTGGCAGAACAAAGTTACCATGTTCAGATTATACTATACCTTATTAGAAAGGAAATATCTTATAATAAAGAAGTGAAAGGTTTACTAGACATACTAGAAGAGTGTGTAAAAGCTCTAGAGGAAAAAATGAATACGAGAGACTTGAACAAAATATCAGGCACAGAATAACACTGGAATTTTGGAATATATTGAACTAAACATAGGGGATATAGCACTAGTTACCTTCTAAAGAGATGAGACCACTTATCTTCCTAGATATGATATAACTCTTTGAACTCAGCTATAACATTGCAATATGACTTAACTGTATGCTTGAGAGTATAGATAGATTGGAAAATATAATCTATAGAATTGACTAGAGCTATATCAAGAACAAGAAAACCAATGGCATAACAGATATCTTTGTAAAGATCAAACCCAGAATCATAAAATTCAAGGGTGGTGTTGAATGAAGATTGAGCTATAAAGAATAATAAATGAAAGAAACACAATTAGGAAAAAAAGCCAGTTCACTCTGATAAGCCAATTTAGTAATGCTACAAGGATGTGTATACTAATGGAGCTGGCAGTGAGTTGTAAGAAATATAAAGAACAACAGAGAATATAATACCTTGGGATAGTATTCCTTCCATGGCTGAAATGACTTGATAATAAAGTGAGGAAACTTTAGAACATTGCGAGAAGAGCTTATAGGCCAAGAGGAATAATTGGAAGCAGGAGTGAAAACTGGCCTTTCATTGTCAACCTGCATAGGACCCTGATAGACAATGATAGATAATAAGGATAAAAAATATAAATTGAAAACTACAAACTGGACTAGAAGATAATATACCAGAAGGAACATTGTTCTCAGAAATGAGCATAACAAACTCAACCTCCTTTTTCTTGTCTGTGTGACTATTGGTAACAGCAGCAAGGGATGAACAATGTTGGATATGAGAATACTAGATATAAATATGCAAGAAACTATACTTGAGAGAGGACTGGCTTACCTTAGCAAGGATAGCATTAAGAGAATTCTTAACAAAAGCAAGATACTTTGTAGAACTAAATAGAAAAATAAGAAAGATAAAATATAATAAGAAAGAATAGGGATACTTAGAAGCCCTTTCTTGTTGGAGCAGAAACACTTGGAGCTGTTTATAAATAGCCAGGAAAATGAAAGTCAGATTGTGCTCATGACAGAATAACTTGTACACTTGTTTGACAGTTAACAAAAGGTAGATAAAGTCACTCTTGCTCTGTGCAACAATGTCTCAAGAAAGACACTCAAGATAAACATACTTTGAGATGCAGATTAGAGAAAGAATAATAATAAGATAAAAAGACATATGACAGGCTCATTGAGAGCATTAACAGCTCGTCGAATAGAACCTAAAGTAGACTTGTTAAATTTAAACTATTTACTGCAATAGACCATATTGGAAGTGGCCTCTGAAAGTTTGATATGAGTATTTTGAGTCTTGCTTTTAACATCAGCCATATCAAGGGTTACAAAGAGAAAGTGAAGAAAAAGCCAATTACAAAAATAACCTCTTCTATTTTTTATATATCTAACTGAAATATGCAGATATGAGAACATAATTTAAATATCAGAAGAGGAACAGAAATGATGTGCTTGTAATGATCTCAGCTTGGATTGTGTAACCCTAACCTCAATTGTACTCTCAGTCAAAGTTGACAAAGAGAACTTATTAGAGTTCTTGCTGGATTGTGCATATTACTTATACAAATCCAATTATTTGTCCTTATTTACTGATCTGACAATATTACATAATTAAATAGAAAAGAAAAGAAAAGAAAAATAAATATTGACTTAGAGAGAAAAGGTAATCCATAATAGTACTCTGAAGAGCGCATAGATTGATCAGTAATAAGAAATAGATTGACAGGATTACTAGAACTACAGATGGAACCTGAATAGGATTCAGGATATTATCCAGGAATAAAGAATAGGAGGACACATTATTTATAGTGAAGGAGAAATAATGGTCCAACAAGACTTAGAAAAATTTTGGGACTTAGAAAAATAAATATAGATAATAAAAATCTACTTAAGAACTAAGTAGATAAGACATAAGACATAGTGTGATGAGACTATAATGATAAAGAAAATATAACAAAAAACTAGATGGCTTGCTCCTTTCTTTTGCTCTTCTTGTCTGACTCCTCTTATTTGACAACAACCTTCTTCTTTTGTTTAATAACAATCTCAGAAGAGGTGGCTTGCAATTGGGAGATGTAAGAACTTAAGTCGAGGTCAGGTAACCTCAACCTTAGTTCCTTCTTTATCAGAGTTAGACAAAAAGAACTTGTTAGAGCTCTCATTAATTCATTGTACACTACTTATACATGTTCAACTGTTTGTATTTGTTTACTGATTTGTTGGTATTACATAATTAAAAGAAAAGAAAAGGAAAAGGAAAATAAATATTACTTAGAGAAAAATAGCAGTTCATAACACTATCCCCCTTTCAAGGGTCCTTGTTCTGAGGACTTCTTTTATAGTTTGTCGAATAGGTCTCTTAGGTCACCCATGTCCAGATTTTCATCCCCCAAATTTTCTAAATATTTTCTATCCTCCTCGATCCTCCGTCAGTCTTTTTTATTCTTTTCTTTGTTCTACTCTTCTATCTTTCCTCTTTTGTATTTGTCCTTCTTTTCTTCCATTCTTTTCAAGAACAGATTCCTGCTATATCTAGAGAATGGATTCTTCTTCCACTATCTCCAGTTTTCCTCTATCTTCTTCTAATATTTCCGATCATATTTCTTATTACTCCATCTATAGAGTAATTTAGCAGTATACCTTTCTAGTAGTTCCCTGCTGAATGTCCTTTTATTCTCTGCTGCTTCTTGTTATCTTACTTCTTCTTCCTTCTCCCTTCAATATTTCTTCTCAAACTCTTCGACCAACTCCATTGCATTCTTCAAGTTTTCTTTGCTCTTTTATGTATCTTCTTCTGCTGTATACCCCTTCTATTATACCAAATATTTATTTCTTCCTCATACTTTTCTCTTATTTATGATCCTTTCTACCTCCCATTCTTCTTCCCCTTCTATTACTATTGGCTATGATGCTTCTTTTCTCTGGCCCTCTACTTGCGACTTGTATTGTTGTACTCAGCTGACATTAATTACTGAATGTATTCTAACTGTACCAGGCAGATCTAATTCTATTGTGTTACTAAAAATGATCACCTTCACTCTGTATGGTTCTACAAAGTATTCAGTGAATTTCTCAGTTCGTCTTCCGACCATCTGGTATTTTTTTTTTGTTCAAAAATTTATAACACGGTGCTTGATCGCAGTCTGTGGCAGACTATCTACAACAAGTAGTCTACTAGTGCCTCAGGGACCATGACTGTCCTTTTACTGGCAAAAGACACTATCAGTATCAGAGAAGAAATCTGTCCTAAGAGAGGAGAGAAAACTAGATATATGTTGCCTGTAACCAACCTTTGAATAGCGCATCCAAGTCCAAAGACCTATCATGCCTAGAATACAGAGACAAGTGAAACTGAGAAAGATGAGACTGAAAAAGAGAAACTATCTACAGAACACAGAGAAGAGACCAAGAGAGCACTCATGGAGGCTCAGAGGGTGGGTGATCTTGAGGAGTAAAGGCAAATGCACTAGGGTGCTCCTTTAGGAATTTGACAAAGTCCTTGATAGATGGCGATGGGTCAGTCAAGGGAGCATGAGCAAACTGGCTACAGTCTGTTAAGATTTGTCGACGTGTTTCTACCTAGCAATGGCCACACAGACACTGAGTGCACTCTACAGAGAAAAAGCGCTGTCTGAACTCCCCAATGGGAGCATAGTTGAGAATTGCTTGAGTTGCCCTGGCACACAATGTGACCGACTCAGCAATAAAGGGAAGCCAACTACCATCTTTGGTATAGGAGGGCTGAAGAGGTTTGCAGTTACCACCTTTGAGGGATAGAAAGTAGTGGCCTTGGGATGAGAGATGACTAAAGGAGGATCTCCAGGTATTGAGGTAGGAAGTGGTGCTCTTAGAACGAAGAGCATTGAATGAAGTAGTTGGGTGACATTGTCACGCCGGACAATTCATTTTGGCAATATAAGTGATAATCAGAACCTAATAATCATAATAACTGGCTCTCGAGAGAGAATCGGCTTCTTAGACATAACCACTAGAAGTCCAGTCATATACTCAAGAACACTATCCAAGTAGTGGAGTAGTGGTCGCGATCACCACTATCGGTACCTCATAACGCTTTCCAGATGGTCTCATATCATATCTATAAGATGGGCTCCCCCCTTAGAAGTGCTTTCAAGAGTGAACTCAACCTTAGAAGCATTTCCCTTGATAATAATGTCACCCGATAGCTAACCCTTGGTTTATAATAGGAACACCATCAGAGATCACGTATCAGTCCTGATTGGCAGTCTAAATATAGAAGAACAAGACAAGGATATACCAAACATCATTGGGAAGGGATAGAAAGAAGAAGGACCTGAGGGACATGAACAGGAAATAGTAGAAAGAGTAAAAGAAGGTTTAGGAGAGGAATTAGAAGAGTTGGAAGCAGAGAGGAGTGATATTGACAACAAAGACGCACTCAAGAGTGGTCAGACCAATGTCTGAAGAACCTCTCGAGCACCCAAGAACCCTTAGAACAGGCTCAAGGTCAGCCGACAAGATAAAAAAAGTTGGTAGGAAATGGACAGAGAGTATGGAGAGCGACTGTTACATGATTGGACACGAACTCAACTTATTCTACCTGCCTTTTCGAGTAATCTAGAGGATTTCTTTCTTATCTTGTTTGTTGCATTTTGGGCTTTGTAATACTAATATAATACTCTAGTAGTACAGAGAGGTGCAAGAAAAAGAACCCCCATCTTTGCCCTTTGTTGCTCTAGAGCTGAAACTCGACTTGAGTAATTAAGAGCTCTTTTTCTCTCTTTTTTTTTTATAAAAACCTTATAAAACTTCCCTCAAGGGATACCTACTCTAAAGAAGGACTTGGGCATTTACTTGGACTAGAAGCTGAACCACTTGCTACATATTTTTGGAGTAAGTTGCTAACTGTATGGTCAGTTGAGAGCGAGCTTGCACGAGGGCAATGTGAGATCTAGATAGGACTGCTGTATCAACGGCGAGCCAGCCTATTAGACTAGTACCTTGGACAGTAGTGCTACGGTGTGAGAAGAATGCACACCTTTGAGATTCGACCAGTGAGAGTGCTCTCAAGCGGAAACTAAAAACATTTCTTTCATTCTAGTATCTAAATAATAAGCTTTTACTATCTTGTGAGCCCCTCCCTTTTACATTTGATTACCTCCCCAGTGCCTACTCAATTGCACATAATTGTGGAACGACTTGGAGATTTTGGCTCTCTAACTTAGTAGTACCTACTTTTCTAAGGGCAATAAAGCACTTTGATATTTCTATCTACACACCCATTACAAACACAAATCCCCTGTTACTTTAAAATCCCCATCAACGTCCAGCAGCAATGCAAGTGTTAGTGACATCTTTATGGACCAAGTGGTAAAGAGATCACTAGGTTCTAGTTTGATGTTGAGCCAGACTTCTCTTAACAGTTTAAGTGTCCGTCTCACTTCCCTCTCAGTGTGATGGTTTATGTTCATTTTATTTTGTCTGTTTAATACACTGTATCTATTATGGGAGGCTGGCTGAGGGCTTATTGGTCTCTCTGATCTTTTGACACCTTCTGTGTCCTAACCTTCCTTTGATTCCTGCAATATCGGGCCATATGCCTAAACATTCCACAGTTAAAACACCTCCAATCTCCTTCCCTACTCCTATCCACTTCCATTGCATTGGGGTTTCGAACTCTTTCTCCCTCTTCTCTCCTCCTCTGATCACCAAATTCTCCTCTTTGTTCTCCATGGAAGCCTCCCTGATTTCCATTATTCCAAAAGGGTCTAAACCCCCTGGACGGCTGTGCTTTTGGTGGCCTGACCACCTGCACCGCTCTTTTTCCTTCCAACACCTTCTCTTCTACCCTACTTTGTCTTAGATTTCTGTCCAACCTCACTGACCTCTCCCACCATTCATCAATGGTTACTAGAGGCGACTTTGTCTCTGCCAACCTCCTCCTGATATTCCCGTTCAATCCTCTTTTAAATTCTTTTACAAGGGGCCTTCCCTTGTAGCTGCTTCCTCTTGATACTTTCTTAAAAATTTGGACGTACTCATTACACGTCCATCCCCCCTGCTCCAGCAACCTCAACTCATCTACCTTCCTTGATTCTTCATCAAATTCTCCAAACTCCTCCCTTATTTTTGTGAATAACTCTTCTACTATTTCCACCACCGATATCCCCTGCCTCCTTTCCTCTAGTACGTTCTTCTTTTACATCTCTGCCACTCCTTCTTGTACATATGTCAACACTCATGATATCTTCTTCTCCTCCCCACTTTCCTTCATCTTCATACTAATGTATAAGCAGCAGGCATCGATGAAGCCCACCACCTTCTCTCTTTCTCTATTGAACAATGGGAGCTTGGCTACCTCCCTCTGTGTCTGCCCCCACAATAGGAGTTGCTCAATCACCATAGTGTGCTGAGCAAGGTATTGGAGGATCTGGTCCATTGTTAGGCCAACTTCCTCCTGTTGTGATTATTGTTATTGGAGCTATTGATCCCGGGATGATTGTTGGTGGGACATATCGTCATCCCAAATGTCTTCTTTGTCTGTTGTTGTTTCCTCATACAAGGAACAGTTATCTTTATTAGGACCTACGGAACAATCCTGAATCTCCCTCAGAGTGTATGAGGTTAAAGATAAGGAGAACTCGATAGAGTTCCCTCTATGAATTGCCTAGCTATTTATATAATTACATGTGACTATGCTAAGGCTATTCTAAGAGAGATCACAGTATCTATTAGCTACTATCTGTCAAGTCCTGAGTAATTCCCCATGTCAAACAGCTTCTACCCATATATTGTCTACGCATAGCAGCTAACTGATAGACGTGTGATTAAGCTCAGATCATCACTCGATCTTTCCATGCTTGTCCTTTTATTAGATTCTGATGTTCCTGCGTTGTAGTCATTATGTTTGTATCGTCATGTAGTCATTAATTAATTAATTTATTAAAGAAAAAGATAAGTATCAGAGTGAATCATAACAGTTTTCCTCTGAGCTAATTTTTATACCTACTAGGGAGCATGTCTTCTTCCAGCTAGGCACCTACTTCCTTACTGACTACTACCCTAGTACTAGGGTTAGACTATTGCCACAAAGATGTGAACCCCTAAACTAGATAGCTGTTATAAAACGGCAGACGAGCTAGACGATCTACGGTGGCAGATTATTTTATTTCTTTTTCTTTTCCATTAATTATGTAATATTAAATGCGCATGGGACATCATGACTCAAAAGGGATGTGTGGGATAAAATAGTTAGACAAATACTTGTAAATACATATTTGTGTATAAGTAGCTGAGCCAATTAGCAGGAACTCTAATGAGTTCTCTTTGTCAACTCTGATAAAGAGTGTGTGCTTAAGTTAACCCTAACTTGAGTTCACTACACTAGAACTCATTTACACTTCTAGAACACCAATCGCCTCGATCCTTGTTCAGCTTCACTCTCATAATCTCTCTTGGTATGAGATCGACTCAGATCTCTTCCAACTTCCTCATAGCCAGGCCACAGGCTTAAGTGGACTGACTGGGAAGTTTAGACCCCAGAGGTGGAAGGCTAGGACCAAGCTCAGGTACTAGCTCAGACCAGACCTTACAATTGAGTGGTGCTTGTTAGTATACGTGTA
>Ga0153955_100603_pt1 | contig 14139 bp, 19 predicted proteins | sample TSFL039MetaG_FD_104744 | JGI IMG/M metagenome (GOLD analysis project Ga0153955, IMG submission 104744) | Attine ant fungus gardens microbial communities from Florida, USA - TSFL039 MetaG | ecosystem: Host-associated > Fungi > Mycelium > Unclassified | place: USA: Florida, Wekiwa Springs...
CGCCGGCCATTGGCCATACCATCGAGCAAGCGCGGCAAGGCGACCTGCACTTTCTTCTGTTGCTGTTGGTTGCAGTTCTTGTATTTGCAGTGACGTTCTTTGTTATTTTCGTTGAGCGTGGCCAGCGTCGTATCGTGGTCAACTACGCTAAGCGTCAGCAGGGGCGTCGTGTATATGCTGCACAGAGCACACATTTACCGTTGAAAGTGAATATGGCAGGGGTTATCCCGGCAATCTTCGCTTCCAGCATTATTCTGTTCCCGGCAACGATTGCATCGTGGTTCGGGGGCGGTACCGGTTGGAACTGGCTGACAACAATTTCGATGTATTTGCAGCCAGGACAGCCGCTTTATGTGCTACTCTATGCGACTGCTATCATCTTCTTCTGTTTCTTCTACACGGCGTTGGTTTTCAACCCGCGTGAAACAGCAGATAACCTGAAGAAGTCTGGTGCATTCGTACCGGGAATTCGTCCGGGAGAGCAAACGGCGAGATATATCGATAAAGTAATGACACGGTTAACCTTAATCGGTGCCCTCTACATTACCTTTATTTGCCTTATCCCGGAGTTCATGCGTGATGCGATGAAAGTTCCTTTCTACTTTGGCGGTACATCGCTGCTTATCGTAGTGGTCGTCATCATGGACTTTATGGCTCAAGTGCAAACTCTGATGATGTCAAGTCAGTACGAGTCTGCATTGAAGAAAGCTAACCTGAAGGGCTATGGCCGTTAATTCAGGTGGTTGAGAAGTTACGGAGAGTAAAAATGAAAGTTCGTGCTTCCGTCAAGAAATTATGTCGTAACTGCAAAATCATTCGTCGCGACGGTGTCGTTCGTGTGATCTGCAGCGCCGAGCCAAAGCATAAACAGCGCCAAGGCTGATTTTCACATATTTTTCTTGCAAAGTCGGGTTGAGCTGGCTAGATTAGCCAGCCAATCTTTTGTATGTCTGTACGTTTCCATTTGAGTATCCTGAAAACGGGCTTTTCAGCATGGTGCGTACATATTAAATAGTAGGAGTGCATAGTGGCCCGTATAGCAGGCATTAACATTCCTGATCAGAAACATACCGTTATCGCATTAACTTCGATCTTCGGTATTGGTAAAACTCGTTCTAAAGCCATTTGCGCTTCAACGGGTATTGCTGAAAATGTTAAGATCAGTGAGCTGTCTGAAGAACAAATTGATCAGCTGCGTGATGCAGTTGCTAAATTCGTTGTTGAAGGTGATCTGCGCCGTGAAATCACCCTGAGCATCAAGCGTCTGATGGACCTTGGTTGCTACCGTGGTTTGCGCCATCGTCGTGGTCTTCCGGTTCGCGGTCAGCGCACCAAGACCAACGCACGTACCCGTAAGGGTCCGCGTAAACCGATCAAGAAATAATCGGGGTGAGTAAATAATGGCAAAGGCACCAGTTCGTGCACGTAAGCGTGTAAGAAAACAAGTCTCAGATGGCGTGGCTCATGTCCATGCGTCTTTTAACAACACCATCGTTACCATTACTGATCGTCAGGGTAACGCACTGGGTTGGGCAACCGCCGGTGGTTCCGGTTTCCGCGGTTCACGTAAATCTACGCCGTTTGCTGCTCAGGTCGCTGCAGAGCGCTGTGCAGAAGCTGTAAAAGATTACGGTATTAAGAACCTGGAAGTTATGGTTAAGGGTCCGGGTCCAGGCCGCGAATCAACGATTCGTGCTCTGAACGCCGCTGGTTTCCGCATCACGAACATTACTGATGTGACTCCGATCCCTCACAACGGTTGTCGTCCGCCGAAAAAACGTCGCGTATAACGTCCGTTTTTTAGGTTAGTTGGAGAAAGAAAATGGCAAGATATTTGGGTCCTAAGCTCAAGCTGAGCCGTCGTGAGGGCACTGACTTATTCCTTAAGTCTGGCGTTCGCGCGATTGATTCCAAGTGTAAGATTGAACAAGCCCCTGGTCAGCACGGTGCGCGCAAGCCACGTCTGTCTGACTACGGCGGTCAGTTACGTGAAAAGCAAAAAGTTCGTCGTATCTACGGTGTGCTTGAGCGTCAGTTCCGTAACTATTACAAAGAAGCAGCACGTCTGAAAGGCAACACCGGTGCAAACCTGTTGGCTCTGCTGGAAGGCCGTCTGGACAACGTCGTTTATCGTATGGGCTTTGGTGCCACGCGTGCGGAAGCACGTCAGCTGGTCAGCCATAAGTCTGTTCTGGTAAATGGTCGCGTTGTTAACATCGCTTCTTATCAGGTATCTCCGAATGATGTCGTTAGCATCCGTGAGAAAGCCAAAAAGCAATCTCGCGTGAAGGCCGCTCTGGAGCTGGCTGAGCAGCGTGAAAAGCCAACCTGGCTGGAAGTTGATGCAGCTAAGATGGAAGGTGTGTTCAAACGTATTCCTGAACGTACTGATCTGTCTGCGGACATTAACGAACACCTGATCGTCGAGCTTTACTCTAAGTAAAGCTTAGTACCAAAGAGAGGACACAATGCAGGGTTCTGTGACAGAGTTTCTAAAACCGCGCCTGGTAGATATCGAGCAAGTGAGTTCGACGCACGCCAAGGTGACCCTTGAGCCTTTAGAGCGTGGCTTTGGCCATACTCTTGGTAACGCGCTGCGCCGTATTCTGCTTTCATCAATGCCGGGTTGCGCGGTGACCGAGGTTGAAATTGATGGTGTACTGCATGAGTACAGCACCAAAGAGGGTGTACAGGAAGATATCCTGGAAATCCTGCTCAACCTTAAAGGTTTGGCGGTAAGAGTTCAGGGCAAAGATGAAGTTATTCTTACCTTGAATAAATCTGGCATTGGCCCTGTGACTGCAGCCGACATTACCCATGATGGTGATGTCGAAATCGTCAAGCCGCAGCATGTGATCTGCCATCTGACCGATGACAACGCATCTATTAGCATGCGTATCAAAGTTCAGCGTGGTCGTGGTTATGTGCCGGCTTCTGCCCGAATTCATTCGGAAGAAGATGAGCGCCCAATCGGCCGTCTGCTGGTCGACGCTTGCTACAGCCCTGTAGACCGTATCGCCTACAATGTTGAAGCAGCGCGTGTAGAGCAGCGCACCGACCTGGACAAGCTGGTCATCGAAATGGAAACCAACGGTACAATCGATCCTGAAGAGGCGATTCGTCGTGCGGCGACCATCCTGGCAGAACAACTGGAAGCTTTCGTTGACTTACGTGATGTACGTCAGCCGGAAGTGAAAGAAGAGAAACCAGAATTCGATCCGATCCTGCTGCGCCCTGTTGACGATCTGGAATTGACTGTCCGCTCTGCTAACTGCCTTAAGGCAGAAGCTATCCACTACATCGGTGATCTGGTACAGCGTACTGAGGTTGAGCTGCTTAAAACGCCTAACCTTGGTAAAAAATCTCTTACCGAGATTAAAGATGTGCTGGCCTCACGTGGTCTGTCTCTGGGCATGCGCCTGGAAAACTGGCCACCGGCAAGCATTGCTGATGAATAACCCGATCACAGGTTAAGGTTTCACTGAGAAGGATAAGGTCATGCGCCATCGTAAGAGTGGTCGTCAACTGAACCGCAACAGCAGCCATCGTCAGGCTATGTTCCGCAACATGGCTGGCTCTCTGGTTCGTCACGAGATCATCAAGACGACTCTGCCGAAAGCCAAAGAGTTGCGCCGCGTAGTTGAGCCGCTGATTACTCTTGCCAAGACCGACAACGTAGCTAATCGTCGTCTGGCATTCGCCCGTACTCGTGATAACGAGATCGTGGCAAAACTGTTTAATGAGTTAGGCCCGCGTTTCGCGAGCCGTGCAGGTGGTTACACTCGCATTCTGAAGTGTGGCTTCCGCGCTGGTGACAACGCTCCGATGGCATACATCGAGCTGGTTGATCGTCCAGAAGCTCAAGCAGAAGCTGCAGCAGAGTAATCTGTTGCAACGTGAAAAACCCGCTTCGGCGGGTTTTTTATTGCCTGTCATTCTGCGTCTGCTACGCTTGTGGTGTCATGAAGGAGGTGAATAATGTGGTTAATTGATCAGCTTGCAGAACAGCATATTAAAGCCGCGCAGGAGAAAGGTGAGCTGAGTGATCTGCCGGGCGAAGGCGCACCGCTGAATCTCGAAGACGACAGTCAGGTTCCACCTGAACTACGAGCAGGATACCGACTGTTAAAAAATGCAGGTTTTCTTCCCCCCGAACTTGAGCTGCGCCGCGAAGCACTTCAGGTCAGCGATCTTTTACAGCATTTAGATCCTGACGATCCAGAGGCGCTGATCCAGACACAACGATTACGGCAACTGAAGATAAGGCTGAGCCAGGCCGGTATGCGCACTGATTTTCTTGAAGGGGAATATGGTCGTGCGATTAAGACCAAACTCGTGCCCGATTAAGGTATATTTTTTGTCGCTGTTGTGCGCGTATAATGAGTTTGCTTCATCTTTTCACCGCATTATTCCATTACTCAACCGGAGAAGTTATGTCCAGATACCGTCATACGAAAGGACAAATACAGGATAACGCCTTACAGGCATTGTTACACGACCCGCTGTTCAGGCAACGTGTTGAAGAAAAACAAAAAGGCAAAGGCAGTTACCGGCGTAAAGAAAAACATGGGAAAGGCTGGGAGGCCAGTGATAAGCAAGCCGTTTATCACTGGCCTTCTGCTTTACAGACACAAAAAAGCCGCTTCAGAGCGGCTTTTTATTTTAGATTTTCGTATTCTGTTGTTTGAGTAAATCGCGGATTTCTGTCAGAAGCAGTTCTTCATTTGTAGGCTTAGGTGCCGGTTTTTCCACTTCTTTCTTCTTATACAGTTTGTTCATCAGCTTAATCGCCATAAAGATAGCAAAAGCAACAATGATGAAATCAAATACGGTTTGCAGGAAAATACCATATTCCATAACGACAGCCGGTGTGTTGCCGACGGCAGGTTTAAGCACCCAGCTAAACGATTTGAAATCAACGCCGCCAATCAGCAAGCCCAGCGGTGGCATAATGATGTTCGCGACCAGTGATGAAACAATCTTACCGAATGCCGCACCGATAATCACACCAACGGCCAGATCAACCACGTTGCCGCGCATCGCAAAATCACGAAACTCTTTGAATAAACTCATACTTCTCTCCTTGCCTTAGCCAATGCCATAAAGTTTAACAAAGCTCACAATATTTGCCATTAACCACAGACAATAAGCCACTGACATGTCAGTGCTGGCTTTTTATGTGTTATAGGAAAAACGGACTGGGCTGGAACAGGCGCTCGACGTCCGGCACAAACTTTTTATCGGTTAAAAACATCACAACGTGATCGCCCTGTTCAATACGCAGATTGTCATTCGCTATCATCACATCGTCGCCGCGCACCACAGCACCAATCAGTGTGCCTGGTGGCAGCTTGATATCATCAACTGACCGTCCCACCACGCGCGATGTGGTTTCGTCGCCATGCGCGATGGCTTCGATGGCTTCAGCAATGCCTCGACGTAATGACGAGACACCCACAATATCGGCTTTGCGCACATGTCCCAGTAAGGCCGAGATGGTCGCCTGCTGGGGCGAAATGGCAATATCAATGACGCTGCCCTGGACCAGATCGACATAAGCACGGCGTTGAATCAGCACCATAACTTTCTTGGCACCCATTTTTTTGGCCAGCATGGCAGACATGATATTGGCTTCGTCATCATTGGTGACGGCGATAAACAAATCCACCTGCTCAATATGCTCTTCCGCCAGTAGTTCCTGATCGGAGGCATCACCGTAAAAGACCACCGTGTCGTGCAACTGTTCAGCCAGTTCGGCCGCGCGCTGGGGATTGCGCTCAATAAGTTTCACGCTGTAGTTTTTCTCGAGCTTTTGCGCCAGGCCAAAGCCAATGTTGCCGCCGCCTACTAACATGATGCGTTTATAAGGCTTTTCCAGGCGCTGCATTTCACTCATCACCGCGCGAATATGCTGGCTGGCGGCAATGAAGAAAACCTCATCACCGGCTTCGATAATGGTGGAGCCCTGTGGCCGGATAGGGCGGTCCTGACGAAAAATCGCCGCTACGCGCGTATCGATATGGGGCATGTGATCGCGCAGGATCGACAATGGATTGCCCACCAGGGGGCCACCGTAATAGGCTTTCACGACTGCGAGGCTCACTTTGCCTTCAGCAAAATTAACTACCTGCAACGCGCCCGGATATTGAATCAGGCGGTAAATATTGTCGATAACCAGTTGCTCAGGTGAAATCAGATGGTCGATAGGCACTGCTTCGGGGATAAAAAGCTTATCTGCATCGCGCAGATAGTCAGCCGCACGTATACGGGCGATACGATTTGGCGTGTTGAAGAGCGAATACGCGATTTGACAGGCTATCATGTTGGTTTCGTCAGAGCTGGTAACGGCGACCAGCATATCGGCGTCTTCCGCGCCCGCCTCACGGAGAACCCGTGGGTGGGAACCATGACCCTGCACAACACGTAAATCAAATTTATCCTGTAACTGACGTAAACGTGCTGAATCTGTATCAACAACTGTTATATCGTTGTTTTCGCCAACCAGATTTTCGGCCAGTGTGCCTCCAACCTGGCCTGCACCAAGAATGATGATTTTCATCGCTATTCAAAGCCTTTTCATTATGCGTTAGCGTCTTTAATCAGCTTAGCGTAGAAAAATCCGTCTCCGCCTTCAGCGTCAGGGAACACCTGCCAGCCCGTGTCGGGCGCGCCTGAAAGGGAGACAGCCTGTGCATCCGCATGTCGCTGTAAGAAACCGCTGATTTGCTCATGGTTCTCTTCCGGTAGGACAGAGCAGGTCGCGTAGATCATCGTACCGCCCGCTTTAAGAAGCGGCCAGGTGGCCTCCAGAATGTCACGCTGCAAAGCGGCCAGTTCGCTGATATCGCGATCGCGGCGTAACCATTTGATATCCGGATGGCGGCGAATCACGCCTGTGGCTGAGCAGGGCGCATCCAGCAGGATACGATCAAACTGCCGTTGATCACACCATTGCTGCGGAGTACGGCCATCACCTTGTTTGACCTCGGCGGTCATTCCCAGCCGTGTCAGGTTTTCGGTTACGCGCTTCAGTCGTTGTGCGTCCACATCCACAGCAAGGACCTGCGCGTCAGGGGCTATTTCTAAAATATGCGTCGTTTTGCCGCCTGGCGCTGCACACAGATCGAGAATATGTTCGCCATTTTTAGGCTCAAGCAGAAGCGCACAGCGCTGTGCTGAGAGATCCTGCACCGTAACCCAGCCCTGGTCGAAACCGGGTAACTGGTGAACCGGCGCTGGCGAAGCCAGGCGTAATGCTTCCGGCACATCCTCTGCAGCCATCGCCTCTCTTTCACTGGCGGTCAGCAGAGCAAGCCAACTGTCACGGGTATGGTGCTGACGGTTAACCCGCAGCCACATCGGTGGGCGTTGGTTATTCGCGTCAACAATCTGTTGCCAGCGATCTGGCCAGGCAAGCTGCAGTCGGTTCAGTAGCCATCCGGGATGAAGATGGCGCTGTGGACCTTCCTGGATGCTGGCAAGGAGTTCCTCCTGACGGCGCTGGAACTGACGTAACACACCGTTGATCAATCCTTTCAGATTGGCACGTTTCAGCACTTCAGCACCAGCAACGGTCTCGGCTAATGCCGCATGTGCCGGGACGCGCGTGAAGAGTAACTGGTACAGGCCCACCATGATCAGAAAATGCAGCGTACGCTGTTTGCCGGTCAGAGGGCGCTCCATCAATTTCCCGATAAGCGCTTCCAACTGCGGTAACGTTCGTAACACACCAAAGCAGATCTCTTGCACCAGAGCGGCGTCTTTATCGGCGACTTTTTTCTGTGCGGCAGGCAGCACAGTATTGAGTGACTCGCCCTTATCGACAACACGTTCAATCAGTTGTGCAGACAGGCTACGAAGGTTGGATGATTTAGTCATAAGATAGTGCCATCAAACAAAAGGCCCGGATTTACCGGGCCTGAATGTCAGTCCAGAAGAGAGCCGGGTTCAAACCATTCCCGGCGCGAGTTGAGCAGATCCTGTGCCGACATCGGTTTTTTACCGGCGGGTTGCAACTGAAGTAAATTGAGTACGCCATCGGCGGTGGCAATGTGAATGCCCTGTTTGTCAGCCTTAACGATCTCGCCCGGTCGTTTATTGACATGAGGTAAAACACCGGCTTGCCATACTTTTACTGGCTGATCATTTACCATAAAAAAGCTAACCGGCCAGGGATTAAAGGCGCGAATGCAGCGTTCAAGCTGTTCCGCGGGTAACTGCCAGTCAAGACGTGCTTCCTCTTTGCTGAGCTTCTCAGCATAATTTGCCAGGGTTTCATCCTGTTTCACCGGCTGGGCGTTGCCCTCACGTAACTGCGACAAGGTTGTCAGTAGCCCTTCTGGTCCGAGGCTGGCCAGCTTGTCGTATAACGAAGCACTGGTGTCTTCAGCAGTAATAGGGCAGGCCAGTTTTACCAGCATATCACCGGTATCCAGCCCGACATCCATTTGCATGATGGTGACACCGGTTTCCTGATCACCCGCCCAAAGCGCGCGCTGAATAGGCGCCGCGCCGCGCCAGCGTGGCAGCAACGAACCATGTACGTTGATGCAGCCCAGACGTGGCATCTCAAGCACGGCTTTCGGCAGGATAAGGCCATAAGCCACCACGACCATGACATCGGCCTGCAAATCGGCAACCAGCTGTTGGTTTTCCGCAGGGCGCAACGATTTGGGCTGAAAAACCGGAATGTCGTGGGCAAGAGCCAGCGCTTTTACCGGGCTCGCGGTCAACTTATTGCCGCGCCCGGCAGGGCGGTCTGGTTGGGTGAAAACACCAACGACCTTATGCTCAGATGCGAGCAACGCGTCAAGGTGACGCGCCGCGAAGTCTGGTGTGCCAGCAAAGATTATATTAAGCGGGGCAGACACGTTTATCCCTTTTTTAGATCTCAAGAGGCCTGGGCGTTTTGCCGCGCCAGTTTTTCTAACTTTGTCTTGATTCGCTGACGCTTTAAAGGCGACAGATAATCGATAAACAGTTTGCCATCCAGATGATCAATTTCATGCTGAATACAGATAGCCAGCAGGTCACCGGTTTCCAGTTCAAACGGCTTACCTTCGCGATCTAACGCCCGCACTTTTACCCGCTCTGCACGAGGCACAAAGGCGCGTTGCTCAGGAATGGACAGGCAACCTTCTTCGATACCTGTTTCACCACTTTTTTCCAGAAGCTCGGGATTGATCAATACCAGTCGCTCGTCCCGGTTCTCAGAGACATCAATCACAATGATGCGCTGATGAATATCCACCTGCGTAGCGGCAAGGCCGATACCTTCTTCGGAATACATGGTTTCGAACATATCATCAACGATACGCTGAACTTCTGCGTTAACTTCTTTGACTGGCGCGGCGATCTTGCGCAGGCGCTCGTCAGGAAAATGTAACACCTGTAAAACTGACATAAATATCCAGATCTATATTCTAAAAGGAAAAGATTACTGCCTCATATTGTAGACTTTTTAGTACCTGATTGACAGCATTCTGCGGAGGGATGCGACGGTTATCAGGAGGCCGTGACGATGGAAAAAAGGGCGCGATTACTGCGGCTGGCCGCGATACCCGGCCTGACGGGCCGACGCTGGCTGAACGCGGCGCAGCAACTGTGCGCAGGTCAGGATATTGATGTGATATTAAGCCAAAAGGGCTTCGAGACAGCGCAACATCATTATGCCCATCAGAAAACCACGGACTGGCTGGCAACCGTTAACACTTGGCTGGCACAGTGTCCAACGCATCACCTGATTACGGCGCTGGATGCGCATTACCCCGCTCAACTCCTTGAAACGGCCTGTTTCCCTCCGCTCTTATATGTAAACGGTGATCCAACCGTATTATCTTCACCTCAACTGGCGGTGGTAGGCAGCCGTCTGTGTTCGCCCTCAGGCCGTTACTGGTGCGACTGGTTCACCCAACAACTGGCATTGAGCGGTTTGACCATAACCAGTGGGCTGGCTATCGGGATTGATGGCGTGGCACACCGTGCCGCATTAAATGTGCAGGGTAAAACCGTGGCCGTACTAGGGAGTGGACTGGCCCATCTGTATCCCAAAAAACACACTGCGCTGGCGCAGGAGATTGTTATGCAGGGAGGCGCCGTGATCTCGGAGTTTCCGCTTACTGCCGCGCCACTGGCGCATCAGTTTCCGCGCAGAAACCGTATTATCAGTGGGTTAAGTCAGGGTGTTCTCGTCATTGAAGCGTCATTAAAAAGTGGTTCATTAGTCACAGCCCGTTATGCATTAGAGCAGAATCGCAATGTTTATGCCTTACCGGGTGCGCTGGGTAACAGCGGCAGTGAGGGGACAAACTGGCTGATCCAACAAGGTGCCATGTTGGTGGCACATCCTAATAACATTGTCGAAGATTTACGCGCTATGCTTAACTGGTTACCTGTTAACCCGTCAGATGAAATTTATTCTGATGCCAGTGACGATGCTCCATTGCCATTTGCCGAGCTGTTGGCTAACGTAGGTGATGAGGTTACACCTGTTGACGTTGTCGCTGAACGTGCCGGCCAACCTGTGCCAGTTATTACAGCTCAATTGCTGGAACTGGAGTTAGCAGGATGGATCGCAGCTGTACCCGGCGGCTATGTCCGATTGAGGAGGGCATGCCATGTTCGACGTACTCATGTACTTGTTTGAGACCTATATCCACAACGAAACAGAAATGGGTGTTGATCAGGACAGATTGACAGATGACTTGACGGATGCCGGTTTCCACCGCGAAGATATTTATAATGCGTTGAACTGGTTAGAGAAATTGGCGGACTATCAGGAAGGACTGGTCGCACCAATTTTGCTGGCAAATGATCCGCTCTCTATGCGCATCTATACCGATGAAGAGAGCAAGCGTTTAGATGCCGAAAGCCGCGGTTTCCTGCTGTTCCTGGAGCAAATCCAGGTACTGAGTCTGGAAACACGAGAAATGGTCATTGAACGTGTCATGGCGCTTGATACGCTGGATTTCGATCTTGAGGATCTTAAATGGGTGGTGCTGATGGTGCTGTTTAACATCCCTGGATGTGAAAACGCGTATCAGCAGATGGAAGAACTGCTATTCGACGTCAACGAAGGTATGCTGCATTAAATTTTTACTAATGCATGACTGTTATGAGTAAAACCGCACTCTTTACTGTGCGTAAACAGGATCCCTGCCCCGCATGCGGGGCAGAACTTGTTATACGTTCAGGAAAGCATGGCCCATTTTTGGGCTGTGCAAATTACCCTGCCTGTGACTATATCAAGCCTTTGGGAAACCAGGCTGATGGGCATGTTGTCAAAGTTCTGGAAGGCCACGTTTGCCCACAATGCGGGGCGGATAAAGTATTGCGCCAGGGCCGATTTGGCATGTTTATTGGCTGTAGCGACTATCCCGCGTGTGATTACACCGAAACCATCGATAAACCGGATGAAACCACGATCGACTGTCCGCAGTGTCAGCAGGGTAAGCTGGTACAACGCCGCTCGCGTTTTGGTAAAACGTTTCATGCCTGCGAACGCTATCCAGCCTGTCAGTTTGCCGTGAACCTGACGCCAGTGGCGGGGCGCTGTCCGCATTGTGAATTTCCGCTTTTAGTCGAGAAAAAGACGGCGCAGGGCACCCGGCTTTTCTGCGCCAGTAAAAGTTGTGGCAAAGCTATTATTCAAGAGACATAAGACATAACCATGTTAAATCAACCCGTTGCCGGCTCATTGCAGGATTGTGTAAGCCATCTTAACCAGCATGCTGTGATTGCCTATCCCACCGAAGCGGTATTCGGCTTAGGCTGTGATCCCGATAATGAATCTGCGGTCATGGCACTGCTGGCATTAAAAAAACGGCCAGTAGAGAAAGGCTTGATCCTGATAGCTGCCGACTATGATCAGCTTAAACCTTACGTATCGGATGAGGCCTTAACCACGGAGCAGCGTGAACGTATGTTTGCCTGTTGGCCAGGCCCGGTCACCTTTGTCGTGCCTGCTTCTCCGGTTACCCCGCGCTGGTTAACCGGGCAATTTGATTCGCTGGCCATCCGCGTTAGCGATCATCCGGATGTTCAGGCGCTGTGCCGGGCGTTTGGAAAACCTTTGGTATCGACCAGCGCTAATCTTTCCGGTCAGCCACCGTGCCGTTCAGTCGAAGAGGTCAAATTGCAGTTTGGCACCGCGTTTCCCGTATTTAATGGAAAGACAGGAGGAAGGCTCAATCCTTCTGAGATTCGCGATGTCATCAGCGGCAATTTGATACGCCAGGGTTAATATATGGCAAATTTTGCAGTTTTCGGTCATCCCATTAGTCACAGCAAATCGCCGCACATTCATCAGGCGTTTGCGCGACAGACAGGAATCTCTCTTCAGTATGATCGTATTGATGCGCCTGTTGATGCTTTTCCTGAGACTCTCCGCACTTTTTTCCACGACGGCGGGGCGGGTGCGAACATTACGCTGCCTTTTAAACAGCAGGCGTGGGCATTTGCCGACCAGTTGACCGAGCGCGCTGCGCTGTCAGGGGCTGTGAACACGCTAAAGCTGTGTGATGATGGCCAAATTCTTGGCGACAATACGGATGGTATTGGGCTGCTCAGCGATCTTCAGCGCCTTGGGATGATTAAGCCCGACAGCCATCTTCTGCTGGTGGGGGCAGGTGGGGCCGCTCGGGGCGTCATTCTCCCTCTGCTTTCAATGGGAGCAACGATCACGGTCGTGAACCGAACGGCGTTGAATGCGCAGACTCTGGCCGCAGAGTTTGCCCATCGCGGAGCGATTAATGCGTGCTCGTTTGACGCGCTTGTGGATAGACATTTCGACCTTGTCATTAATGCCACATCAAGTGGTATTCAGGGAGAAGTACCGCCGTTGCCGCCTTCATTAATTCATGCTGAGCTACGTTGCTACGATATGTTCTATCAGAGTGGCTTAACGCCTTTCCTGCGCTGGTGTCAGCAGCACGGTTCATCTCATCTTGCTGACGGGCTGGGGATGCTGGTGGGTCAGGCCGCACATGCCTTTCATCTATGGCACGGGGTGATGCCCGAAATCACGCCGGTCATCGCCTCATTAAAAGCCGGGATGCAGTCATGAACCAGGCGATACAGTTTCCTGATCGGGAAAGCCTGAATACAGAACTAAGGGCCGTTTGTTTCCCTGTTCTGGTAAACGGGATGGGCTTAACCTGCGCTATCAGTGTTGAGGCGCTTAATGAACAGTTCGGTGAGGGAGAAGCGATGACGCTGTTTCGCCATCATCGCTGGGATTTGGAAGATCAGGCCGAAGACTGCATTCGAAACGATCAGGTCGATAATGAAGGATGGGTCTGGCTGTCTCCGGCCAGATAGTCGTTCTTCCAGTTAACATAGTTGCTGGCAGAGTAAAGTAGACCTTCAATTTCTTTTTCATTCAGCGGCCGGATTTGTTTGACCGGGCTCCCGACATACAGATAGCCACTTTCCAGTCGTTTGCCGGGGGGAACCAGGCTCCCGGCACCAATCATAACGTCGTCTTCAACAATGACGCCATCCAGTACGATTGAGCCCATTCCAACCAGTACGCGATTGCCTATCGTGCAGCCATGCAGCATCGCTTTATGCCCAACCGTTACGTCTTCCCCAATTATCAGAGGAAAACCGGCGGGGTTGGCCTCTGATTTATGCGTGACATGCAGGACGCTGCCATCCTGAATATTGGTTCGGGCACCAATATGCACCTGGTTCACATCGCCACGAATAGCGACTAAAGGCCAGATACCTACATCATCTTCCATAATGACGTCACCCGCTACCACGCTGGTGGGATCAACCATGACGCGCAGACCCAATTTTGGGAAAAGATGTTTGTAAGGGCGTAACGCTACAGTCATTTTGTTCTCCTTTTACTGAGTTTACTGGCAGCCTGATGCGATTCTGACCAACTGGCAAGGGGATTTTGTGCCGGATCGTTGGTGATCTAATCAATATGAATGTTTTCTCGGCAGTCAGTAAAAAGATCCAAAAAAAGGGTTGTGCAATTCATTCGGATCCCTATAATGCGCCTCCATCGACACGGCACAACGGCTTACGGAATGCGGTGTTGAGAGGGTCAGGCAACTGAGCCGCCGGAGAAAAACTTCTGAAAAAGAGGTTGACTCTGAAGGAGGAAAGCGTAATATACGCCACCTCGCA
>Ga0153955_100613_pt1 | contig 13962 bp, 13 predicted proteins | sample TSFL039MetaG_FD_104744 | JGI IMG/M metagenome (GOLD analysis project Ga0153955, IMG submission 104744) | Attine ant fungus gardens microbial communities from Florida, USA - TSFL039 MetaG | ecosystem: Host-associated > Fungi > Mycelium > Unclassified | place: USA: Florida, Wekiwa Springs...
ATGAGTACGCCCCCTGCCATAAATTATGAGGCGCACCGCCAGTAAGATCTCTGCAATACCTGGCTCGGGCTACGGGAGAGATTATCGATAACAAGGCACTCTCGGGTTGACCATGTGGTCAGAATGCATTTGATACAGCGGCACCGCACTCTAACATTGAAAATGAAACAATTGCGCGTAACATCAGCCGCTTCAGCTCTTGCTAAACGTATAGTTAAAAACTCGTCCGTTTTGAGTTTGCACAGTCAGCGTCTTTCCCGCCGATGTATCCAGGGCCCTGGCCTGACTGTATTTCCACATCATGACCTGCTGCCCGTTGGGATAAGGTGATTCTGTATCAGGCGGTCCAAACATACGAATGAGCTCCGCGCGTGTCGTCTGACCGGGTTTAATCTTCTGAATAGTCGCCGTATCGAAATTGTGTCCCACAGAGTTAGAACATGCAGCAAGAACCCACACCAGGCCCATGATAATTAGTGATCGCATTACGTTGTTCCCGGAGATGAGTTTGACATGCGTTGCATCGCGCTGTGTTACAAGTGTTGTACTATCTTCTTATGATATCGGCAAAATAAGCATTCACTGCAATAAATGTCCGAATGCGTATTATGGCCTACAGACCGCCCGATGGCGTACTAAAATTCCGTACTGGCATGTCGACATTATTAAAAACGTTGCGTGATGAATTACCGCTGCTCTCTGTCAATACGATTTCCGGTTTCGCCACCGCGAGACAAAGGCTGAAGGTGACGGCTATGGCCGTGCTGCATGTGGACGACTCGCCTGTTTATCATGACGACAGTCGTTAATTCTGCCGCCTGGATGACATCGATAAATCCCTATTTTTCAGGTGGTTAGACAGACATCACTTTTTAAAACACCCATTCAATTTCGTGTGCCATACAGGATTGATCGCCACGTCATGTTGAACGCCAGCTTACCGGCAAAAAAATGCAGGCCGTTAACTGGCCTGCTCGCGTTATCCTGAAAATGGTTGGAACGATTTTTATGTCTGTAAAAAGGGGGACAACTGCCCCTTTGTACAGAATAAAAAAATCACTTACTAGTTACACTGTCACTTTTTTTGGTCTGGCAGACAGTCGCTTCATTTTTTCAGCGAAGGCCTTAGCACACAGGCGTTCTTATAGACTCTCCAGACTCAGTGGGAGCCAGTTACCCTGTGCATAGCGTGCCAGGCCTGCCTCCTCAAAGCGCCAGAGATGGAGCCAGCCGTTATCGAGCAGTTTCCGGATAACCTCATGCTTACCAATCACTGCGTCAATGGCGCTTTGCGGCGCGTCGATAACAACGGTCAGGCGCAACGGCTCGTGCATCCAGTGCTCGCCGTCATGGAGCGACTGACGTGATAAACCGATCCGCAGATCGCCGCCATTACCCTCAAAGACACCGATACGGCCCCCCACTACGTTGTGCAGCACCTTATTACCGCTCCCAAACCTTTGCGGATCGCATGTGGACGCGTGGTACTGCCAGTTGATCCAGTGTGTGACCAGCATGGGTGCGGTCATTAGGCCTTCCAGTAGACTGCCATCACTATCCTGACTCGCATCGTAGTCATGCAGAAAGCTGCGCCCGCCCAGGACTACGCCACGACTTCTGTGACGAGGGGCAATGAGAAAGGCTGCGTTGCCCGAAAGACCCCATTCGGGACGGGTTTGCGCCCCGTCATTAGCGCGACGGCGTAGTTGTCCGAGCAACACATCTTCGGGCGCACGCGGGTCCAGCTTAAGGGCGGGTGCCCGCTCGCGGCGGACCTGATCACTGGCTTGATTAAAAATCGGTTGCAATCGCTCACAGCGGGCGCGCGCACTTTGCGGCAACAAATCGAGATCAAACCACTCGATTTCATCGGTAGTCGTGTTATGCAGGGCGGCCACAAACGTCGTAGAGTCCGGAATCACTGTTCCTTGCGCTTGCAGCCCCTGGCGAACCTGTGGTTCGTTAAGCAATTGCGCCAGGCTGCGTGCATTCACTTCACCGGTCTGGCCACAACAGGCACCACAGTCCAGTGCCGCTGCGTGGGCATTGTTAGCTGACTGGCTGCCATGTCCAACGAGGAGCACTATAGGTGCCAGATGCTGTTCCAGGCCCATGGCATGAAGAACCCCGGCAGCGAGCTTAACTTTTGCCTCAGTATCCAGCCCAACCAGTTGTGGGCGGCACATCTCCCGAAACCGCGCAGGTAAGCCAGCAAGATCATCTCTGGCACGTGCTTTTTTGCCCGGGCGTAACCAGTTTACCAGCTTGACCGAGTAGCCCAGTCCAACCGCTTCCACAAACGAGAAGGCAGCCCCCGGCCAGCGGCTAATCGCATTCCATTGATCGGCCATGGCAAATCGGGCGTGACGCGAACGACTGGCCTGGCTTTGCAGGGCCGCATCGGCTTTATATTGCGAACCCGCCTCCACGATACGGTCAGCGACCTCCAGGGAAGGCGCAAGTAAGCCGGGTAACTGGGGACGGCGGGCTTGCGTGCCCAGCGGTGTGTAGGCAACGGGAAGGCCAAAGAATCCTGCACAACCGATGGTCTGTATACCAGCACTCACGGTCTCAAGCGCACGGCGCAACGGTTCACTGCGCACATCAATGCAGAAAGCAGCCTGAGCTTCGATTGCCTGATGTTCCGTACCATGACCGTTTGCCGAGGCCAGCCGATGCGCCAACTCACGCTGATAGCCAATCTCCAGCGCCAGTTGCCATACTTCGTCAACCAGCATCGCCTGTTCCGCCGCATCCAGCACCTGGTGAGCCTGTTTCCAGGCGTGCTGAAGCGAAGCAAGCGCGTGCCGGGTTGCTGCATCATCTTTGCATTCCAACAGGATTACGCCCCAGGCTAAGCGAATCGTCAGCAACTCGCGCAGGTGTGGGTCCTTACCCCCCGCCAGTCCCGCCTGCCAGCTCAGATAGGCACACCAGGAAGCCCACCCATTCACGGTAAGCAGCACCGATTCCAGATAATCCGCCCATACAGCTTCAGGCAGGCCCAGACGTGCGATAAGCCAACGCTCCGCATCGGTAGCATTATCGGGTAAGGCGTTGATAGCGTTTGTGATATGGGGCAACCCCATTAACAAACCGATACCCTGATCGTGCCCCAGCGTATCCCGCCAGAAGGCATATAAGCCCTGCCGCTGAGGTTGCCAGTTCGCCTGATCTTCATCGAAGTAGGCGGCGCAGGTTTGACCAACCTGGTGCGTGATAGCCTGCCGCCAGGATAATCTCTGGTGCCGATCAGGATCGTTGTCGAGCACATCAATTAGCAGCGGCAATTGCACTGGTGAGGTTCTTGCCTGTAACGCATTCAGGCACTGTTCAGCCGTCAGACCGGTCGCTTGTGCTTCGGGCAGCTGATGTAGCGCCAGATTGAGATCGGCAAGGCTGATACGGCCCTCGCGCCAGGCCAGGAACTGCTGATCGCGCGATGGGAATACCCGGATACCGCCGAGTACCGCCATCCGGGCGGCCACCCTGCGTACCGGCATGCCAATACGCGACCAGTGAGGGTTGACAGCAATGGCGCGGTCCAGCGGCCATGTTGGTGCAATCGCCTGGCAGGCCTGGCTGCAAGCCTGCTCAATTGCAGCATGCCGGGAACAGGCGTTTTGTGTCGATTGCGTCAGGCTCGCCGAAGCGGTTTTTTCGTTATTGACTAAGGTATCCATCAGTAGGCTCTCCAGTTTATTCGTATGGTTCAGCTCAGCCTGTCAGCAACAGGCGCGGTTGGCACTTCAGGTTCAACGTGCATAGAAACCTGGGATGTGAGGTTAACTGGCCATAAGCGCAGCGCCAGACGTGTGAAGGCTTCGTCAAGGTAAAAACCCGCATAACTCCATTGACGCAAGCGCGACAGGTGTTGCGGCTGCTTTTGCAATAACACCTGACAGAGATACAGGGCCGCCATGCCTGCCAGCGCGATCAGACCCAGACTGTCATCCGGCATATCCTGCAGGCCAAGCGGCAGCGCATGTGCTGACAGCGCAACTGTCGTCAGACAGATCACCGTGACGCACCCGAAAAGAAGCTGCGCCGACTTTCCAGACCCGCCCTCTGAAGCCTCGGGTAACCACAGTAACGGTGCCCAGGCCATACCAAGCACCACACTCCACCACCAGGGCCAGGCGGCAAGACCTGAGAGCATCAGCACCAGAAACACGGCGGTAATTGTCAGCACGGGGGCAAAAAACACGCTAAGGGTGCTGGGCAAAGCGGCCCGGTGCAAAGCCTGCAGGCGAGTGTCTCTTACACCTTCCGAGGCCGACAGGAAAGCATGGGCTTTATAGAGTGAATGGCCAATCAGATGCAGTGCCGCCAGCGTATAAAGGCCAAGCGCGCATTCGAGCAGCATGAAGCCCATCTGCGCAACGGTTGACCAGGCCAACCGCACTTTAATACTGATGCGAGTCAACATGACAATGCCTGCCAGCACAGCGGTCGCCAGCGCGAAAATCAGCAACAGGATGCGCGCAGCGTTTGCCTGATCTAACATGGGTGCGAAGCGAATAAGCACGAAGCCACCCAGATTGACGACGCCAGCATGCAAGAGTGCGGATACCGGTGTTGGCGCCTCCATCACCTGTATCAACCAGCCATGCACGGGTAGCAAGGCCGTACGAAGGATGACCGCCATTACGAGCAGAACGGCGCTCGCCTGTAAGGACAGGGACATGCCATGCTGAGCGATATGCATCCCCAGAGCTGACAGCGAGAAACTACCTACATCCCACCAGGCGAGCGCGGCAGCGCCAAGCAACATCACGTCAGCCATGCGATCCGCAATGTGCTTTTTGTGTGCCGCAAGCCGCGCAAAACGCCGATCGGGATAAAAGCAAAGCAAGTGCTGAAGTGCCACACCGACTGCGGCCCAGGCCGCGATGAGCAGCAGCCAGTTATCGGCGATCACGAGCAGATGCACGCTGCACAGCACAACGGCCAGTGCGCCAATATAGCCTCGCTGGTTGGCTTCCCCTTCAAGGTAACGCGCAGAAAATGAAGCGATAACCTTACCCAGCACTTGCACCAGTAAAGCCAAAACCAGGCCAAAAGAGGTTGCCATTATTACGCCCGTCCATTGCGCACCACTGATGCCCGCGGCAAGACACAGTCCGGTTAAGGCAATGGTACTCAACGAGACTCCCTGTAATACACGCCAAAGCATCGGCGTGGTAATCCAACTAAACCGCGTCAGTCCCGCTAATGCGGCCATTAGAAATGCAGGCGCCAAAAAACAGACCAGATGCAGAACATCAAGGATATTCATTGTATTTCCCTCATACGCTTAATTAGCCGTATGATCATTGACCTGAACTATTCTGTAAAATATATTTATTTGCACATTTCAATATTAAAAAACGAACAATGAACCTCAACCAGTTGAATTTTCATCACCTTTATTATTTCTGGCGCGTGGCCAGGCTTGGGCATCTGACGCGGGCTGCCGAAGAGTTGGCCACCTCGCAATCGGCCGTTTCGGTGCAAATTCGGCAACTGGAGGATCGACTTGGAGAAAGTTTGTTAATCCGTAAAGGTCGCCGTCTGATGCTGACAGACACAGGTCAGCTGGTTATGGCCTATGCCGACAACATCTTTGGTCTGAGCCAGGAGATGTTGGGACGGTTAAAAGGCACGTCAGCCGGTGTTACACGGTTACGCGTGGGCAGCGTGGCAACGCTATCGCGAAATTATCAGGAAAACTGGATTCGGCCCGCGCTTACCGACCCTGCCATAGTACTGACACTGGAGTCCGGATTACTGGAGGGCCTGCTGGTCAGGCTGACGCAGCATAAGCTGGATGTGGTGCTGGCTAATGAGACAGTACCTGCCGATCCCGATCGTCCGTTGCGCTGCGTGTTCCTGGGCAGCCAGTCTATCTCCGTCGTCGGCCCCGCGAGCAAATGGGCGTCACAAAGCCTGCGCATCCCGGAAGACCTGGATGGCGTGGAGATTGCCCTGCCCGGCCCGCGCCATGCCCTGCGTGCGCAATTTGATGCTTTATGTTCTAAGGCCGGCGTGACGCCAAGACTGCGAGCCGAGGTGGACGACATGGCGATGCTGCGTCTGATCGCCCGTGACAGCGGCTGGCTCACCGTGTTGCCCGAGGTTGTGGTTCAGGATGAGCTACGCGCCGGCATTCTTGTCTCCGTGGGCCAGTCAGATGAACTGCAGGAGCGCTTCTTTGCCATCACAACACCACACCGGCATCGTATCGACGTGCTGGAGCAACTGCTGGCAGGGGCGCAAAAATTCCAGGTGCCCAACTGAGTATCACGCCGATTGCAGGTTGCCTGGCAATGTATTGAATCGTCCAATAGCTAAAATTCTGAGGTTTCACACTAAAATATAAATAGGCGTTGGTGTAAAAAATACAGAAGAACGTCGCGTAAATTTCACACATTTTCAGATGCCCATGAATTTTCATTGCAATTTCCACTGCAGGCATTACCCTGTATATAAAACGCATACATTTTATATACAGGATGAGTATGGGCATCGTAAAAATATCCGACGTGATGCATGAGAATCTTCGTATTGCCAGTCAGGCAATGAGCCGCTCGATCAACTCGCAGGCTGAGCACTGGTTAAAACTGGGCATGCTGGCCGAGCTCTATCCGCAGTTAACGCAAAATGAACTAGCGCAAACGCTCATTCGTATAGAAATGAACGGCGGTGCTGATATTCGCCAGGTGCTGCATAAGAGTGACCTGGCCCCACAGGGAGAAGTGTAATGGGAACAGTGAAAATACATTCCGCCGAAGAAATCGAAAAAGCTCGCGCGGCAGGTCATGCTGCAGCACAGGTGCTGGCCATGATCACACCGCACGTTCGTCCAGGCATTACGACGGAAGAGCTGGACGATATTTGCCACGATTTTATTGTCAATGAACTCAACGTGACGCCGGCTAATATCGGTTATCACGGTTATACGCGAACCACCTGCACCTCTGTAAACCACGTTGTCTGTCACGGCATCCCTGCGGCAAAAAAACTGAAAGACGGTGATATCGTGAATATCGATGTCGCTATTATCAAAGATGGCTGGTATGGCGACACAAGCCGCATGTATTTTGTTGGCACACCGTCCGTGCGCGCCAAACGCCTGGTCGATATCACTTACCAGTCGCTGGTTGCCGGTATTAAAACTGTCCGTCCTGGCGCGACCTTAGGCGATATAGGGGCAGCCATTCAGCGCATTGCTGAAAATGCCGGCTTTTCGGTTGTCAGAGAATATTGCGGTCATGGCGTCGGCGAGATTTATCATACCGACCCACAAATTTTGCATTACGGTACGCCCGGTGAAGGGATGCCCTTGAAAGCAGGTATGATTTTTACTATCGAGCCGATGATCAATGCCGGAAAAGCGGGCACCAGCGTGCTTTCCGATGGCTGGACGGTAGTCACGAAGGATCGATCACTCTCCGCACAGTGGGAGCATACCGTTGCCGTTACCGACACGGGTTTTGACCTGCTCACGCCCTGGCCCGAGGGAACGGGCGATTATCCCGCTATCTGAGTCAATAAAGCCGCCCTTAACAGGCGGCTTTATTTTTGCGGTATAAGATATCGCGCCCTGTGCTTAAAGACCTTGCCATAACTTTAAACCATTACGTCCTGAGCGTTTAACGTCATATAACGCTTCATCGGCACGGCGCAACCATTCGTGTATCGAACTGGCTTTTTCTGCACAGGCAATACCAATACTGACTGAACAGGTAAAATCGGGCGAAGCAGGCAACCGTAACTGCGTAATGCGCCACTGAATATGCTCAGCGAGTTTGACGATGCCAGCGTCATCAGCATCACGGACAATGACGCCCAGCTCATCGCCACCGAACCGCGCCGGTGTGTCTTTCATTCCCACACTGTCACGTAATAAACCTGAAATTTCCGCCAGAAGAAAATCCCCTGCTTCGTGACCATAGGTATCGTTAACATGTTTGAAATGGTCAACATCGATCATGATCAGGTAAGCTTTACTGTCTCCACGGCGGGTACGAAGAAATTCGCTTTCGAGTCGGCGCTCAAAAAGACGTCGATTAGGAATTTGCAAACCCGGATCCATTAATGCAATGCGTTCAAGTTCGCGATTTTTTTGACGCAGCATATACGTCAGATTATGGGATACAACGCTTAACGCCAGCATATAAAAGGTCGCCAGCGGTAATGTCAGCCAGGCTGTACGGAGGCTGAACGTCATTGATACCGGCGCACCTTCAAACGTCCAGACCAGAAGAAAGGCAAAAAGAAATGACTGAAATGCGGACAAGAGCTGTGGCCAGCCGCCTGCTGCGTAACGGTCGGAAATTAATACTGCCATGATCACAAAACACGGCATGGGACTCAGCGCCAGCAACGCGACCCAGATACCGCCAAACGCCGCATCAAGCGTGAGATTTATTCTTTCCCTCGCGGTTGAATCACGCGCGGAAGCCGCAAGGCGATAGGCCAGAGACGGCCAGACGATGACATTACCGATCAGTAACGCAAAAATAGAGATGCCGTGACCCTGTTCGACTAATACAGAAGCGATTGGCATGGCACATAAAATCGTCCCTAATTGGCGCATTGCGAACATGCGACGAACAAATCGCGTCGATCGCATTTTGAGATGATTATCATCGGGTGAGTAATAGGTCATTCGAAGGCGTAATTAGCAGTCTATATAACGCAGTTTATCTACAAAAAGATCAGGTCGCATGACTTTTTAAGATTCTTTCCGCTTTATTTATTATTTTTTCTGACGAGAAAATTTTAACTACCCGCATTTTAAAAAATACGTTTAAGCCCAACGCGCAACATCACCTCATTGTCATGCATCAGGCTGTCAATTTAGCAATACATTGCCGCTATCTCCTGCGGCCCTTCGCGACCGACGCAGACCAGTTAAAATCGCTGACTTCACTGGCAGTCAGTGAGGACGGTTTCTTTTTTCGGACAGGTTTTTTGTTTTCCTTTTCTGCTTTTAACTTTTCTTTAAGCAATTTATCCGCCATCACCTGCTGACGCGCTTCAAGGTTAAGCGCTTTCTCTTTTTTGACGTCCGGTTCTTTACCCGTACGTTGGCGGTATTTTTCAATCAAATGATGAAGCACTTCATTGACGGCAAGTCGCTCTTCATCGCTGAACTGATCGATGGAAATCATTTTCTTGTCATTCATCGTCGCTTTCCTCGTCGTGGGATCATCGGCAGTGTACAACAAGCCGGATGAATAAAAGGCATTTGCTTGCCTCTTAACGCATTTTAACCGGGAACGTGAGTATCATTTCGTCTCAGGACAGCTAAAATAAGCGAAAATTAACAACGAGAATCTGGATAATGAAAATCCCCCTGCCTGACGATCACAAAGCATTTATCACCGCACTTCTGGACGAACCCGTTGACGTCATTGAGATGCACTCGCCCCACGCTGAACACATTGATCGCGCTTATACTGTCGCGCTACAGCAAAAAAATCATGAGGCTGAGGCAGACTGGAAACGGACGATCACGTTTCTGGCCCTGTTCGTTTTTCTCTATGCGGCGCTGGGTGCATCACTGACGCTGGACCTGAGTCCCGCCGGGGCGAGTCACAAAAGTATTGAATACGCGTTAGAAGCCGTGCCGGTGCTTATCGCCTTTTCCGGCTTTTTTATTTCTGTGCTTTACCTGTTTCTTGTGCGCGCGGGTTCACGTCAACGCCGTAACTGGCAACGAACACTTTTGATTCTGGAAAGGTATACCACAGGTCATGTATTTAAACTGACGCATCAGCAAGGCGCGGGTACCAGCAACTACTCGCTTTCATCCATCATGCTGGCGCTCGCGATGTTCATTTGCCTCACATGGTTAATCATCTATAACTACCTTACCTTCACTACCAGCGGTGTGTTTGGTAGCGTCATTTCACTGTTTATAAGTACGATGGTTTATGTCATTTTGGATATTCAGCTCCTGAAACCGTGGCAGTCAGAGGCTGAAAACGATCCCTCCGGTGTTGATGAAAATAAAGCCGATCGCTAACCTTCCATGGCCCGATATGCATCGGGCCAGCCTTTGCATCTGGCAGGCGAAACAGGCACATAGGTTAATGCCAGGGATAACCTAAAACGCTTAAAGTATGTTGTAACTATATTATGCCTCGTTGATGCTCAGCTTACGTTCAGGCTCGCCAGGGGCTGCTCACGATGAGTGAGCAGCCCCTGAAAACATCGCTACAAGTGACAACGTCACCTATGGTTTCCGCAGGACGTGATTTGGGTTGGTTGATGTCTGATTAGTGAAATCAGTCGAATGGAAATTCACGAGCCAGAACGCGGGCAATCACATTCAGCGCGCCCTCGTCCGTATTACTCTCGGTTTTAAAACGCGCGACAGCCGAGACAGCCTCACCCGCATTGGCCATTGCAAAACTAAAGCAGGCCTGACGTAACATCTCGATATCATTCGCGCTGTCGCCGACAGCCACCACTTCACAATCGCTAATGCCCCATTTTTGCTGAAGCAAAGCGATACCGTGCGCTTTATGGCACCCCGGAATAATCAGGTCAATAAAGCCATAACCACTGGAAACGGGATGCATGATGTGATCGATTTCGCCCAATTGGGTATGCAAACGCGTCATCAGGCTTTCAATCCCTTCGTGCGCCAGATTGAGCGAGAACTTAAAGACAGTGTCATCAATATCGTAAAGGTTGTCGCGCTTCTCGAGTCGGTAATAATGATTTTTTAGCATGCCGATCACGCTATCCGGCATGGACGCGTGAACATAAGCGCTTTTGCGGCCACAAACAACGACGCTGATATCCGGTTCTCTGGCCAGAATATCGAGTACGCTGTGTACCCTTTCTTTTGCCAGCTCGCCACAAAATATCACTTCATCGCCATGCGACACCCACGCACCGTTTTCTGCCACGAAGGCAATTTCATTTTTGATGTCAGGAAAATATCGCTGTAACTGGTAATACTGATTGCCGCTGGCGACCACAAAATGAATACCTTTTTCTTTGAGCAGAGCATACTGGCGTGAAAAGCGCTGGACATTGTACTGCTTGTTTTCATCAAGAAAGGTACCGTCCATATCCACTGCAATCATCCTTACTGCCATTTTACTCCCCCTTTGCTCCCGGCCTTAACAGGCTAACTGTGTGGTTAAGCTTACTCGCTGTAAGGATTATTGAAAGTTACAAACGCTGAATTTCCGCCTGTTATGGCAAATTGTGCCGTCGCGCCCAGATTGAAAGTTAAAGCTCTGTTAATAATGACCATCACCTTCGAATGAAGGTTACATAAATTTCATTCGAAATAACATCATCTGTTAAGAGGTTAATCTATGCGCGAAGGACTTCACTACACCCCACTTCCTGAGGACATCTCTGCCTCTATCCGTAACTTTAAGCAGCGCGCACGTAAGCAGATCGGCGACGTTGAGCGCGTATTTCGGCAAGTCTGTCAGAAAACAGAAGAGGCCATTGCCGAAGCCAGGCTGGAAGAGGCTCAAACCGGGAGCGCCTGGCCCATCGTCACGGGCGAGGCGATAGCCTCAGGCACGGTTTCCCCGGAAACGCGGGCGCGTATCAAGCGGCGCGGCTGTGTCGTCGTCCGGCAGCATTTCCCCCGTGAGCAGGCACTGGCCTGGGATGCCGACATGTTGCGCTATCTGGATGAAAACCAGTTTGATGCACAGTACCGCGGGCCAGGAGACAATTTTTTCGGCAGTCTTGAGGCATCCCGTCCAGAAATTTACCCCATTTACTGGTCTCAGGCTCAAATGCAGGCCCGTCTACGCCCGGAAATGCATCAGGTACAGTCGTTTCTGAACCGGTTATGGACCTATGAATCGGAGGGGCAGCGCTGGTTTGATCCTGACGTGAATATCCTCTATCCAGACCGTATTCGTCGACGGCTACCGGGCACAACGTCAAAGGGACTGGGTGCGCATACCGATTCAGGCGCGCTGGAACGGTGGCTGTTGCCTGCTTATCAACGCGTCTTTCACGCCGTTTTTAACGGGGATATTGATCGCTACGATCCCTGGAATGCCGCTCACCGCAGCGACGTCGATGAATACGATGTGCCGGACACCACAAAATGTTCTGTCTTCCGCACTTTCCAGGGCTGGACCGCGCTGTCCGATATGATCCCGGGTCAGGGTTTACTTCACGTTGTGCCCGTCCCCATGGCAATGGCCTATCTTCTGTTACGTCCACTGCTCTCCGATGTGCCGGAAGATGAACTGTGCGGTGTCGCACCCGGCCGCGTCCTGCCTGTTAATGAAAAATGGCATCCCCATTTGATGAAGGGCTTATGCCCGGTACCGGCTATTACCGCTGGCGATTCCGTTTGGTGGCATTGTGACCTTATTCACGCGGTCGCGCCGGTCGAAAACCAACAAGGCTGGGGAAATGTGATGTATATTCCTGCTGCGCCGCTGTGCGATAAAAACCGTGCGTATGCGCATCATGTGGCGCATGCGCTGAAGCAAGGCCATTCCCCTGCGGATTTCCCACCGGAGCATTACGAAGCTGACTGGAAGAATCGCTTTACCCTGGCCGACCTTAACCCACTCGGGAAACGCAGCCTGTGCCAGTCCTGATAAAAAAGAGTAAGCGGGTTAATGCCCGCTTTGGTTCAGTAGGATAAAGGGAGCCGGTATGAATACGCGCCAGGAAAAAATTATCGAACTGGTCAATGCGCGTGGCAGCATCACCGTCAGTGAACTGGCTCGCGTTGTCAGTGTGTCTGAGGTGACGATACGGCAGGATTTAACACAACTTGAACAGCAGCGCGTGTTACGTCGCGTTCACGGTGCAGCCGTCGCGCTGGACAGTGATAATGTGAGCACACGGATGAACACACGTTTCAGCATCAAACAGGCTCTGGCCCGTTATGCAGCCGGACGCGTCAATGAGGGCGAATCAGTTTTTATCGAGGGCGGCAGTACGAATGCCTTACTGGCACTGGCACTTGCGCTTGCCGGTCGAAAAAATCTGACGCTTATCACCGTCAGTCACTATATCGCTCATCTGCTGAAAGAAGCCGATTGTGAGGTCATTGTGCTGGGAGGCCGGTTACAAAAGAGCAGTGAATCGATGACCGGGCCACTGACGCGTTACTGCATTCAGCAGACCCACTTTCATAAAGCGTTTATTGGTGCTGATGGCTGGCACCCGGAAACCGGTTTTACCGGTCGCGACATGCTACGGTGTGACGTGGTGGACGCTGTACTGGCAAAAAACGCTGAGAGCTATGTCCTGACAGACAGCAGTAAATTCGGACAGCTTTATCCCTATCCTTTATCGCCCGGTTATGCGCCGCGTCATGTCATCACGGAACACGGGTTGCCCGCGGATACCGTGAACCGGCTTACAGAGCAAGGCACCGAGGTGATACCGGTGACGATCGCTTAAAGGTGGCTGTCGGTTTCAGGGTGCGACGCTGACAGAATCGCGCGACACCAGACTGGCGATAAAAGGCTTACGCTGCATTAACTCGCCGCCATCGAGCATGGCGACCAGCCGGTTGATAGTTTCATTGATCATGTCGGTAACCGGAAACTTCATGCTGGAGAGCGAGGGAATCACATACGGAGCCAGCGGGATGTCATCAAAACCTATCACCGAAACTCTGGCCGGTACGGCAATGTTGTTTTCCGTGAGTTGTTTAATGGCACCAATTGCCATTTCATCGTTGCTGGCTACGATAGCGCTGAAAGACTCGCCGCTGGCGAGCAGGGATTTGACCGCCAGCATGCCGCTTTGTGCGGTCCACTTACCCTGCACAATCAGCTGGGGATTAGGCGCAATGCCCGCCGCGCTTAATGCAGCCTGATAACCGGAAAGTCGTTCCTGACTGGTAGGAGAATCCAGCGAGCCGGTGATAAACGCGATATCACGATGCCCCTGTTCAAGCAGATGATTGACAGCCAGCCGCCCTGCTGCCTGCTGGTCGCTGAATACACAAAAACTTTC
>Ga0153955_100620_pt1 | contig 13806 bp, 16 predicted proteins | sample TSFL039MetaG_FD_104744 | JGI IMG/M metagenome (GOLD analysis project Ga0153955, IMG submission 104744) | Attine ant fungus gardens microbial communities from Florida, USA - TSFL039 MetaG | ecosystem: Host-associated > Fungi > Mycelium > Unclassified | place: USA: Florida, Wekiwa Springs...
GTCTGCGCCTGCCGATCCCCACGCCGATCATCATCCCGACATGGACGGCATGGTGATGGAGACTTCAATGCCGGGTCATCATGCCAGTATGCCCGCCGTATTCAATCAGCCGGACGCGGACTGGGACAGCGTTGAACACGCCGCACGTATGGCCGGTTTACACGCTGCTAAAATTGAGCTGCGCCAGCCCAAAAACCCTGACCAGGCCTGGACGGTCAGTGAGATAGATCGTCGCTGGCCAACGCAGGTCGACTCGGTATCCGTAAATCCGCATGACTTCAGCATTGTTGATCACGTTGAGTTTGCCCGTTTCCCGCTGGTCGCAAAACTTACGCGCTGGGGCGTGGATGCGCATATGGGCGTGCTGTTTGGCTTACCCAATCAGTTGCTTCTCGCGTTCTTTGGTTTTGGTTTGTGCGCCATGATCGTGCTCGGCTACCGCATGTGGTGGATTCGACGCCCGGCACTGCCGCAGGCCAATCCAGTGCAAACGCTGCTCTCGGCCTGGCTCGCGTTACCCCGCTATCTTCAGGGCTCAAGCCTGATTCTCGCCCTGGCTCTGGGTTATGCGTTGCCGCTGATGGGCGTCAGTTTAGTGGTCTTTGTGCTGCTGGATCTGCAACGCTGGCGTAAAGCGCAGCGTGCGGTACGCCAGGTGGTCGCTACGCCGGAAGATCAACAATCGCCGCTGGCGATTGTGCAGTCCCGTTTTTCAGTAAAGCGTAAAGAGATGCGCTATTTCCTGCGCAGTGTCGCCATTCTCGCCATTATTGTCGGAACGGTGATGGCTCGCGCCATGGTGAGTGGTGTAATTGAGCAATACAATATTCCGTTCAGCGACTGGACCGCGATGATGTATATCACGCAGGCCTTGATGATTTTGCTTTATACAACAGTGTTTACAGGCTTAATGTCCATTCCGCTCTGGTACTTCTTCCTGGGTGAAAGCGACGAGCAAGGTAAATAAACACTGTCGCCCGCTAAAAGCGGGCGACAGTGCTGTCAGGCATAATAACGTTTTGTCCGTTCAGTGATGATGGATAACATGGGCACGTTGTAGCGCATGTTTAAACTGCCGCACATCCTCGCGTAACCAGTGACGCTGCGTCAAAGGCAGATGCTCCAGCCCCTCAGGCAATGGTACCCCATATAACGCCCCACGATTGCAAAGCGCTCTGACCAGGCTTGTTTGCGAAATACCCAGATAGGTCGCCATTTCGGGTAATGTCATAAACTCTGCATGCATGTTCACCTCCCAACCTGTCGTTAATGCTGCATTTTTGTTCAATTCAGGGCGGTTCTTATTGATCTGCGTCATATACACGCATTAAACAGACGAAAGAGGGAGAAAGTTGCTAAGCTGGAAGTTCTCCTGAAGACAACATGAGAAGACCACGTGCAACGTTATGGATTGATGGTGCTTTTTCTTGTTTCCTGTTGGTCTCATGCTCACACATTTACGATGGGCAAACCTGTTCCGGCCGTTTCTGTCGCAGATAAAGGTGAAATGCAGTTACGCAACGGTCAAATTCACTACCAAACCTGGAACAGTCAGTCACTTACAGGAAAAGCCCGTTTACTTATTCATGTGGCTGGCCGGTTATCGGCTAAAGAGCAGTCCGCAGGCCTCATCAGCGCCATTCAGCAGGCCAGTCTGCCGGAAAAGACCTTTCAGACAACCACCATCGTTAATACCGACGATGCGCTGCCGGGCAGCAGTATTTTTGTGGTTAACAGCATTCGCTCCAGTAAAAAAGCGTCGCCGTGGCAGCAGTTCATCATTGACAGCAGTGGCCTTGCCCGCCATCGCTGGCAGCTTAAACCGGGCGGGGCGGCGGCAATTGTTCTTGACGCACAAGGCAATGTGCAATTTGCCAAAGACACTCCCCTGAGCGCGGATGACATTTCACAGATTATTTCGCTATTACGGGCGCTGACGCGCTGAAGAACGATCCAGGTGATTAAGACCAGTCCGGCAGAGGGCAGTGACGGAGGTTGATGAATTTCCCCTCTTTTCTTAAAGCTCAACTAGTATTAATTATATGGGTTTAGCCCAATAAAAACTGAAAACCCGAACGGTAAAAAAACGGGTAGCCCTGCCAACGATGCTCTGGCAGTTAAAGTGTCTTTTAAAATGGCATCGCACGTTTTAGCGTTGTCGTAAATGTATCCGTTAATAAGGACAGCCCGAATGACGGTCTGCGCAAAAAAACACGTTCACCTTACTGGCATTTCGGCTGAGCAGTTGCTGGCTGATATCGATAGCCGCCTTGATCAGTTACTGCCGGTTCAGGGTGAGCGGGATTGTGTGGGTGCCGCGATGCGTGAAGGCACGCTGGCACCGGGCAAACGTATTCGTCCGATGCTGCTGTTATTAACAGCGCGCGATCTTGGCTGTGCGATCAGTCACGGAGGATTACTGGATTTAGCCTGCGCGGTTGAAATGGTGCATGCTGCCTCGCTGATTCTGGATGATATGCCCTGCATGGACGATGCGCAGATGCGTCGGGGGCGTCCCACCATTCACACGCAGTACGGTGAACATGTGGCGATTCTGGCGGCGGTCGCTTTACTCAGCAAAGCGTTTGGGGTGATTGCCGAGGCTGAAGGTCTGACGCCGATAGCCAAAACTCGCGCGGTGTCGGAGCTGTCCACTGCGATTGGCATGCAGGGTCTGGTTCAGGGCCAGTTTAAGGACCTCTCGGAGGGCGATAAACCCCGTAGCGCCGATGCCATACTGCTAACCAATCAGTTTAAAACCAGCACGCTGTTTTGCGCGTCAACGCAAATGGCGTCCATTGCAGCCAACGCGTCCTGCGAAGCGCGTGAGAACCTGCATCGTTTCTCGCTCGATCTCGGTCAGGCCTTTCAGTTGCTTGACGATCTTACCGATGGCATGACCGATACCGGCAAAGACATCAATCAGGATGCAGGTAAATCAACGCTGGTCAATTTATTAGGCTCAGGCGCGGTCGAAGAACGCCTGCGACAGCATTTGCGCCTGGCCAGTGAACACCTTTCCGCGGCATGCCAAAACGGCCATTCCACCACCCAACTTTTTATTCAGGCCTGGTTTGACAAAAAACTCGCTGCCGTCAGTTAAGGATGCTGCATGAGCCATTTTGCGGTGATCGCACCGCCCTTTTTCAGCCATGTTCGCGCTCTGCAAAACCTTGCTCAGGAATTAGTGGCCCGCGGTCATCGTGTTACGTTTTTTCAGCAACATGACTGCAAAGCGCTGGTAACGGGCAGCGATATCGGATTCCAGACCGTCGGACTGCAAACGCATCCTCCCGGTTCCTTATCGCACCTGCTGCATCTGGCCGCGCACCCACTCGGACCCTCGATGTTACGACTGATCAATGAAATGGCACGTACCAGCGATATGCTTTGCCGGGAACTGCCCGCCGCTTTTCATGCGTTGCAGATAGAGGGCGTGATCGTTGATCAAATGGAGCCGGCAGGTGCAGTAGTCGCAGAAGCGTCAGGCCTGCCGTTTGTTTCGGTGGCCTGCGCGCTGCCGCTCAACCGCGAACCGGGTTTGCCTCTGGCGGTGATGCCTTTCGAATACGGCACCAGCGATGCGGCTCGGGAACGCTATACCACCAGCGAAAAAATTTATGACTGGCTGATGCGACGTCACGATCGTGTGATCGCGCATCATGCATGCAGAATGGGTTTAGCCCCGCGTGAAAAACTGCATCATTGTTTTTCTCCACTGGCACAAATCAGCCAGTTGATCCCCGAACTGGATTTTCCCCGCAAAGCGCTGCCCGACTGCTTTCATGCAGTGGGACCGTTACGGCAACCCCAGGGGACGCCGGGGTCAGCAACTTCTTATTTTCCGTCCCCGGACAAACCCCGTATTTTTGCCTCGCTGGGCACCCTGCAGGGACATCGTTATGGCCTGTTCAGGACCATCGCCAAAGCCTGCGAAGAGGTGGATGCGCAGTTACTGTTGGCACACTGTGGCGGCCTCTCAGCCACGCAGGCAGGTGAACTGGCCCGGGGCGGGGACATTCAGGTTGTGGATTTTGCCGATCAATCCGCAGCACTTTCACAGGCACAGTTGACAATCACACATGGTGGGATGAATACGGTACTGGACGCTATTGCTTCCCGCACACCGCTACTGGCGCTGCCGCTGGCATTTGATCAACCTGGCGTGGCATCACGAATTGTTTATCATGGCATCGGCAAGCGTGCGTCTCGGTTTACCACCAGCCATGCGCTGGCGCGGCAGATTCGATCGCTGCTGACTAACACCGATTACCCGCAGCGTATGACAAAAATTCAGGCCGCATTGCGTCTGGCAGGCGGCACACCAGCCGCCGCCGATATTGTTGAACAGGCGATGCGGACCTGTCAGCCAGTACTCAGTGGGCAGGATTATGCAACCGCACTATGATCTCATTCTGGTCGGTGCCGGTCTGGCTAATGGCCTTATCGCGCTCCGGCTTCAGCAACAGCATCCGGATATGCGGATCTTGCTTATTGAGGCGGGTCCTGAGGCGGGAGGGAACCATACCTGGTCCTTTCACGAAGAGGATTTAACGCTGAATCAGCATCGCTGGATAGCGCCGCTTGTGGTCCATCACTGGCCCGACTACCAGGTTCGTTTCCCCCAACGCCGTCGCCATGTGAACAGTGGCTACTACTGCGTGACCTCCCGGCATTTCGCCGGGATACTCCGGCAACAGTTTGGACAACATTTATGGCTGCATACCGCGGTTTCAGCCGTTCATGCTGAATCGGTCCAGTTAGCGGATGGCCGGATTATTCATGCCAGTACAGTGATCGACGGACGGGGTTACACGCCTGATTCTGCACTACGCGTAGGATTCCAGGCATTTATCGGTCAGGAGTGGCAACTGAGCGCGCCGCATGGTTTATCGTCACCGATTATCATGGATGCGACGGTCGATCAGCAAAATGGCTACCGCTTTGTTTATACCCTGCCGCTTTCCGCAACCGCACTGCTGATCGAAGACACACACTACATTGACAAGGCTAATCTTCAGGCCGAACGGGCGCGTCAGAACATTCGCGATTATGCTGCGCGACAGGGTTGGCCGTTACAGACGTTGCTGCGGGAAGAACAGGGTGCATTGCCCATTACGTTAACGGGCGATAATCGTCAGTTTTGGCAACAGCAACCGCAAGCCTGTAGCGGATTACGCGCCGGGCTGTTTCATCCGACAACCGGCTACTCCCTACCGCTCGCGGTGGCGCTGGCCGATCGTCTCAGCGCGCTGGATGTGTTTACCTCTTCCTCTGTTCACCAGACGATTGCTCACTTTGCCCAGCAACGTTGGCAGCAACAGGGGTTTTTCCGCATGCTGAATCGCATGTTGTTTTTAGCCGGACCGGCCGAGTCACGCTGGCGTGTGATGCAGCGTTTCTATGGCTTACCCGAGGATTTGATTGCCCGCTTTTATGCGGGAAAACTCACCGTGACCGATCGGCTACGCATTCTGAGCGGCAAGCCGCCCGTTCCCGTTTTCGCGGCATTGCAGGCAATTATGACGACTCATCGTTGAAGAGCGACTACATGAAACCAACTACGGTAATTGGTGCGGGCTTTGGTGGCCTGGCACTGGCAATTCGTTTACAGGCCGCAGGTATTCCTGTTTTGCTGCTTGAGCAGCGCGACAAGCCGGGTGGCCGGGCTTATGTTTATCAGGAGCAGGGCTTTACTTTTGATGCAGGCCCTACCGTTATCACCGATCCCAGCGCGATTGAAGAACTGTTTGCTCTGGCCGGTAAACAGCTTAAGGATTACGTCGAGCTGTTGCCGGTCACGCCGTTTTATCGCCTGTGCTGGGAGTTCGGCAAGGTCTTCAATTACGATAACGACCAGGCCCAGTTAGAAGCGCAGATACAGCAGTTTAATCCGCGCGATGTTGCGGGTTATCGAGCGTTCCTTGACTATTCGCGTGCCGTATTCAATGAGGGCTATCTGAAGCTCGGCACTGTGCCTTTTTTATCGTTCAAAGACATGCTTCGGGCCGCGCCCCAGTTGGCAAAGCTGCAGGCGTGGCGTAGCGTTTACAGTAAAGTTGCCGGCTACATTGAGGATGAGCATCTTCGGCAGGCGTTTTCTTTTCACTCGCTCTTAGTGGGGGGGAATCCGTTTGCAACCTCGTCCATTTATACGCTGATTCACGCGTTAGAACGGGAATGGGGCGTCTGGTTTCCACGCGGTGGAACCGGTGCGCTGGTCAATGGCATGATCAAGCTGTTTCAGGATCTGGGCGGCGAAGTCGTGCTTAACGCCCGGGTCAGTCATATGGAAACCGTTGGGGACAAGATTCAGGCCGTGCAGTTGGAAGACGGCAGACGGTTTGAAACCTGCGCGGTGGCGTCGAACGCTGATGTTGTACATACCTATCGCGATCTGCTGTCTCAGCATCCCGCAGCCGCTAAGCAGGCGAAAAAACTGCAATCCAAGCGTATGAGTAACTCACTGTTTGTACTCTATTTTGGTCTCAACCATCATCACGATCAACTCGCCCATCATACCGTCTGTTTTGGGCCACGCTACCGTGAACTGATTCACGAAATTTTTAACCATGATGGTCTGGCTGAGGATTTTTCGCTTTATTTACACGCACCTTGTGTCACGGATCCGTCACTGGCACCGGAAGGGTGCGGCAGCTATTATGTGCTGGCGCCTGTTCCACACTTAGGCACGGCGAACCTCGACTGGGCGGTAGAAGGACCCCGACTGCGCGATCGTATTTTTGACTACCTTGAGCAACATTACATGCCTGGCTTGCGAAGCCAGTTGGTGACGCACCGTATGTTTACGCCGTTCGATTTCCGCGACGAGCTCAATGCCTGGCAAGGTTCGGCCTTCTCGGTTGAACCTATTCTGACCCAGAGCGCCTGGTTCCGACCACATAACCGCGATAAGCACATTGATAATCTTTATCTGGTTGGCGCAGGCACCCATCCTGGCGCGGGCATTCCCGGCGTAATCGGCTCGGCGAAGGCGACGGCAGGCTTAATGCTGGAGGACCTGATTTGACGAATACGTCATTACTGAATCATGCCGTCGAAACCATGGCGGTTGGCTCGAAAAGCTTTGCGACTGCATCGACGCTTTTCGACGCCAAAACCCGTCGCAGCGTGCTGATGCTTTACGCATGGTGCCGCCACTGCGACGACGTCATTGACGATCAAACACTGGGCTTTCATGCCGACCAGCCCTCTTCGCAGATGCCTGAGCAGCGCCTGCAGCAGCTTGAAATGAAAACGCGTCAGGCCTACGCCGGTTCGCAAATGCACGAGCCCGCTTTTGCCGCGTTTCAGGAAGTCGCGATGGCGCATGATATCGCTCCCGCCTACGCGTTCGACCATCTGGAAGGTTTTGCCATGGATGTGCGCGAAACGCGCTACCTGACACTGGACGATACGCTGCGTTATTGCTATCACGTCGCCGGTGTTGTGGGCCTGATGATGGCGCAAATTATGGGCGTTCGCGATAACGCCACGCTCGATCGCGCCTGCGATCTCGGGCTGGCTTTCCAGTTGACCAACATTGCGCGTGATATTGTCGACGATGCTCAGGTGGGCCGCTGTTATCTGCCTGAAAGCTGGCTGGAACAGGAAGGACTGACGAAAGCGAATTATGCTGCGCCAGAAAACCGGCAGGCCTTAAGCCGTATCGCCGGGCGACTGGTACGGGAAGCGGAACCCTATTACGTGTCATCTATGGCCGGTCTGGCACAATTACCCTTACGCTCGGCCTGGGCCATCGCGACAGCGAAGCAGGTGTACCGTAAAATTGGCGTGAAAGTTGAACAGGCCGGTAAGCAGGCCTGGGATCATCGCCAGTCCACGTCCACCGCCGAAAAATTAACGCTTTTGCTGACGGCATCCGGTCAGGCAGTTACTTCCCGGATGAAGACGTATCCACCCCGTCCTGCTCATCTCTGGCAGCGCCCGATCTAGCCGCATGCCTTTCTCTCAGCGTCGCCTGAAGTTTAGATAACGGTGGCGCGTACAGAAAACCAAAGGACACGCAGCCCTCTTTTCCCCTTACAGCATGATGCATGCGGTGGGCCATGTATAACCGTTTCAGGTAGCCTTTGCGCGGTATGTAGCGGAACGGCCAGCGCTGGTGTACCAGTCCGTCGTGGACCATAAAATACAGTAAGCCATAAGCGGTCATGCCTGCGCCAATCCACTGGAGCGGCCAGATTCCTGTACTGCCGAAGTAAATCAGGGCAATCGACACAATAGCGAATACCACGGCATAGAGATCGTTAACTTCAAATGCGCCTTTACGCGGTTCATGATGTGAAAGATGCCAGCCCCAACCCCAGCCGTGCATGATGTATTTATGTGCCAGTGCAGCAACCACTTCCATGCCGACCACGGTGATAAACACGATCAGGGCATTCCAAATCCACAACATAATCTCTCCAGTACAGACGTCCGGCATCAAGCGTGAGGAGTTAATTTTAACAGAGATTAGCCCGTCTACTTACGGGAAAGAGAAAAGGCGCGCCAGAAAGGCGCGCCTGGCATCAGAAATCCGCCTTCAGAACCACGCGGTAATTGGCTTTACCCGCGCGTACGTGCGCCAGCGCATCGTTAATTTTGGACATTGGGAAGTACTCTACCGTCGGGGCGATATCTGCACGACCAGCCAGCTTCAGCAGTGAACGTAACTGAGCCGGAGAGCCTGTTGACGAGCCAGTAACGGCACGGTCACCCAGAATCAGACTAAAAGCCGGGACATCGAAAGGTTTCAGCACCGCGCCGACCGTATGGAACTTGCCGCGAGGAGCCAGTGCCGCAAAGTACGGCTGCCAGTCAAGATCGACCGCGACAGTGCTGATAATCAGATCGAACTGACCGGCCAGCGCTTTCAGCGCCTCGGGATCGCGACTGTTCACCACATGGTCTGCCCCCATGTCGAGGATAGCCTGCTTTTTGCTTTCAGATGAACTGAACGCCGTTACTTCCGCCCCCATGGCATGCAGGATTTTAATGGCGATATGACCCAGTCCACCAATTCCGATCACACCAACCCGGCTCATCGCCGTGATGTTGTGCATCAGCAGAGGCTTAAATACCGTGATACCGCCGCAGAGCAGTGGGCCTGCCGTGGCAGGATCCAGTTTTTCCGGCAGCGGAATAACCCATTGCCAGTTAGCACGCAGCTTCTCAGCGAAACCGCCGTGGTTGCCGATGGTCGTCGTCGTACCCTGTGCACAGTTAACGTGATCGCCACTGATGCAGGGATCGCAGTGCTGGCAGCTCTTGGCCGTCCAGCCAATGCCCACGCGCTGACCAACTTTCAGCCCTTTATTTTTTGCACTGTCGCCCAGTGCGGCTACGCGTCCGATGACCTCATGACCAGCAACCACGGGATAAGCCGAAATTCCCCACTCGTTATCGATCATCGACAGGTCGGAGTGACAGACACCACAATACTCAACCTCGACTTCAACATCTTCAGCGTCCAACGGGCCGGGATCATAGTCGTAACGCTCCAGCGCTTGTCCCGCCTGCATGGCTGCGTAACTCTTAATTGTCATTCTGTACCTCTTTTAACGCGTTGATTTGGCAGTCAGCGTATTCGCAACGGTCACGAACTGACCACCGCCAAGATGATGTAATGTATGGAGCGCGGGATCCACGGCCTCGAAATGCCAGCGGCCGTCATAAAATACCCGGCTGTCAGCCGCCGCAGTGATCACCTCACCAAACAGCGTGTCATAGGCCTGTTGCGCTTCCGTTTCAGGCAGCAGACGGCACTCCATCCACGCGACACAGCTCTCTTCCAGCAACGGCACGCCATAGTGCGGACTTTCGTGTGCCTGAATAGCGAAGTCGGCAAACTTGTCCTGATCGCGCCCGGACGTGCTGCCCACCGCATAAGCCATATCCACAAAACCCGCCGCCGGTACACAAATGCCAAATGCCCCGCTGGCTTCAATGATCTCACGTGACAATGTGGATTTATCCACAACGATAGCCATTCTTGCTGGTGTGAACTCAACGGGTACCGACCAGGCTGCGGCCATGATGTTGCGGCGCTTTGACTGACTGTCGCGACTGGTAATTAACACCGTGGGACCGTGATTAAGCAGACGGCTTGCGTGTTCCAGCGCTACCGGACGAAAATGCGACATGCAGTGTTCCTCAGACCTGAACCAGGCATAAATGACGCGACTGAACCCCAATATCAGGGAATAAAGCGCGTTACCTTAGCGGCTTTTATTTCGCTTCAGTTTGCCGCTTTGTGCCTTAACGTTAAAAATAATGTTTAATATCATGATTTAACATTGATGAAATCTGATAGTGCTGGCCTTTAAAGCGAAACCGCCGGATAGCTAATTCTAGTTTGGTTTGGTTTGATGTGGGAGAAATGAGATTAATCCTTATCAGTTTAAAATAAGGTCTGCACTGGCAGAACCTGGCTAAGTTTGTCACAGTCATTGAAGCCAACTTTCATGCTTTACAACAGGAGCCGCTATGAACACTGAAACACTACGGGCAGAACCACTGACCTGGGGTCATGGGCCTCATCTTTTTGAAGTTTTTATCGAGCCCACCTGCCCTTTCTCCGTTCGGGCTTTCAATAAGCTGGATGCGCTCCTGAGCCTGGTCGGAGAAGATAAGATGACGCTTAAAGTCCATCTTCAGTCCCAGCCCTGGCATATGTATTCCGGGGTTATTGTGCGCTATATTCTTGCCGCCTCATTACAAGGTAAAGCGGCGGCTAAAGCCGTCCTCCAGGCGGTGGCCGATCACCGCGAAGCGTTTGAGTTCACTGACCACTGCCGTGGTCCTAACATGGACACCACGCCTAACCAACTCCTGGCACGGCTCAGGGATTACAGCGGCATTGATGCTTATGCGGCTTTCGATCGCCCTGACTTACAAAATCTGGTGAAATGGCACTGTAAGTATGCCCGTCAGAACGGGATTCATGTCTCGCCAACCTTCATGATTAATGGTCTGGTCCAGCCCGATATCGGCAGCGGCGATTCGGTTGAACAGTGGGCAGAACGCCTTCTGGCCTGATATTCCCCTGCGATGCACACAAACTGAGTGGATAACCCATAAACGGACGTAATATTCCCATGACAATGAATGTGGAACAAATAAAGGCTAAATATCCTGGCGCACTGTCGTGGTCATTTGGCGATTCACCTGAGCTGGCGAATGAACTGGCGACCCTGGTCCTGACCGGGAAGAAAATTGCCACCTGCAGCTCGTTGCAGGGCTGGTACGATGACGACGTCAGGCCGCTGCCTGGCGGTTACAACATTATTTTAGATGGCGAGAAAAAACCGCTGTGCGTCGTCAGAACGACCGGGCTTTTTCTGACGCGCTTTGATCGCGTCACGCCGGAAATGGCCATGATGGAAGGAGAAGGCGACCTGAGTCTTGAATACTGGCAGCGTGAACATCAACGCTTCTTCCAGCGCAACGGCGGATTCAGTCCCGAAATGGAGCTGATCTTTGAAACCTTCCAGCTGGTGGAAGTCATCTGACTAACCGCCCGTTCGTATTACATCCGAACGGGCGGTTTCATTCCGCGGCAGCAGGCCGAATCAACGGTGCAGCGCCATTGACCATCACGGTCACGGCGAAACACATAGGTGGCGCGCCGGGTCGTTTCAACATGGTTTTCCTGCTGACAGGGATAACGCAGCACGGTTTCCATGATCACCAGCGCCGTTTCCCCCCTCAATGACCGCCATTCTGCCCTGCTCAACCACACGCTTATCCTGAACAATGGCCTTAAAAGCACGACGCATGGCGGCTTTGCGCGTTACCGTCATTCCCGGCTTTATCATCAGGCAGGCATCCTATGCATAGTGTTGCATCAATGCGTCGTAATCACGGGAAGTCATCGCCCTGTCGCATCGTCTGATAACCTGTAAAACAGGTAGCTCATTCATCAGCTCTTCCGCACACATTGCGGGTATGTTAAGTATATGCTTACCGATGTTAAAAGGAGTTAATCATGTTTAGTCATATGGTTGTTGGTACAGACGATATTGAACAGGCTAAAAAATTCTATGACGCCATTTTTGCCGTAATAGCGTGTGAAGAGCAGGGAATTGATGCCATAGGCCGCCCTTTTTATTCGAAAAATAACCAGCGTTTTATTGTCACTAAGCCCATTAATGGTCAACCCGCCACCTTTGCCAATGGCGGAACCATTGGCTTTGCGATGCCCTCATCTGACGCCGTCTTCCGCTGGCATCAGCAGGGTCTCGAAAACGGCGGAACCTCGGCTGAATCCCCACCGCATATCAGAGAAACCGATGGTCGCTGTGTCGCTTATCTCAGAGATCCCACCGGTAACAAGCTGTGTGCTTTTTACAATCCGTCATAGTGTATGATCGGTTCTGTGCACGCAGCGAAAAAGCCTTGTAAACGGAGAGCCGTTGGATATTAATCTCGCTGGCTTTCTGCCTGCACTGTTGCCGATTGCGCTGTCACCTGGGGCGAGTTTCACTCTGGCGATGAACAGTGCACTTACATCAGGCTACAGAGGCTTGTTTAAAACACTGTTCGGCACTGCGCTGGGTATTTACACGCACGCGCTGCTGATTGGACTGGGGCTGTCGACGGCGCTGGTGGCGTCATCCACACTGTTCACCTGGCTAAAGATAGTGGGGGGCGTTTATTTACTGTGGCTTGGCGGACTGCTGTTTATCACCGGGATAAAGACAAAAACCTTTACGCTGAACGCCATGGACAGCGCGGTGACGATAAAAGGCGCCTGGCTGGCCAACGTCATTAACCCTAAAGCTATCCTGTTCTACCTGATGGTGGTTTCCCAGTTTACAGGCGACAGAACCGATTTGGCTGCCTTCCTGAGCCTGGCCACCGTACACATTGTAGTGATGTGTCTCTGGCTCACGCTTATCAGCCAGCTACTTGTTTTTTCAGCGCAAAGCGTGAATCCCGTTGTTCTGAAACGCTATGTAAACATGGCAGGGGGCCTTTTGCTGATAGTGATTGCCGTACACAACCTGGTATCCTGATCGTGCGTTCAACGCGGTCATCATAACTTTCATTCATATCGGAAGGCAGGGGGAAACAGATGGTAGCCGTTCAGCAATGGTATAAAGACGATTATCTGATCACGACAGATCGCGCAAGGATGGATATTGAGGCGATTCATCGCTATCTCACCCGCTCAGCATGGGCAGCCGGTATTGATGGAGAAACCGTGGCCCTGTCGGTAGAGAACAGCTTAAATTTTGGCCTTTTTCATCATCAACAGCAGATCGGATTTGCCCGCTTTGTTACTGATTACGCCACCTTTGCCTATTTATGTGATGTCTACGTGCTGGAAGAGTATCAGGGCGCAGGTCTGGGAGGTTGGCTGATTACCTGCTGTCAGTCCCATCCCATCGTGGATAAACTTCGCAGGATGCTACTGTTCACCTCAACCGCGCCATGGCTATATAAAAAGTTCGGTTACGAGCCCGTCAACCGGCCCGATTACGCCTGGACGATTACCCGACCCGATATCTATCAGGCCCGTCGTTCAGACCGGGCCTGATAAGCCTGCTTTTCCGTCAGATTTAGCGGTCGGCGATGATGGCCAGCCGCTCACAGCCACGCGCCTCCAGTGCCTGCGCGGCCTGAGCGGCACGCATGCCGCTGGCGCAGACCAGAACAATGCGCTTATCCGCGGGCGGCTGCCAGCAGGCAATATCCTGTGGCAGTAGCCTCTCAGCATTCGTGCTGACGCTCACGGGGGCTTCATCCATCCCACGTAGCTCCACCACGCAGTCGTCTGGCGTCAACAAGGCAGGGTCA
>Ga0153955_100622_pt1 | contig 13784 bp, 10 predicted proteins | sample TSFL039MetaG_FD_104744 | JGI IMG/M metagenome (GOLD analysis project Ga0153955, IMG submission 104744) | Attine ant fungus gardens microbial communities from Florida, USA - TSFL039 MetaG | ecosystem: Host-associated > Fungi > Mycelium > Unclassified | place: USA: Florida, Wekiwa Springs...
CAATCGGTGCAGGTTTAAATGCTGGCTTTCTCGGTGCCATATCAGCCGATGTTACCCGGGCAGAGAGTCTTTTAGCTGATGAATCGAAGCATAGTGGTGCTTCATGGAGATTGATGTATGCAAGATCTCTGTCATCGGTAGGGACAACATTCCAGTTAATGGCAAACCGATTTTCTACCAGGGGTTATTACACGCTATCTGAAGCGGCTTTGAAAAAAATGAACGGATGGGCCAGTGATGATCTTTCAAACCGCATTAATCCTAATAACGATAAAGTAAACTGGGGTGATTATTACAACCTCTATCAAGCTAAAAAAAATCTTATACAGGCTAATATAACACAACGACTCGGGGAAGTAGGCTCGCTGTATCTGACTGCAAGTCGGCAGACATATTGGAGTGGCATGACACCGACCACTTCTTTTCAAGTCGGATTCAACAGTTCATTCTGGAAGGTTAATTATCAAGTCTCCGCAGGGTATAGTAAATACAGCGATCAGCCTTATGCTGATAGAGTATATACCTCTCTTTTTCACTTCCACTTGATAACTGGTTATTCAATAGAGGTATGCTGAGTAATAGTTACCTGGCATACAATATTAACAGCGGTAACGGCAGTACCTCTAATCAAATGCAGCTCAGCGGAAGTGCTCTGGAAAACAATAATTTAAACTGGGGTGTTAGTCAGGTTTATAACCAGCGGGAGGGTAACTCCGGCGACGCTGCCATTGATTATTTGGGTACCTATGGCGGTATTTCATTGGGTTACGGTCAGAGTAAGAATTACAGCCAGTTAAGATATGGAGCTACAGGAAGCATGGTACTTTCGTCATATGGTCTGACGTTTGGTCAGCAGCTGAGTAAAACTAATATTCTTATTAAAGCACCTGAAGCATCGTATATACCTGTAACTGATAGTCCGGGAGTGAGAACTGACTGGCGTGGTTATACAATCAAAAATAATGCTTCAGATTATCGTCGAAATCGTGTCGCTCTTAATGTCGGCTCGCTTGATCAGTTTACTGAAATTAAAGAGCCCGTCAAATACGTTACTCCTACCGAAGGTGCGATAGTGCTTGCAGGTTTTAACGTTCGTAAAGGGCATCAAGCTCTTTTAAACCTGATTTATCAGGATAAACCTTTACCTTTTGGTGCCGGTGTTTCTGTCTCTGACGATGATAAAGCCGGAATTATTGATGAAAATGGAGAGGTATATCTTACCGGTTTAAAGGAGAAAGGATTGCTTAGGGCTAAATGGGGAAATCACACAGGCGAACAATGTACTGCCCATTATGACTTTTCAAAAATAAAACAGGATAAAAGCATTATTCAAATGTCTCTGGTGTGTAAGTGAAATATGAACTATTGCAAACATTCTTATTTCAAATTTTAAATGAAAACTATTGAGGATCTAAAATGCCTTCAACCAAAAAGTTCAGTACTGCTTTCTTGATGAATATCTTAATTGCATGCGCAGCTACTGATGTTTATGCGGCAACCGAAACTGCAAAAATTAATGTTACAGCAACGGTTGTTGATAATACCTGTACGCCCGGCTGGAGTGCTTCTGGAATCAATGTATCTTTAGGCCGGGCATCTCTTAGAGATTTTACGGGCACAGGAGAATCTGGTGCGGCTAAAACATTTCATCTGGATTTAGAAGGCTGTGGCGCTGGTGCTAAATCAGTTACTGTGACTGCAAATGGAACCCCTGACGGAACCAATCAGACACTTTTTGCAAATAGTACCCGTTCAGGAGCTGCAGGTGTAGCACTCGGTCTGTACGGTGGTAGCACACAAGCAACCCAGCTTTTGCCCAACGGCAGCAGCTCCGTTGATTATGCGATAGTGGATAGCAAAGTGAGAATGGATTTTACCGCAAAGTTAATCCAGACGTCTGCCACCGCACCCACGGCTGGTGACTTTAGCAGTATTGTCACGCTCAACGTTGCGTACAACTAATTAGCAAAGCTGCCCGTACCGGGTAGCTTTTATTTCACTTACTGAAAATGACTGGCGAATGTCGTTTATTCTTAACGGCATCGCCCTTCAATGAGTAAATACACAAAATGAATAATACGCTGACTTTTAGCTTTTTCCTTAAATTTTTTTTTGGGGCGAGATGCAAATTCATAGTTTTCTGTATCATACCTGTGCTTGTCTGTTCTCTACATTCCCGGTCTGTTTTTGCAGATTCCGTCAGCGGCAGTTTTACCTGCACGTCAGGTAAGGTATGCAGAATGCAGTTACAGTCTGTTTATAATGGCCATAGCATTGAGCCTGCATACGATTATGATATTACAGGATGGAAAAGTGACGATGCTCAGGTTGATAATGATTCTGTCATTGCCAATGTTACATATACTTATAGTGATGGTACGTCTTCATACGCAAATAATATAAAAATCCCTCTTAACCATGAAAAGAACCGTTATTTCCCCTCAAACCGCCCTGATTCAAATAAAAAGGTAGAGAAATTAGTAGACACTGTATACGCCACATTCAAAAATGAATCCTCTGAGACTAAAACGATAAGCATAAATATTGATCACCGATATGGAGAAAACTCCGACAGGTTTACCTACACAGTCAATGTATTGCCCCCACCGCCTGTGTGCACGACATCTGTCAGTAACCCGAATCTGGATATGGGGACCTTTACCACTTCTCAACTCGCCGCTCTTTCTCCTGGTCAGTCGACTGGTGTCAGTAAAAGTGTGAAAGTTATTTCACAGTGCTCTTACAGTGCTGGTATTAATATTATCCTTAGCACCAATAAGGTAACATCTGGCGGGTATCTCGTTGCTGGCGGAGGTTTGAATTTCCTTACCGATATTGACGGAAAAAAAACAGTTTTCGGTCCCGATGGGAAATTATCGTTTTCTGTTAATTCCGCCAGTCATGGTTTTGACTTGGGTTTCACAGGTGTCCGTTCCGACGATAAACCTACTGCGGGAAATTTTAATAACATTATTACCATCACCACAACACCTTTATAGCGTTAAGCTCAAATTTTATATTAATTTCACTCTGCTCGCCTTATCGCGAGCAATTTTTGATATGTCTGCCTGAATGAATGCGGATATAAAAAGAGGACGAATTCGGCTTAGATTATTAATTAAAAGAGTTTAGCATATGAATGATATGATACCCGATGCGAGTCACTTATGCGGTAATTGACCAGACAGATTTTATCGCTTTTCCCGCCCCCTGTATTTGGGCAATTTTCGAGGTTTTCTCTGAGTCAGCCTGTTGTATGGCAACTTCCGCCGTTACCACAGCTCAAGGACAGAGTGTCAGGGCGATGCCCTCCTCCCCCCTTTTCATTTTCTCTTTTACCGACAGAGAGTTAGCTTCATCTTGTTTACAGGAAACCGTCCAGAGCCCCACTTTTTATTTCCGGACGACCGGGTTATTCTTCGCACACAGGAGAAAAGCCTGAAAGCGGACCCGGTGAGGATCGATATATCCCCGCCGAAAAGCTTTTACAGATGCGCGAAAATACATTGCACCATTACAGAGAATGGCAATTAATTATTCGCCTCGAAGCACCGCAGGTTTCTTTTTAATTCACCATGATAAAATAACCACGCTATATCATGTTTCTGACATTGAATTCGGTTTTACTTAAGATAATAAAGTTTTCAGGCTGCACAGAAGTGATCTGCGGTGTTCGCATCTGTATCAAACACCAGACCTGAACCTGAATCGTTAATAATGATGAGTCAGGAAGAGTCTGCGTCAGCAAAAGCCTTTTTATTCAAGCCTTTATCCCCAAACAGCTTTCTGCCCATTCCCCTCCTGTGACATCCCCCATCCCCAGCCAAAACATTTCCGCTTACTACCGGAAAAACACTCTCTGTATCCCATCAGAGCTTGCTGATAATTTATCCAGACTCTGGCTTTACATTCCCAATACAAACGCTTAACGGACACCTTCAGAAAACCGCAGCCAGGCATGCGTGCCACGCAGAGGCGCTTCTGACAGGCCGAAAAGCGACACGACAAAGTGGATGGATACTCTCCGCCACACTTTTCTGGCAATCGTTTCGACGTGAAGGCAAAGCGCGCATCACTGAAACGCTGCGTTCTGCCCTTTTACTCACGGCGCAGTCACTGCATTGATGAACGGGCAACCGTTATATTCGCTTAATGACACTGGTAAATAGGGAAAAATTATGAATAAAACGATTCTGACAGCCGCCGCCGTTGCAAGCGTTACGGCCTTCGTGCCGTTTATGGCTCAGGCATCTTACGCGTATGTGGGAACCTATAATCCTGATGGCGAAGGGGTTTATCGATTCACGATCAATGCGCAGGGTGAACTGTCGGGAAAAACGTTGGTGAGTCAACTGCCCAATCAGGCGCAGATGGTCGCGTCAGCCGATGGTAAACATCTCTATGTGGCCAGTGAGACCGAAAAAGGCAGCGTTACCGCTTATCAGATTGACCCGGACGGCTCGCTCACGGCATTAAATCAGGTTGACACCCAAGGTAAGGGGCCGGTTTATCTGTCTATGACACCCGATCAGCGTTACCTGATGGTCGCCAATTATGTCAGCGGTAGTATCACAGTGTTTGCGGTGACGTCAGAGGGCAGGCTGAGTGAGGCTGTCGATCATCATCAGGACAGTGGCCCGGCAGGCGCAGGCAAACCCGCGGCGGCACCGGAGGGCAGTTTTGCTATTAGCGATCACAACGGTCCGCATGCACATATGGTCGCCAGCGATCCTACGGGCCAGTTTGTGTACTCGACGGATCTGGGACTGGATCGCATTTACCAGTATCACCTGAATAAAGACGGTACGCTCACGCCCGGTAAACCCGCATGGATAAATGCCTCGTCAGCAGGAGCAGGCCCGCGCCATTTCGTCTTTAGCGCCGACGGTCGTGCGCTCTGGTTAGTCAATGAAGAAGCCTCGACACTCACGCATTACCTTATTAATCCGCATACCGGTGCCTTGCAGGAAAAGGCCACGGTTTCTACGCTGCCTGCCGGTTATAAAGGCACCAGTTTTGCAGCCGGGTTAGTTATTGATAAGGCGGGGAAAAATCTTTACGTGGCCAACCGTCTGCATGACAGCATTGCGCACTTTGAGGTCAATGCTAACGGCACACTGACGCATAAGGATGATGTGTGGACGCGCGGTGATTACCCACGAACGCTGACGTTATCCCCCGATGGCAGCATGATTTACGTGATGAATCAGCGTAGCGATAACATCACCAGCTTCAGAGTGGACAAAGCGAGCGGTGCCATGACCTTTACCGGAAACTACGTTGCCGTTGGCGCGCCCTCTCAAATGGTTATTGTGCCCTGATGCATTATTCGGGTGCGGGTCATCAAAGCGACCTCACCTGCTGAAACGCGCCTACCCCACGATGATCTCTGGCGTCCCGCGCGGGCGGGATGCCAAACAGACGACTATATTCACGGGTAAACTGCGTCAAACTGTCATAACCCACCGTCGACGCAACGGCAGCGACGTTACCGGGCTGACGAAAGAGCAGATTACGCGCCGCATAAAGCCGCAGATGCTTTTGATACTGCAACGGAGAAAATCCGGTGCTGGCTTTAAAACGACGATGAAATACCGAGATACTCATGTTGGTCATATGCGCCAGTTGTTCAATGCGCACCGGCGAAGCATAGTGCGTTTTCAACCAGCTCACCGCACTGCGGATGGATAAAAAATAACCGCTTGTGTCAGCAGCCTGACGCAACAGCGCCCCCTGGGGGCCACGCAACAGGCGGTAAATAATTTCACGCTCCGTTAAGGGCGCCATCACAGCAATATCTTCGGGATGATGAATCAGACGCACCAGTCGCAACCAGGCATCCAGTAATGTTGCATCTGCATCCTCAACAGCAAACCCCGGTCCGTCCGGTGGTTCACTCACTAAGGGTGACACATGCAGTAATGCTCTTATCACGGCAAGATCGAATGTCAGGCGCACTGCCAGATAAGGCGCTGTATCGCTGGCACCCACAATCTTACCGCTTGCTGGCAGATCGACAGACGAGATAAAGGCCTGCCCGGCGCTATAGCGAAAGAGACGCGATCCAATCTGCAGCTGCTTCTCACCCTGCAGGATCAGGCTAATAAAGGGCGGATAAACCTCGGGCGGAAGAGTAAGAGGTTGCGTGACCCGGTAGATGTCCAGTCGTGGGATGGCCGAACGCGCGTTTGCATCCACAGGCCAGTCCTGCACGCTCTCGCGCAGGGCGTCTAATGCCGTTGTCATAAGCTCAGCCTTACGCAGAATTAAGCAGAAACAGGCAAATAATAAGCAGAATTCAGGCCGCGCGGCAATGATGTGCGCACTAAAATCAGTGCGGAGAGTGCCGCAACCGGAGCGAGAAAAGCGATGAATATTAAAGGGGCAGTAATCATGATAACCGGCGCATCGTCGGGCATTGGTGCAGCAACCGCCCGGGCGGCTGCACAATCTGGCGCGCAGGTGGTACTTATCGCGCGGCGTAAAGAACGCATTAGCGCGCTGGCGCAAACGTTGGGAAACGCCATAGCGATAGCCTGTGATGTGACGCGTCATGATGAGATTGCCAACGCCGTTCAGACCACGCTTAGCCATTTTGGGCGCGTTGACGCGTTAATCAACAATGCGGGGCAAGGGCTGCATGGTGCCATTGACACGATCGGCAGTGAGGACTTCATGGCACTGCTGGACGTAAATCTGGTTGCGCCACTCAGGATGATGCAGGCGGTCCTACCCGCGATGCGTCAGCAAGGACGCGGCAGCATTGTTAATGTCAGCTCAGGTGCAACGCTGGCAACCTATCCAGGCTCTGCGGCCTATACCAGCGCGAAAGCCGGACTGAATATGCTTTCACGTGTTGCCCGTCTGGAGCTGGCTTCTGAGCGGATCACGGTATCGACTTTCTATCCCTTTGTGACCGCGACAGAATTTTACCAGTCCGTTAAATCAGGCCGTGAGCAGGCCAGCGCGCAGGAAAAAGAGATTGCCGCCTTCGCGCATTCACCTGAAAAAGTTGCTGAAAGTCTGTTAATGCTACTTGAGAGCGGGGATGCCGAGCAGGATCTGGTGCCGGAAGCTTATGGTGGCAGCGTCCGCGACGCGTAAAAGGCCGGGAATACGCATCACCTTTACAGCCGTTTTTGTTTAGCAAACAGCGCGCCGATAACATGCCAGAGCGCATGGCTTTCGGCGCGCAGGTGCACGAGCCATACCTGCTTCGCGCCCCTGCCAGACGGAGATCACCAACGAGCGTGATCAGCCCCGGCGGTAACCGCTATCCGGGGCCCGAAACCGCTCCCGCTTCAGACGTTCTCTTCCCTTATCACCGCAACCCGCTGTCCCGCGCGCACAGCACTGCCTGGCTGCACGTTTATCTGCTGAATGATGCCGTCGCACGGCGCCAGCAGCGGAATCTCCATTTTCATGGATTCCAGCACGACCAGCACATCCCCCGCACGCACGCGACTTCCCGCCGTGGTTTGCACCTGCCAGAGATTGCCGGAAACCGGGCTTTCGACGCCCTGTTCACCCTGCTGTAATGACCTATCGCCGCCCTCTTCCACCACGCTTTCCTGGCTGTCGAAATGAGCCTGACCGCTGGCGATCCAGCGATCGCGTTCCGCATTAAACGCCTTTTGCTGATGGTCACGAAACGCCGCGATGCTCTGCGCCTCCTGAGCAAGAAACTGCTGATAATCGCTTAACCGCAGCGTGCTGTGCTCAATGCGCAGCGGATAGCGTCCCAGTGGAAAATCGCGGCGGATTTGCATCAGTTCCCCGGCGGATACGGGGTAAAAACGCAGTTGATCGAAGAAGCGCAGTAGCCAGGGTTTTCCGGCAAAATCGGTGACGTCGCGATAGCGGTTCCACATCTGAAGCGTGCGGCCCACAAACTGATAGCCACCGGGCCCTTCCATACCGTAAACGCACAGGTAAGCCCCACCGATACCGACCGAATTTTCTGCCGTCCAGGTGCGCGCCGGATTATATTTTGTGGTGACAAGACGATGGCGCGGATCCAGCGGTGTCGCTACCGGCGCGCCAAGATAGACATCACCCAGCCCCATAACCAGGTAGCTGGCTTCAAATACCGTTTTCCAGACCGCCTGCTCATCAGGCAGATCGTTAATCCGACGAATAAACTCCAGGTTGCTGGGGCACCACGGCGCATCAGGACGTACCGTGGTCATGTATTTTTCAATCGCCTGACGACAGGCGGGATCGTCCCAGGAAAGCGGCAGATGCACCACGCGGGTCGGCACCTGCAGATCATCATGCATACAAACTGTGAGCCACTCGCCGCGCACCCATGCCAGCAGCGCGTCATGGGTGAGAATTTCAGGCTGAAAATGGATTTGCAGCGAACGGATCCCCGGCGTGATATCAATCACCCCGTCTTTTGCATGCGCTTCCAGCGCCTGCATCAGGGCATGAATGCGAAAACGCAGAACCAGATCCAGTTCCGGCTCCCCGGCTTCGAGGAGCAGATGCGTATCGCCCGAAAGCCGCGCCACCAGGCGCTTATCGGCCTCGCCGCAGGTCATAACAATCGGCGAGGTCAGCGGCGCAGGTTGCCAGGCCGTCTCCTGCGCGCAGAGCGTTGCCAGCGCCTGGCGTTGCTCCCGGGCCAGCTGACGCGCGGTGGGCAAATCCACTGCGGTAAAGCGCACGTTATCACCGGCTTTCAGTTGCCCCAGTTGCCAGAGGTCGGCTTCTATAACCGTGACCGGACAAACGAAGCCTCCCAGACTGGGTCCATCCGGGCCCAGAATTACCGGCATATCGCCGGTAAAATCAACCGCGCCAATAGCGTAGGGGTTATCGTGAATATTCGACGGGTGCAGTCCGGCTTCGCCGCCGCTGTCACGGCTCCAGTCAGGCTTGGGTCCAATCAGACGAACGCCCGTGCGACTGGAGTTGAAATGTACTTCCCAGTCCGTGGCAAAAAAGGTGGCGATATAGTCCGGCGTAAAAAACTCCGGCGCGCCATGGGGGCCATAAATCACCCGCAAGGTGCGGACCTGCGGAAGATTCGTACGCAACGCCAGAGGAAGTTTCGTGCCCGCCTGCGCCGTCTGCGGTGCCAGGTGCAGGATATCACCGCTGCGCAGGGCGCGTCCGGCATGACCACCAAACTGGCCGAGCGTAAAGGTGCTTTTGCTGCCTAAATATGTTGGCACCTGAATACCGCCGCTCAGGCAGAGATAGCTTCGCACGCCCGCACCGTTTACGGCACCCAGCTTTAGCGTTGCTCCGGCGGATATCGTAAAGACACATTCCATCGGCACGGGCTGGCCATCCAGGGTAGCGCTCAGCGATGCACCGCAAATCACCGCCTCAATGGCGGTGTTAAATTTCAGGGTGGGTCCGGTGAGGGTGATTTCCAGCGCGGCTTCGCCCTCCTCATTCCCCAGCAGCCGGTTGCCTGAACGCAGGGCGCGATCATCCATCGGCCCGGATGGCGGTACGCCGACTGCCCAGTACCCCAGACGGCCCGGGTAATCCTGAACGCTGGTTTGCGTACCGGCACTCAGCACCTCAACTGTCGCCGCCTGATAACACAGTTGCTCCAGACAACGGGTCCAGGGTTCTCCGTGGACAAAGGGCGCAAACGCCAGGATTTGCTGCAGATAGAGGCGATTGGTTTCAACACCGTACAAACGCGTCTCCCCTAGCGCCTGCGAAAGCGTGGCAATGGCCTCATCGCGGCTGGGCCGCCAGGCGATCATTTTTGCCAGTAGCGGATCAAAAAACGGCGGCACTTCATAGCCGGCTTCGACCCAGTGATCAATGCGCAGGCTGGCATTCTCGGTTTCGGGAAAGGCTACCTCCGTGAGCAGTCCGGGGGAAGGCTGAAACTGCCGTCCCGGATCTTCCGCATAAACCCGTGCCTGAACAGCATGGCCCTGTGGCTGAAGCCCCGCGGCCAGCTCGCGCAGCGGCGGCAAGGTGCCCGCCGCCAGTTCAATCATCCATTTCACCAGGTCAACACCCCAGACCTGTTCCGTTACGCCATGCTCTACCTGAAGGCGGGTATTGACCTCCAGGAAGTAAAACTGGCGGGCGACGCTGTCATAAACAAACTCCACCGTGCCCGCACTGCGATAGTTTACCGCTTTACCCAGCGCAACCGCCGCCTCGCACAGCGCCTGCGCCATTCCTTCGGGCAGATTGGGCGCGGGGGTTTCTTCGATGACCTTTTGATTACGCCGCTGCACCGAGCAGTCACGCACGCCCAGCGCGATAACCTCACCCTGCCCGTCGCCGAAAATCTGCACCTCAAGGTGGCGCGCCCGTTCGATATAGTTTTCGAGAAACACGCCGGCGTCGCTGAAGTTGTTTTGCCCCAGCCGCTGTACCGTATCGAACGCGTCGGCCAGCTCGTGCGCATCGCGGCAAACGCGCATGCCAATTCCGCCGCCGCCCGCGGTGCTTTTCAGCATCACCGGATAACCGACTGTCCCGGCGACACGGCAGGCTTCGGCGGCATCGGCCAGTAATTCGCTGCCTTCCAGTAAGGGCACACCTTCGGCTTTCGCCAGGGCCCGGGCCGTGTGCTTCAGGCCAAAGGTTCGCAACTGCTGCGGCGTTGGGCCGACAAAAATCAGTCCTGCGGCCTCACAGGCTTCCGCGAACGCGGCATTTTCAGAGAGAAAACCGTAGCCCGGGTGAATGGCCTGTGCGCCACTTTGCTGCGCTGCGGCGATAATTTTTTCGGCGACCAGATAGGTTTGCGCCGCCGGGCCGTCGCCAAGGCTTAACGCTTCATCCGCGTCGCGAATATGCAGGCTACCGAGATCGGCTTCGGCGTACACAGCCACACCCTTCACCTGCATGGCACGCAGGGTGCGCAAAATACGGCAGGCAATCGCGCCACGGTTGGCAATCAGTAAGGTATCAAACATAAGCGGAACTCTCAGGGAAGCGGGCCGTCCCGCACAAAGTCGATATGTCCCCTGGGGCCGTCCCCGGGGCTGATGTTGTTCAGGCGCGCGTAACGCTCAGCCGCGCCGGACTCAGTTCCACACCAGTACCTCGGCGGGTGTAGGGTTCCAGCCGTTGCAGGGGTTGTTTAACTGCGGACAGTTAGAGATTAAAACTACCGCATTACACTCAGCACGCAGTTCAACGTATTTACCGGCCGCAGAGATGCCGTCCTCAAAGGTCAGTCCCCCTTGCGAGGTAACAGGGACATTCATAAAAAAGTTGATGTTGGCACCGATATCGCGTTTATGCAGACGGCCATCGTGCAGGCAGGCACAGAGAAAATTATCCCGGCAGCTGTGCATATAGCGCTTGTCATGGGCATAGCGCACAGTGTTACTTTCCTGCGCACAAGCCCCGCCCAACGTATCGTGACGGCCGCAGGTATCGGCGACAATAGTCAGCAACGGATTGCCCAGATTGGAATAGAGTACGCTGCCGGTGGTCAGGTAAGCCTTACCCTGGCGGCGTAGCGTACGTTGAGGATCGTAACGTTCACGCGGGTTATTCGCGTTGTAAAACAGCGTATCGATCGCCTGATTCCCTTCCAAATCGAGCAGACGCAGTGTTTGCCCTTTTTTAACCTCAAACAGCCAGGGTTCTCCCGCCGGGATAACGTGACGGTACACGGCATCTTCAGGGCGGCGGTCGCTGGAAATCATGGTCATCACTGCCTCCTTACAGGGCAAAAAGTTGGGTATTGCGAATCGCACGCTGGTTTTCATCGCGGATAAACAACGCTTCGGTAGCGGCCTGTTCGTCATCCGCCTGATACCAGCTCAGCTGAATGGGGCGCGGGGCATAGTCCGGGGCAGGATCCATCGGATGCGGCAGCACGGTCAAAACGATCAGAACGTCCATAGGGGCAAACAACTCAACAAAATCCCCTGCCCGACTGTTCGCTGTGATGAAGTGGAAGTAGCCATCTTCATCTACAGTGACTTTGCTGAAGAAGTTAACGACCATGAGCAGATCTTCCAGACCCAAATCCCATTTGCCCATTTCGACCAACAAATTATCGACGCCGTTACGATGGAAGCCATTCCGCAGCTCCTGATAGCGCCCCGTGCCATATTTTTCGTGCGTTTCTGCCGCGTTCAGTACGCCACCAAACGGGTCGTGCCAGCCACAGCTGTCCGCCACGATTCCGGCGAGTACGCGGCCCATATCGGAGTAGAAACAGTGCCCGGTGGTGAGCCGGGCAGTATGCTGACCCTTTAGCGTATCCGGCAGATTCAGGCGTTCACTTTTTTCGTGGGGATTGAGCATCATCATGCTGACGTTAGCGCCGCCGTCGAGATCGGTCAGGCGCAGGATCTGTCCTTTACGCAGAATGAGTGAGGTATGCGCCCCGCCGGGAAGCCGCTCTTCGCGCAGGCTGGGAGCCGAGTGAAAACGTGCGGTCATTGCTGTCTCCTTAATGCATAAACGTTGTCTTTACTGTCTGCCATCAGTTGTGCCATTCGCGCCTCATTAAGCGGAATATCGTAAGTAATACGTGCGCCCCAGGCATCAGGGGCCTGGGGATCGTGACGGACTTTGTCGAATACCAGTAGCCGGGTGCCCAGGTTGAAGCCTTCGGCAAGATCGTGAGTGACCATAAACACCGTCATACGGGTTTCACTCCATAGTTGAAGCAACAGCGCATGCATATCTTTGCGAATGCCGGGATCCAGTGCGCCAAAAGGTTCATCAAGCAACAGCACGCGCGGTTGCATGATGAATGCCTGGGCAATCGCCAGCCTTTGCTGCATGCCGCCGGAGAGCTGCGCCGGATATTTATCCAGCGCATTTCCCAGCCCCACCTTCTCCAGCATCGCGCGCGCCTGCTGGCGGGCCTCGCGTTTCCGGGCACCAAACAGGCGGCCAAACAGCGGGGAAGCAGGTAACTCAAGTCCCGTCGCGACGTTATCCAGGACGTTGAGATGGGGGAACACGGAATAGCGCTGAAACACGACGCCGCGGCTACGGTCTGGTTCTGTTGCCAGAGCCTGGCCATCCAGCGTGATCTCTCCCCGGGTAGGTTTCTCCTGACCCAGCAACAGGCGTAAAAATGTCGACTTTCCGCAGCCCGATGCACCGACCAGGGAGCAGAATTCACCCTCTTTAACCTGCAAACTGATACGCTCCAGCACCACATGTTCGCCGTACTCCTGCCAGATATTCCTGATGCTGATAAAACTCATTTCCGGCCTCCTTCCGCCCAGGGGAAACAGGCGTTGTGCAACCTGCGCAGGCCCAGATCCATCAGCCATGCCAGCAGCGTGATCCAGATGACATAAGGGATAATCACATCCATCGCCATGTAACGCCGCACCAGGAAAATGCGATAGCCGAGCCCGGCGGTCGCCGAAATCGCTTCAGAAGAGATTAAAAACAGCCAGGCCGATCCCAGCAGCAGACGTAGCGAGGTAATAAGCCGCGATAACAGCTGCGGAAGGACAACCCGCAGTACAACCGTCCAGCTATTCGCCCCCAGGGTTTGCGCTTTGATAAAGAGTTCTGCCGGGATTTCCCGCGCCCTGTGTTCAAGATCGCGCGCGAGCATCGGCGTAATGCCAATGACGATAAGCATCACTTTTGACAACTCATCCAGGCCGAAAACAATAAACAGCACGGGCAGAATCGCCAGCGGCGGAATCATTGAGACAACCGTCAGCAGGGGTGACAGGGCGGCGCGGGACAGCGGGAACACCCCTGCGGCGATACCCAGACACAGGCCGATCAACGAGGAGAGCGTCAGCCCCAGCAGCAGGCGGCTCAGGCTGGTAAACGTATCGGTCCACAGCAGGTATTCACCA
>Ga0153955_100625_pt1 | contig 13714 bp, 16 predicted proteins | sample TSFL039MetaG_FD_104744 | JGI IMG/M metagenome (GOLD analysis project Ga0153955, IMG submission 104744) | Attine ant fungus gardens microbial communities from Florida, USA - TSFL039 MetaG | ecosystem: Host-associated > Fungi > Mycelium > Unclassified | place: USA: Florida, Wekiwa Springs...
AGGATCTTGCTGCCCTTGAGAAGGATTACGAGGAAGTAGCATTGGACTCTGCTAATGCAGAAGGGGAAGAGGAGTACTAGTCAGCTGTCTTCACCTTATTCATATTCTTTGAGTCGTCACTAGACTTTTTCCGGTTATAATGCAGGATGGACATGCGGACTCGGAAGGAATAATAATCAATGTTCTATTTTTGCGTAGATAGCGAATGAGCGGTTCGTCAGGTATCGTAACCATTGTCGTCGTATATCGACCTCGCAATATAAAATCATTACAGAATTAAGGAAATGTATAGCAATGGGAATTGGGAATTTGATATTGTAATGAAGGACAAGAGACTACATGCCTGTGTATTCAGCATTCATAGACTGCAGTGTATGTGCAAGCTTTGCATGTAGTCAGGTAAGAAAGAAAGATACTGGCTGTTGAAGTGACAGTGGACAGGGAAGCTGTAAGTGCCTCTGTCTCTTTTTGGGTGCCTAAGATGTCTGAAGGTATATGGAGGGTGAAATCTTCTTTAAGATGTGACGATGGTCATTGTAGAGGTGGCATTCTCACAGGATGCGGGTGCGGGTTTGGTAGGCCGTGCATTGGTTATAATATGACAATACTCGTAGTGTACCGTAGCTTCATTCTGGTAAGAACTCCATCCATGCTCACTTGGCTATGCCTTGCTACTCACCCAGCCCATTTCCCCTATATTTTTCTCTACTTCTTTTTCCTTCTGTGTTTGTCTTTCGTATGACACAATTTGTATATTTATCAGAGGCAGTGAGCTCCGTGGTCAGTAGACTACCGCAGACTGTGCGTACACCACGTTACAAATTATCAATCAAACAAGAAAAAAGAATAGTGGCAGAGATGACGCCACACCATCAGATGAATTGACATCCCAATTCAAGCGACTTTTTTTATCCGCCATGTGTTTCGAACTGAGGACCTTTTGTATACCGGGAATTATTAGACAGACGCGCTAACCAACTACGCCATCGACCCACACGAAATATTGGGATAATGAGTAATATATTCTTCGTTGCCTAAACTTGATCTACAGATTATTGAGAACTGGTAGACATCGAAACCGAGAAACGCCGAGTGACTTTTGAATCCACGATTCACCGTGAACTATTTACGTGAGTGTATTCCAAAATGATAGTCCATTCATGGCCATTGTAGTTCTTCGCACTCTATTCGCGAGGTCCCTCTTACCACTCTGCAAACGTGAAAGAAGAAAAGTGGATCTATTCCCATTTTTACTTGCCAGTGCGGATGTAGCTGCGCAAGCTGCTGGTGCACCCGTCGCTGCTAGTTTGACTAGAGAAATTACTTATGTCTCATGATTATGGAAATGACAACCTGAGCTTGAATGATGATTCTGTTGCTGCGATCCAAATTGGGAAGGAAGCAACATTGGGCAATGCCAGTCTCCAGCTATCTATAGCCGGGGGAAAAGAAGGTCGTCAGGGGTCAAATAATTTTCTAAATCAAAAATTTATAATGCGATGTTCGGACCTAGTCCATAGTAGTGTACATGCTACACTATGGAGACATACAAGTAAAAACCAGATCATTCACAACTGATCCAAAATATTGAGGGAACAAAGAGAAAACGAAATGAAAAGAGAGAGTGGAAAAAGAAAACAAAGACATGCATTCCATTGACAAGGCAGGTTAGTGCCTCCTATGAGAAATTGCTAGTCCAAGCGAGCAAAGGTCTTAATTGTCATTCTATTCCGATTTATAGTGAATCGTCAGCAGTTGTTCAAGATATGTGATCTCGTTTCAATATTGCTAAATCCACAAGGACACGAGTGATCATTATTGGGGATGAATATTCAATGAATATTCTCCTATCCTCGCCTATACATGATCCAAGCTCTTGAGGCTCTAGTACAGAACGACATTGAGATGCCTATGCCAACCACCCCATTAAAGTACGCCGGCTGAGGCTGAATTTTCTTTGAAACCAAGGTTAAGAAATTGACGACCCTTGTTGGTGCCATGGTCGATGCAGGATTTTTGAGTCTCTTTGAACGTATCAAGGGGTGTGAATGGATCTTGATTTTGAAGAACGAGCATGTTCTTAGCACCTTTATCAACCTTGGCGTGTAGGCGCAACTCAGCTTAGCTTTGTTAGGGCAATCCCCAAGCTCAATGGTATTGTTGGCATTATTGTCGAAAATTTTCCTTAGTTGCGCCACCAATAACCAGATATTCTCCTTGACCAGAAGGATGCAATGGGTCAACCGCTTTTGTTGCTGCCAAAAGTAAGTGGATTACTATGTGATTTGCAATCAGTAGCTTTACTAACCCCCAGTCTGTCAACGTTGGGTGCGGGCCATGTGATGCGTTTGGAGATATGAACAATTAACTACCTGTACTGAAAAATTGATCCTCAGCATCCATCCAGAGATCTTTTTGACCCCAGATCCCAACAATTCCAGATACTATGAGCCAGCATGCTTGTTCCCCCATGGACTGTGTGGCCCGCGTCGGTCCAACCGATCTCTTCACTTCCGAACAGACGCTTCTGGGACGTTCTGAGATCGCGATTTTAGTGAAGGCAAAACAAGCTCGTGCAAGGTTGCGTAAGAGATTCATATCATCAGCAGAGATGTAAATATCAACACGAAGTAGAAGAGAGCATATCCAACGAGCATGGGTGTCTGTCATCTGATAGTTTGGAAGGTCTGGTTCACGGAGATAACGATGAATCCAGAATGTAAAATACATTAAGAGATGGAGTGCCATAGACTGAGTAACATATGAGTCCCCACACTTATTATCGATGCAGAAACTAAAGGATGACTTACCTCGTCCATTAACTTGAGAAGATGCGGTGTGGGTTCGCGTGGAGCATAAGTTTGAGACGACGCCCCTTCAGTAAGCTCCTGAGAGAGCAGTGTGGTCGCAATATTCGGCAGTTCCAGAGTTTCGATGGGCGTGAGTGGCGAATCTTGGGGTTCAATCTTTGGCTCCTCACTCTCATCGATAACCATGTTGAGATCCGTTGATTCGTCTAGAGCCAGTGACTGGTTCATGAAAAGACACTTGGAATTCTGTTTGCTCTCATACTGCTCTTCGTTGATGTCACTTTGATCGACCCAAATTTTATCTTCGGCGAAAACCTCATGCTCTGGCAGTTGTTTTGCTTTATTTTTCCTTTTTGATGTTCGTAGCTCACCCCAAAGTGATTTTGGTTCACCAGCAAAGAAGTCCCACCAGAGATCCCTCTCATTCTTGTGCGGCATTAACTTTCGTTGAGGGGCTGGACAAGAGGTAGCAATCGTTGGTTGATTGAAATTCTGGCAAAAGGTACACTGTGTGAGAGGTTTGACATTATTGCAGGATCCTGTATACCCTATGAATGTTCCTCCAGCGAGATTCACTGATTCTTTTCCATTTTTCCGAGGGCAAGGCTGAGTGTGGCTCCCGGGGGCCGGAGTTGGAGGGCAGAGATTCTGGGAAAGCCTCATATGGGTTCGCGACCCGAGTGAAATGCGGAAGCGCTCTCGCGTCGCGTCTGGGATTTTGTCAACCAACTCTTCGGGAAAACAGGTTAAGGTGTCTTTACCGCACAGTAAAGAGATACTGCATTCCATCTGCCGGCTCATCGTCAAAGTCATCAGGCAAGTCTGCTACTGGGAGAATTTGCCTCCGGAGAGACAGCTCTTCAGATTCAGGTTCATCAGGTTCATCGTATCTTCTCAAAGACGGCATTATCAGAGATAGTGAGAACGTGACTAAAGTTGTGACCACATCAGTGATGCATGAAGTTGACCCTCTCAAATATTAAACTGACATGGCTGCTCAGGCAGATGATGCAATTGAACTGCACGACCTTCAGGCCCAAATCGATCTTTCTATGTCCTTTGCACAAAATCTCGTCACGTCCTGGGTTAATGTCACACATTACACACAGACTAAAAGGCAAGAAGCATTGGAGGATGAAATAAAAGAATCCATGCGTCGGCCGGCTCGGTGCGTTATCCCTCCTGTCTATATCATACATTTTCTTGATACTTAGATCCTAGACTTGGAGTCGGGGCATCAGTCTCGGAGGAGCGGAGTTTTGTTCGTGAAGCTGCTAGACTCAAGTACAAATTAGAGGGAAAGAAGAAGCGATTAAGGGACGAACAAGGCATGGATGTGAAGCAAGTACAGTCGGATAACGAAGAAGAAAGCCGGACAGGGGCGATAAAAAAAAAGGCTCGCACTGACCCTTTGAATACCCTGTTCAACAGACGCAAGAACTCACGAGATAAGGGGAAAACTCAATCCACTGTGCATCCTATGGCTGTGGAAGCCACATCCCACAAACGGTCGTCGCTGGAAAAAGATGGAACTAAAGTGGATGCGGTTGCAAGGAAGTTCACTATTCCAACTACTCTGGAGGACAATAAGGAGATAAAGCTTGAATCATATGCAGAGATCAAGGCTACCTCACAGCTTATCAGCAAATCACCTGCCACATTCAAGCTCTCAGATATTTTTACGCTGCCTCAGCCCTCTGCTCATGGCATTTCCAAGTTGTCCACCCTTCCGTCGGCTGTTGCCTCGTCAAATTCTCGTCGAAACATATCTTTAACATCCGACTCAATTCTTCCATGTGAGGATTTCACAACTGATACCAATTTTCCCCAACAACCACTCCTAGAACTTCGTGGTTCACCTAGCGAACCAGAAAGCGACCTAGTAGGACATTCTGGACCTACGTCTAAGAAGAAACGGAAGCGACGAAAAAGGAAGAAATTTCTGCAAAATGTCAGGATGCCTCTGTGCTTGAAAATCGATGGTGCTGCCTCGGCTTCATAAGTACTGGATTAATATAATAGTCCGACCCTCTGTAAGCTTTATCCTTTCCATAGTCCACGGGCACTCTCACCCGATACTGTCATCTACTGTCATCACTGAATGAGATGTTCTCCCGTTCTATTGAAGGGATTCGTTACAACGCTTCAAACATAGTTACATCACAACATGTTTCACCGAGAGAGATATGAACCACACATGTATGTTTTTGTTGGTGATAAAGTAGCAATTGACCAATAGTCTGTAGTCATACTCGTCTTTAGACTCGCCTTGGGTGTACACGCTGGTCACACATGTATCTCAACTGTAGCAAAACTCTTCAAACAGTTTCCGCATTTTTCATTTGCACGTATACACGTATTCGTTGTAGTTCGTAGCACAGGTCCTTAGCTTCGATCTGGATAATACTATATTTCCTAACGCAGGGTTTCGAGATCGTAACACGGTCAATCGAGTATTGTTGCGATAATTTCCAATGCGCTGAATAGATAATCTAGATAATAAGGAGGCAATTCCAACCCAGCACAGCTCATATCTCCTATATAGTTCTAAAAGTAATCTTGTGGAGTCATACTGACTAACTACTGACTAACTGCGGCTGTGAACGGGACGGCAAGATCTGCCTTGCCGAGGCTTAGTCATGGAGAGTGGTGGTCGTTTCTGACTAGCAGCGTTACGAGGAAAGGACTTTAACTCAGACTTCTGAATGGTGGGATGGCGAGAGCTTCTGGAGCTCTTTGAACGACTGGACTGAGTCCTTGACGAGCCAGAAAGCCGCTTGCCCTTTTGGAATCTCTTGGCGCGAAAGAATGAGAGGAGGCTATAATTCGACCTCCCGCCTTTCATAGCTTTCTTCTGTTCATATCTCTTGCGGGCACGTCTGAAGGAAGCAGCTTTTCTCATTTCTGCCATTCCCTGCGGTCACAATTCAGTGGGCACTCGGAAGACCTGTGGACAAGAGGAGGCTCACGCGGTTGCGAAGGATCTCATTCCCTATGAGCGTCCCTCTCCACTTTGCCAGCCAACCATGGATGGTGGAAGGTGGAGGAGTACGTCGACAGCCATCAGGAGTATACTGTTTTTCAGCGATATCGTATTCACATTGAATTCATATACATATTTTACATACATTAGATGCCCATTCAATCTTCATTCCTGTACTTGTGAGCCAACGTCGTAAGTGTGAAGTAGAAACAGGTGCTTAACATCCATCCTGCGACAAGCATTAATAGTACATCGGGCGTCAATCATGACGCGATCAGTCACGTGGACAGACCTCGTTGTTTCGACATGTTCTGACAACGAATCATTCAGGTCGACGGGCAGTACTCTACGATTTGTGGCTCATCAGGGCGCCTTGAGTGATGGCATTGAGGTACCGGCAACTCTTCGACGTGTTTTCCACTGGCAGCCAGAATTTCCAGCTAATGAATAATCCGCGTGAGCAATGCTATTTTTGTGAGGAAACCCATTGCCTGGACCTGGAACAAAACTTAACATCCAGCACTTGGAATCACAATCTTGGACTATCATGACGCTACTCAAAGTCATGAAAGCCTATATAGAGCCACTCCAGCACCGCAAGATGAAGCAGCTCTAGTTCGGCTACAAAAAAGGAGCCGGTGAAGTTAGGGAAAGACAATTCCAGGCCAAAGAGCATGGTGGACCCGACAAGAGATGCGCAGTAACCGATATGCGGCTAGAAGTGAGAGTCTCTACCCGAAAAGGGATAGTGTGTCATTCTGTCAAATCTGTGTTTGATCATGTTGATCTTCTAAGCTAACGCCACGAAGTCCACGTGGAGGCGCTGCTCCGGTTATTTCACTTAGTGTTCCTGACACTGCTTGTTCGTCAAAAAATATGGCAATGAACACCTATGATTCAAGTGGCAACGGGATCGGTTCTACACCGCAAGACTCGGTATTTTTTCCTTGCCGCCTTCAATACAAGTAGAGGTTGGTTTATTGCCCAGGTCCTCAGACCTACTCCGTCGTTCAAGGCAAAATCCGTAATAAATGAGCCAAATCAAGAACTGTGAAGCAGTTATTGAAAACAAGCTCTATCTAGCGAAGTCAGTGACACTCATCATTTGAATTTTCCCTCATTGATTTTCATCAGCTTAATTGCTGCTCGCTCGACCCGGATTTTGCTTGAATGTCGGATCACACATATCTTATCTGTGTGTGATGAACCAATTCCAGCGGAGGTTCCTCAGTCTGGTATTTCCCACAAACGTATAAGCATCGAAGACGTTGAATATGCGGATCTGTTGATTCACCTTCCAATAGCTTGTCAGTTCATTCATCAGGCACTGACGAGCGGTGGAATTGTGCTGGTCCACAGTGTAAGTGGGATCTCTAGGGGTGCTGCTGTTGTCGTTGCTTATGGTAAGCAACTGCGACAGTGTTGATATACTTGTTAGGTTGACATGTCCCCCTAGTCATGTGCTCCCGTCGCCTTGGAGCCACTGATGCCACAGAGATCGTGAGGAGAGGTATATTATTTTCCTTCGTGGTGGTAAACTTATCGACTTACTTTTCCTCTCAGCCCGTGATTCTATCTGGATAAACCCTGGCTTCCAAGAACAGCTGGTCTTGTTTCAAATTTGTCAGTATAATCCTCATCCTGGTGATGGTGTGTATGCCAGTTGGAAATCCAAGGTTGATCGCAAATTGAAGGTGGCCGGCTGTTTCTGAAGATTTATCCTAATTACTGTTGCATCCTTCTCTATTTATCTTCTGATAGAATGTATTTGTATTCCTACTTCGTTCATCTGTAATAACTGATATACCAAACTCATGTGTTGAGGTATGTTGATCTGTTCTAGGACTCTGAAATCTCAAAAGCGTATTGAGATTTCACCTGTAGAGCTGCACTGGTTTGAAGCTTTCAACATGGTAGCTCGTCTGAAAGAAGCTAAGCGTTGTTGACATCACCATGGGGGAACGCTGAGGGATATGCGAACTTAGAACGTTCATACCACATTTTACTACGCACCGGCTGGGGGAGTAGCTCTAGTTCTAGCTCAACCCAGGGTTTCATGAATGTGTCTACAGATCCACCTATTAGATCTGTTGAAACAACTTCGGAAACATACCACGTTTCACGCCTGCTATCCTTGCCGGTGTTAAATATGATGCATTTATATTTTTATGGAAAACATTACAAGTAGGCATCAGTCAATATTGCAGCCGTAAAATTGTACGTGGGGACTCGTTGGTGGGGCAAGATGGCCTTGTTTGCCTAGCGGAATTTTAAATCATGTCCCACGGTAACAGCTTCTTCCTGTTACAGCTCATCCTACTCTTCATTCTTCCGAACTTTTCTTTGCTCAACGCTACCTGAAAACATGGGTCTCTCGATCTCGAAGCTTCTCTCCGGTCTTTTTGGGAAAAAGGAGATGCGTAAGTCCGAATCCTGACTACATTCATTGCCGTGAATCGCTCATGCTATCGTGTTATTCCGAAGGGATATTGATGGTAAATTCACAAGAACAGAACCATACTATCAAAGACGTTGATCACTGTATTGTAGGTTGGTCTTGATGCCGCTGGAAAAACCACTATCCTTTACAAACTCAAGCTGGGCGAGATCGTCACGACCATTCCTACCATCGGTTTGTAACACAATCAGCCTTGGGTATCTATACTCATATCACCCAGGTTTCAATGTTGAAACCGTTGAATATAAGAACATTTCCTTCACCGTCTGGGATGTTGGAGGTCAGGATAAGATCCGTCCCCTCTGGAGGCACTGTGAGTCGCCCTACTTGTAGAATCAACCCTTCACTGATTGATTTGTTTCTAGATTTCCAGAATACACAGGGAATTATTTTCGTTGTGGATTCTAACGATCGGGAACGTGTTTCGGAAGCCCGGGAAGAGTTGCAGCGGATGCTGAATGAGGATGAGTTGCGCGATGCTCTTCTGCTTGTCTTTGCCAATAAACAAGATTTGCCCAACGCCATGAACGCGGCTGAAATCACCGACAAGCTTGGCCTACAGGGCTTGAGGCAGCGGACTTGGTACATCCAGGTATGCTAAAGTGTTTCATCTTCCGATCCTCGTCTAACATCCTACGTCCTCCATAGGCTGCTTGTGCCACCTCAGGTGATGGTCTATACGAAGGTCTGGAATGGCTGAGTGCCAATATCAAACGTCGGGTATAAATACCCTTGTTCTCCAGCACTGGGTATTCTATCAGCGTTGTTATACGTGTCACGATTCCCTCACGATACCGAAGATGCATGCATCGCCCATTGAGCCAACGTAATTGCTACTTGTTCTCTTGAGTGCTTAGTTACCTTCTTCCTTATATCATGTTTTTCCTGACTCGTATCTCACTTTTTGTCCATTGGGGAGTTTGGTTGGAGTTTGGTTGCGAGCCAAGTGCCTCTGCACAATAATTGCTATAGAATATTGATACTTCTGTCACTTCACATGCACAGTTCGAAGACTGAAGTTAATAAAATGTCAAGGAGCATGTATCTCCTAACGTTTCTCAGGGTATAGTCGACTAACTGCTTCTGCTTCCCTACGTCTCCGTTCCCCTAATTCTCTTGCAGCAGGCTCGCGTTGGTGTAATCCAAATTGGGCCAGTTTCTCGAGTAGGGTCTGTAATCGTTTCTGTTTGACTGCAGGGAATGATAATTGTCGGTTGGCTGGGATGAGAAACTCCTGTAAAGCATTATCGAGAGGGATAGATGCAGTCTGAGAGGCTAAGTTAGGTAAATTTGGCGCCCGCGAGGATATACCACTGACAGATCTAAGTTCAAAAAACACAGTCGCCAAATGTGGCCGTCCAATCCTCTTGAGTGCATCTTCTAAATAATCTACGTCAATAAGGAGGTTAGAGATCGCATTTTCATTTATCATCTCAATCTCCCTCCCCGCTAGGCAATCCTGCCAAAGAGTGTCAGAATCACATGTATCACACCTGAGATTGATAACTCACCATTAGGGTATCGGCGATATACTCAAAAGCACCTTTATATGCCTCGTCTTTATATTGCTCTTTAATGGATAGAGAATCTACAACGGTCGTAAGCCACCCGATGAGTTCGTCTAATTGCATGCTAGGGGCGCTTTCCCGAGTCTGCGGTGTCCAGTTGTACATGGAGAACTCGAATGACTCATCAAGTTTGGAATTTATGAGTCCCGTCAGACGCTGGATAGATTTAGACAGGACTGATTTGAACGACTTTTGTGCCGAGAGATGGATCAGACCTCCACGCTGTGTAGACCTGTTGTATAATTTTGGACGTCCGTTCCAATCGAAGTTCCAAGGTCATACCTCAAGCTGGTCAATGCACGCTCAAGTTCTTGGCATGCCGCCTGGAAGCACTCGATATTGGTTATTGATTGTGCGATCTGGCGTACGGTCGTGATCGTAACGAGACGTTGGACTATTGTTTCACCAATACTCTTGATAAAGAGATTGTCGAGAGACTAAATGGAACAGGAACAATATGTACCGGCATCCAACCATTGAAATCTAGGTTGCGCACTTTGCTTAACAAATCGTCAATATCTCGATGATATCGCGAAACACCCTCAACGAAAGCATAGAATTTCTGTATGAAAGAGCGTATCTAGAATCAAGTCCGGTCATTTCATCATCAAGACGGTGTCGGCAGAAAACTCTTCACCTCTTGACAGCAAAGATAAAACGACTGGGACCAAGGCAAGGTTTGTGGTAGAGGCATTCTTTAACGATTTTAGGTCATCTTACTTTCATAGCAAGTATGGGAAGTCACCTCTTCATCTCATTCCTCTCGGTGTCTGATATCCGAACAACGTCCAACACAGCCTGAAGCTCAGCCTCTTGTTCAATGAAGAGGGGCTGATTGTCATCTTGTCGGATGACCTACTCAGGATCGATGATAGTACAAAACCGAACTTGAGTGAAGAAAAGCCTACTGTTTCAAGTCGATTTCCGAAGTAGGCCTCGAGCAACTGGACGTATCGCTCAAACAGAGATAAAATGAAGTTCTGCACCGAAGCCGTCGAATATACTGATCCCTGTTATGATCAAGATCAGTCTTCGTTCCACCAAAATGAGACTTACTTCTAGCGCCATGACAAAAGTTGAAATATCCTCTTTAACATGTAAAAATATTTCAGGATCATTTTCAAATTCGAGGGCACTATTAACACCAGATGTCAAATGTGAAACAACAACATCCCAAAGCTCATCGACATCCCTCCAAGATCGGAAAGTGCCTGTGGTCTCCAAAACCCGAGATTCGACTAGAAAAAAACCGAGTATTTCCTGAGTGAATGCAAGTAGAGAAGATAATGGGAGGGGAGTAGGCAGAATTAGGTCAGACTGAGCCTAGGTTCAAGATCAAAATGGCAGATTAGATGAGAAGACAGCCGGGTTACTTTTCTATCAGCTTGATAAGAGACTCGAAGTTCTTCGAGCGATCCCAGAGTGTCGTATATGTGTATGCACTCAAACAGAGGTTTGAAGTCCACCTTCAGTTTATCATTATTGAGGACGTCGACTATCCGGTGTTCTGTCAGTCATTCCTCAGCTGCAGGAATATAGGCCTACTTACACTCATTCTTTTCATATGTAACGAATTCAACTGCACTACCGACGCGGCTCATCCGGAGCAAGGGGTCCCTCTCCCGCCTCGTCCTCCAAAATCTTGTTCTGTTTTCCATGCTCTCAATGGCAAGCTGGCCGACCTCTGTACTCACAGTCCGGATCTCAAGCAACCATTGTTTCATTGATGCTGTCACAGCATCCTTGATCTGTACTCGCAAAGACGGCAACGATAATGAGAGATGTTGGAAAAAGGGAGTTTGGGAAATTGAAGTCGGAGGCATACTCTGTATGTCTTCCAATGACTGTTAATGAAAAAACATGCATTACTAAGGTATCGCACAACGACGGTTCGTTTAGACGACGGACCCTCAGCGCACTCCAGTATTTGCCCTCCTTCACCATCTCACTTACTCGATTCACGACGTCCAATACTCGAAGACAAGCCTGCAAGGTATCGATTGCCTCATCAAGGTTAGCTGCTGTCTTCTTGGTTTGCAGGAGATTGCGCTTTTTATCAACCAAACCTCTACCAAGTTGTGTGACACTGGTGTCCAAGGAAGCAATAGTCTCCTTCATCTTGTCAGTGTAAGACTTGACTGTGAAGAGTGTTGAGACAGATGAAATGAAGTCCTGATAATTATCAACACAAATTTTCTCAATTTCCGCATCTTTAGATTCAATGAGGCCCTGGATAGTCCTGAGATATGCCTCCTGTTGTCGGTTGCTATGTATCTGTTTAATGATAGGACCAAGCTGTTCCAGGTTTTCGGAAGAGGAAGATGAGTCGAGCAGATGGATTTGCTGGAACTGCTGATCAATATTCTCCTGACTAAATTGGGGGCGTCTGCGCGGAGGCATTATAAAGCTAGTGAGGGAAGGAGTGATGGGCTCACACCCCGAGTTTGGCATCTTCCCCTGAATTAAATATCCTCGGAAGGAATATCCGATCAATCCTTTTTTTACCGGACATGAATTTTGTGTGTCTTGGCCGTTTTTCTGCTATTACCACCCCTGCTGTTCTAACAAAGCCAAATGGAAATGTCCGACACTGTCTTTTCTGCTGACGCAATGTGCGCTTGAACGGTTATTACTCTATCGATGCTGACCCGTTGCGGTAGCCTATTTGATATGGACGGCACATTAGTCGATTCTACCGCTGGCGTCGTCGGTGCTTGGGAGACTTTCCGGGAATCATATCCTGATATCGATATCAATAAAATTCTGAAATGTTAGTGACCATTGGCTATATATCAGGCTGCCAACCTCTTCTGTACCTCAGCATCGCATGGTGTTCGTACTGTTGATAATCTTCGAGAACATTGTCGCATCCAGGATCCTGATATTCTTGAGGTGGGTTATCCTTTATTCTATAGATAGCTCTCATTGCAATCCTAGAAAGAGGCGAGACGCTTTGAACAGGCTATCGTTACTTCATCCAAGAAGAATGGCCGTGGAGGAATTCAGATACTCCCGGGCGTAAAACAGATCATCAGCAAAGTACGTCTACTGGGTGATACTTATTCCGATTTTGACAAAGTGTAGCTTTCGCAAATTCCTACCTCGTCTTCTCCAAGGTGGGCTATCTGCACCTCTGCTACCCGTGAATACGCGAAGGCTGCCTTGAATTCCGCTGGTTTTCCTCAACCTGATATTTTTGTTGTTGCAGAGGACGTCAAACAAGGTAAACCTCAGTATGTGGTCGCTTTCAGATTTCGAGTATCTTCCATTGAGAGTGTCGATTAGTCCCGACCCGTACCTCCTTGCTGCAAGAAAATGTGGCGTGGACTCAACCAGATGTGAGCGTCATAGGGGAAAATTGGTTAGGCATATCGAATTAACAGCTTGGTCTCTCTGTTGAAGGTGTCGTATTTGAAGATGCTCCCTCCGGGGTCCGAAGTGGTCGTGCAGCTGGCTGCAAGGTCGTCGGTTTATTGACCACACATACTCACAAGCAGATGGAAGAAGCTGGGCCCGATATCTTAGTGAAGGATCTATCCAAGTTGGTCGTTGTTCCTCTAGTTGTATCAAGTTCTAACATGTCTACTAGTATCTCCATCACAATCCTTGATTCTGGAGGCTTAGAAATCACTGTCATTGATGACTTATGACCGGGTATAACGGATGGCAGTTGAGATGACAGTCTAAAATTATAAGTAGAGAAATAGAAACAGGAGTGAAAATATAGATTACGCTCATTTGTGCAAGGATGATCACATCGACTGGAGAAAGCCTAGTGACGACTCAAAGAATATGAATAAGGTGAAGACAGCTGACTAGTACTCCTCTTCCCCTTCTGCATTAGCAGAGTCCAATGCTACTTCCTCGTAATCCTTCTCAAGGGCAGCAAGATCCT
>Ga0153955_100626_pt1 | contig 13609 bp, 15 predicted proteins | sample TSFL039MetaG_FD_104744 | JGI IMG/M metagenome (GOLD analysis project Ga0153955, IMG submission 104744) | Attine ant fungus gardens microbial communities from Florida, USA - TSFL039 MetaG | ecosystem: Host-associated > Fungi > Mycelium > Unclassified | place: USA: Florida, Wekiwa Springs...
AGGGGTCTCTTTCATAGCACTGGATATAATTTGCACAGCTTTAACTTCCTCGTCTGATATCGGACTCAATCATGCTGTCACAGAAGGATCAGAACTCGACTCACTCATGCCAACATACGCCCTTGCTAACAACGATGCAACTTCTGGCTCGCGAGCAGCAATCTTCTCGAAAAGATTAGCAGCAGGCTGATATCTTCCACTATCTCCAAAATACTTGAATATTCCGGCGGTAAGGTGGTTCGAGACGACAGATGCCACTTGTATCTCAGGATCTGAACCAACCTGCCATCCTACAATGCGATGAGAATCTGCGCAAAAGTGTGCGAGTTCAAACGCTTGCCTTTATCGAAGAGGGCTTCAGCTGCCTGTAGGAAACGTAATTCGTCTTCAGGCGTAGTGATAGGATCGAGCTTGCGATGTGCGTCAAGATGATAACTAGGATCATCGGAATAGAGAATTGCTCGCAGCAGTGCTGAGATGTATGTTTCTTGCCATATATCTGGCGTTGCTGTGTGCCTATCCAAGAAACCTCAATACAGCCTGGGCTCAGAATATGATATTCATCACCTCTCGCCCCGTAGATCGACAACATATGCGTGCACTCCCCCTGGTATCTTGACGTCGACACGTACGTCGACTCGCGAGAATGCATTGAAGCAGCTGTGCGACAAATTCAGCTGTGACCATGATACTGACAGATACATTGTTATACCAGTAGCAGCCATTCCGCACTTTCCATGTAGTAGGTTTTGAGAACCAAGCGATGTTGTCCTCAATGGCATATGTGAGTGAATTTATGTATGCGGCCAACGACGCGGACGACGAGGCATCGACACCCGACACAAAGTGGTATGACCCCAACTGCAAGAAGTATCAGTGTGGGATTCTGTGCTGGAATAGTAGCACACGCCTCTCGCTGTCCGGTCTTTCCTGTACTTTTGACTACGTGACACAGGTCAGGAGGTCCGAGTTCACGAAATGTTGCTGTAGTGTGTGTCAGCTTTCTGTCTTGTTCTTCTGCCAATATCACTCACCCAAACTTTCTGTCCGAGCTGCAAGCGCCTCTCCAAGTTCCACCTAGTGGATTTGTGAGAATGAGACTAGGCATAAAGCCGTGTCACAAACCTCGAACAACTCCGGGACATCTTTGAATGTCGCCTCTGCCATGGGCGACAACGCCGAGCTCTAGTATTTGTAGTGTTTGGCAGTTGTTTATGGAATTCGTAATCGTAACTTTCCAAGTTAAACTAGTGATAATCAAACGGGTAGTCGTTACAGAACCACAAAAGCCGAATAATTCGAAAGTGACAAAAATCTGACCAATCACAGGCCCGAGCTTGGGTATGGGTTCAATGGTCCAGTGGCTAATTTCTGTCTTTTACAAGAGGTCCCCGGTTCGACCCCAAGTTAAACCAATTTTCTCATTCCCTGAGCACGTGCCGTCGATTGACCAACGTCTAACATTATGAAAATCAGTGTCTGGATATATTATTGCTGCCCAGGACTGGATCCTTTTTTACCTGCTCTCACTTTCTCTGTATCGCCAATACCATGGTAGAGGACAAATACATTGGCCTGGCACTTGCTGTCTCCAGCTCTCTTGCGATTGGTACCAGTTTCATCATCACGAAAAAGGTATCTGTCCACTTTCATCACAAACACATCACAGTCCGTACATTCGATCACAACTACTCCAGGGACTCAACGATGCAGCGGAGAGAAATGCTTACGGTGCTCAGGCATCTGACAATCTTTCATACTTGAAAAATCCCATTTGGTGGGCTGGCATGTCAACCCGTGCGTTCGCATCGTCATCATCAATCCGACCAAACGTCAGGTCTTCTGACTTGACCTCCTTCTGCTGACTTTTTTGGTTGATTAGTGGTCTTGGGTGAGGGTGAGTTAGACTGCTTGATGAAAAGACCATTGGACACATATTTTTGTAGTCGCCAACTTTGCTGCGTACACATTTGCCCCTCCAATATTAGTCACGCCACTAGGAGCTCTGAGTGTGCTCATCGGGTATGCTTTCTCATATCCTTCGTTACTTTGACTGACTATTTTGTCCCAGTGCTGTCCTCGCCTCATTCCTCCTGAACGAAGAACTCGGTCACCTCGGTAGACTGGGCTGTACATTATGTTTAATCGGCTCTCTTATCATCGTCCTACACGCACCAGAGGACAAACCTGTGGAAACTGTTGATGAAATCCTTCATTATGCTCTCCAACCTGGTATGCTTTGTCTACGTCGCCACGTACGCACATGTGACCCCGCCATTATCCTCAACATATAGGTTTTCTCATGTACTGCTTCACCGTCCTCGTCTTCTCCCTTGTCATGATCTACGCTGTCGTTCCCCACTATGGTCGTTCCAGTCCTATCACCTACATCTCCATCTGTTCTGTAGTTGGTTCCGTCTCCGTCATGGCCATCAAAGGTTTTGGCGTTGCGGTCAAACTCACTCTGAGCGGCAAGAATCAATTCACACATCCCAGCACATACGTTTTTGGTATCGTGGTAACACTATGTATCATTGTCCAGATGAACTACTTCAACAAAGCCCTGGACACCTTCTCTACCAACGTGTGAGTCATCTTCATTCCTTACCTGCTTCTTGACAATCGACCAATTCAACGAAACCATAAAGCGTGAATCCGATGTACTACGTTGGTTTTTCTTCAGCAACCATCGTCGCCTCTCTCATCCTCTTCCAAGGGTTTAACACCACCGACGGCACCAACACTGTTTCCCTTCTCATGGGTTTCATTGTCACTTTCCTTGGAGTACATCTCCTCAACATATCTCGCATCCCGCCCTCACCCATTGATGCCAATGGTCATTCAGCTCTTGAAGGTGGACTTCTAAATCCTCGTTTAAGTCTACAGGGGCGTATGTCATTAGACGGTTGGAATGGCATAGCTTCAGAACGCGCTGACTTGGTTGGTGCTGGTACAAGCCACCATCATCGCCGCAATTCTTCATCTGTTTTCCGTAGCCCACATACTGGTGGTGCTAGTGGTGCTAGTGGTCGGGCTGAGACGCTATTCAACGCTTTTGATGCTACAGAAGGTCCAGAATCCGTCGGATTGCGCGAATTTCGCGAAGAACTTGAAGCACTAGAAGAAGAATCAGATAATGATGCAGATGAACACACGCACCTACACAAGAGGATCAATCGAAACGGTCATGCAATTAGACCCGTAGAGTCAGACTCAGCAACAAAAAAACCAAAATCATCACCAATGCCTGGATCTGGATCACGGAGTCAGAGTCACTCACCTGCTCCTCTAGATCAATCGCTGGGCGACGGACGGCAACACTCCAGATGACCATGACTGATAAGTTTGGAACGAAAGATCATCAAAAATAAACAATAATTCAGGTTAACGTAGCTGATAGACATATTGCAATACAATTTTTTCCACATGCCCCTGAGACGAACACTTTCACTCAGTACATGAACTGTTTCCGCGGACAGCGTTTGAAAATAATGGTTCAACCCGGGGTCGAACCGGGGACCTCCTGTGTGTGAGACAGAAATCATAACCACTAGACCATTGAACCACTGTCTGTGGGTATCTAAATAAAGATATATGATTGACATAATTTTGTGTAATGCATAATTAATAATTAATTAAGTACTACAAGGTGCTACGTCTCGCTTCGGTTCAGAGAAGAATAATTCACAAGAAGCTTCCTTAAATTTGGACTTCATAGATGCCCTTTCAGCAATTCAACAACTGTTTGATTTTCTTTATTAGCTACAGTACTCCCAACAATATCACTCAAAATCCATCCAAAATTTGCTACAATTATGAGTCAAGCAAACCCAACCCATCCCAATGGAATCACATTCAGCAACCACATTTGTTGGTCTCGCAGTGGCAACTAAAAAAAAAGAGAAGAACGTCGACAATCAGTTTGGTCATCGAGTGGAAAGCATTATCTCCTCACGTTTCCTTACAGTGGCAGTGTTGGCCAGTGCAATCGGTCTGGTCGATGCAGACGAAGGTGACCTATAGATACAATGAAGCCATCAAGAACACTACAACGACTGTAAAAGATATCGCGTACAGTGTTCATGATAATGTTGAGTAAAGAAGTAGGTTGTTAAAAGTCAAGTGCGTAGAAGACTCTGCTCTTCAATAGCCTGTATGCTCAGGTATTTATACTCTTCAAGGTCGGAGATAAATCCATAAACGACATTCCCCTGTGTATAGTTACTGAGATCTTATTTCTGGTTCACATGGCACCTGATGGTGAAAATTTTCCCTTCCACGATTGCACGCTAGCCAGTCTACCGCACGATACCAAAACAGATTATTGATTTTTCCCATATCCGTAGCTGCGGCCAGGGGCTTGCCCCACTTCAACAGAGACTGTCACTAATGCATCATACAGATTTAGTTGCCATCTATTTGCCAAGCTGGATACAGAGTCTGAACTCCACAGCCGTGCATGTGGTGATGGCTACATGATTCTGATAAGGCGGACATAAGATAATCGTATGGTAGACTCTCACGAAGCCGGGCTCTACAGAGTGGATCCCTCTGATAGGATTTGCGCATTTTTAGCCGATGTCAGACCAAGGAGCCTTGATCAAGTGTTCGTTCTCAGTCAATCTCAAACTTCTGTACCTTTCCCACGTTAAATCATGAACTGGGAGGCCTGACTTGTACAAGTATAGCTGAAGAATCACTGACAGTTTTGCTCATAATTCAGGCAATCCACTAAATTTTCTGGCGCTGACACTCTGATGATCACTTCATCTCCGGACCCATTCTTCTGACAACGCTGTTAAGGACCCCTCGGCCCGGGACTTCGGAGAGCAGCCATTTGGTTTTATCGGCAATCTAAATGGGTTTGAGCAGCTCTCTCATGCAAGGCGGTGAACAATGAATTGAATTTAGATAACCACCAGGTGGGTTAGAAATTTTAATTGGAGCCATCATTATCTCACGAAGTGAAAGATCAAAGGCTATTTGCGTCAGCTAGTGCCTCGTGCTACAGCCTATCCGGTCACTGCCAGATACATCCATCACGAAATTCAAACCTTGACTCATTGTTTGTAGCAGGTCAACCAGAGAAAACGTCAATATCGCGATGCTTGGGTTCTAACGTTAATAACCACTCAGAATATTTGTCAATACCACTCGAAGATCCCTGCATAAGTGTGGGAAGATATAGATTGCCAAGATTAGACTGATCCTCTTTATGTTTCACCACTTGCAAATTTCAAGGTGCATTTAATTGAACATGCAGTGGATGTCGATGCACGCCAGTTCGGCAACTTTACCCTGAAATCTGGACAGTAAGTCTAGCGATCAATCAAGTGTTCACCTCTTGGATAGGATTTCACCGTATTTCTTCAACACTGGTTTATTATGCACCGGTCCCATTCTTTCTACTCTTACTGATGCATATGCTGCCACGGTCGTAGACGCCCAATCCTTTGAATCAAATTCCAATCCGATACCTGACTTCGAAGTATTCTTCGGCCCGGGTTATAAGGGCATTCCTTTTGCTGCTACTACCGCGGTTGTTCTGCATACCATTTATGAAATAGATGTTGGTTTTGCATATAACAGAAAAGAAGTGAAGGATCATGTAGAGGATGGAAAGATAGTCGGTGTTTCCGTATCTGGGAAAAAGGTTGTGATTCTCGATGATGTCATGACTTCGGGAAAGGCAGTCCATGGCGCAATAAATATGGTCAAGGAGAACGGTGGTGATGTCGTGGGGTGATTCAGGCATTAGATAGGCAGGAGGTTGGTCAGGATGGTGTCAGCAGTACAGTCAAAGAAATCGAAGCACTCATAGGCAAAGGTCGAGTACGCTCAATTTTGGACATCAAAGATCTGATGACTTGGTTGGAGAAGATGAGCATGAGAAAGAAGATATACACCACTGTCGACAGCGTTATGGCTTGAAGGACTAAAATTCACGAGGTAAAGAAAATGCTACTAGTGTGTGTGTAAAAGATATTGGTAAATCATTATACTGCTGTATGGTTCATCTCAAGTCTATTGTGGTTTTGAACGAGCTAAATGGTCTGTGATGTCACTCAGCTCAACCATTTCATTGCTTCTATTAGACTGATTGTCGATGTCCTTTGCCTTAGTAATAAAGGGTTGCTATAGTAGCATGAGAAAATTCTTTCCATAGCAATTTCTGAAGTCAAGGACATACGAATACATCCTGCACATAAGCACTCATAAAATGAGTTGGGCGTCATAAGCAGGATTTTAAGCAGTAATTAGACTACGCGATTCGTTCTCCTGTGAACTTCTTTTCTATGCTACGTGATACAGTGTATAGGCCAATAGCAGAAAGAAAGCCTACTATCACACCAATGTCACCAGAACCTGCTTTTGATATTGGCCCTTCATAAAAGACCTGAGACATACAGGGGACAATGATACCACAGGCTCCCAGAAAAGACAACAGAGCGGCCATTCCGAATGGTAACCTTGATGGCGTGTTCCAATATTCAATGAGATATTTTGAGAAGGAGTTTCTTCGAAATATAAAGTGCTCAGTGAGGATTATTCCAGAAAAAGCACTAGACCAGTAGCCAATTACACCTGATCAATGGCTAGAAAAAATCCTCAACCAAAATAGTAATAATGTCACCCACTAAGGACGTTGACCAGAGTCGCATAAAAGCGGGTCGCTCCTATAATGGCTATTGGAATTAATCTGAGAAATACCATGAGTCTGTTTCAGCGATTTCCTTGGTGCCGACACTTACATGCACGTTGAGATGACGATATAGATGGATCTTGGTATCTTCGCAAAAAATGGTGCAACTGCCATAAAGCTCATTGCTACATGAAGTACCGATCAAAATAACTATCCTGACAAACTATGAGAAGACTGACCGAAGGTATACATCGTTGGGGCACAAGCCGCCGGAACACTTAAGGCCATCAAAACTAACAAAAATTTTCCAAATCCTCCTAATGGTTCGAAGATAGCTGCAGTAAGCCCTCCAATGTTGTTACCATTATCAAATCCCGCAGCGTATGATGGAACTCCAATAGCCGCTATAGCAAATGCAGCTCCTAATATGTGCAATGACACCTACAATCAAGCATCAAAATCATGATCATACTGGGTGCTGGCTGACATACACTGGAACAGAAAAAGCCAAGATAGGTGTAAATGAAAATGCGGAACCTAGAACGAGTTTTGAGGGCATGAATTATCTATCATATGAGAATACCAACTTCGACGCTTCCGCATTGTGATAAACGCCGTAGTCAGGTGTCAGTGTGCACCAACTCATCACACTGGATACTAAAAAGCATGCAAATGAGATTACAACGGAGGGTGCGGGAGTTGGGAATATGGGCATTGTCGCTGGGTTTAGGTATTTTCCACCAACACCAAGCATTACAATGAACGACACCGCATTCGGAAACCACGTAATGCTCTCATACCTATCCAAGGATTAGCATAGCACGAATGATAAGTGGAGAATAAACTCACAAATGGACGATTCTGTAACCACACAGAGCGACCTGTATCAACCTCCAACTCAGGTTCATGTCCACGCTAGAAAATCTGGTACAAACCACCATTGAAAGGACCCCTATGATCACAATTCCTAAAGTAGCATTCAACCTATCTGGAGAGACTGCAGCTAGTGTTTGCCCTCCGACAATCGAATTCAAGATGAGATATCCTTGCATGGAAAAGACATTGAGCAGGCTCGGAATGATAGCAGCAGGATAACTTCAGGAGACCCGATCATAGAAGATTGAACAAAGTTACGTCAACTGAGGAAATTGAAAATTGTCGCTCACCCCCATGAGAATCTGCATTGGATCATGCCTCTCGTTCCGAGTTTCGGGCCGAAAGTCGCGCTGCCAGAGTGGAAATTACATCATCGTTGATACACAGCCATAATGACGTCATTCAATGACAGTACGCGTCAGTCAATAAACGAAGAGGCAGGATTAGCCATGCTCATGAAATAGACTTCAATCTCGAGGACACGCACAAATATGCCGGAATTGAACAGGATCTAGAGATGGAGGACAGATTTCACAAGTCAGCATTCTCCGGGCTTGTAACGCCTCATGATCCATAGTCAAATGTAGAGCAACAACAGATAGATGTGAACGTCGTTAGGAGCATTTCAGCGCATGGTGCGAGAAGCATGTCGTTGATTTTGATACGAAGGAACATTGAAACCCCAGATGCGACGACTCACATAGTATCGACGACTATAACAATAATCCCGGTATGCTTCAAACCCAGATTAAAAAAAGCAGGAGCAGCAGAGCCAGTACTGAATGCCAAGATATTAAAATTTGCAGAGAACCAAACGAAGAACATTTGATAGAGTCGAGTGTCTGAACGGTCCCAAGACTGCGTCGGTGTGATTCTAGCAACAATGAAATATGATGAGTTTGATAGTCTTTCAAAGAAACGAAGCGAAATCTGCATCATGATCATGGATAGGTAATGCAGATAATTCATCTAAAAGCGTGTAACAGATCAGATAGCGCCGAGTAGGCTATGATAGTCTGTTTCTACAAGTTTCCAATTCCTCCGGAGCCAATTGTCTGGGTACTCTACCCATGGTGGTGTGCCACAGAAAGATGCGACAGACTCACCCATGAGTTTCATTGTCCCATCTGAGTAGTAAGTCTGTTCCTTTCTGCCAATAGAATCGCCAACGAAAGGCTTTATTGGACAGCACTGTGTCATCGTTCCTGAAAATCCGGATTTCTGCATCAATGGAAGCTCATTCAAGATTGACTAGTACTATCACTTCTCATCAGGATTTAATCTCATGTTGAAAACGAATCAGGAGAGGAACAGTGGAAAAGGTCACCAACCACCAGCAAATGGAACTACGAGCAAACAAACCAAAAGAAGTGACTAGGACCCCTGAATACCCCAATTGATTCCTGATCCTAACAACGTTTATTATCATTCAAAAAAATTTAAGTCTATCAGAAGAAGAAAATCAATATGATAATATGACCCTCACCAAAGCCTTGACTTGAACTTCTAGCTTCAACTTAAATATAACTATACAATTTCTTGGGTTATGAATGTTTTGTTGAAACAGCTGTACAACGGTGAGTGAGTGAGAGAAGGGGGAAATGGATAGACATTTACAATCTCAATTGCTTTATGATTTTCTGAGACATGTCATATGCTTCGCACCGGCTCGCTCGTATTCTGCTACGAGTTCTTTGATGACTGGAAGAAACAGTGGTAGGGTCTCCACAGATGGCTCGTTTTGACTCCAAGTATTGAGGGAAACACCTTCTGTAATAACATCATGTGAATTTCTATAATATGATCAACCAAGTAGTCACCAAGCGAAGTAGAAGACTAAGGTGGGTGACATCAAGAATTGTAGCTATATACTCGCCCGTCAGGAATGCTCAGTTAACCGGGTCAGAACAAGCGGAAAAATTCTAGTAGTATGTAGGGGGCAGAATGCACCATCACTGCGATCCATTGTTGCGAGTGCGACATTCAATAGTTTCCTTTATAGATCCTGTACGTGAACTATAGCTTCGCCGGAGACTGGGTGACCTCAAGTGCAAAAAAAACAATGTAGAGGTTGCATCAATGAAAGATAGGGAAAGTTCATGGCCTCTCTTTAAATTCATAGTGGACGGATAATGTTAAATTTTTGATTGAATGAACAAGGTAAATACTAGCCTAGAATCAATAAATTGTTTCACCAACTGTAGCGAGTGATACTATAACTAATGGTTCTGTTTGTGATCGGCAACAAAACTTGCACCCTAATAAGACAAATCATATACTAGTTAGAGTACCAGAATTATTGGTTACCAGCACAATGAACCACCAAACACGACGTCCCAGATTTAGCATGGATATACTAGGTGTCAGCCAACCGACGTCGTAACTCCGAAGGCTATTCTTATCTTGAGTGGATCAAGCATAGTACCCGAGTTTCGGGGGTCCTTTGTCCCTCAAGATTCGACACCAAATAGTGCTCCATCAAGGTGGTATGTGATTTTCACACAGAATGTATGGCAAGAGAAGGCGATAAAGATGACACAACGACAAGACATCATTCAAATTCAGCCAGGATGTGAATGGCGGCAAATACCAGTATGTCTCCAGTTTTCCCGCACGGAAACATCAACGACTTCGATCACATTTGACGACTATTTCTCCCTGTGTCCCGCTACATCATAATCATGGCAAGAATAATAATGGCACGCGTTCATGCTCTTCCCAATTTCAATCTCAGAGCTATTGCTCTAGAACTATCGTACCACCCTATCTTTGCCCCTGAGGACTGCAGCCTCTATATTGCATCATCGGGAGATCAGTGAGGGTGCGCATGCGACTGATGAGCTCCTTTGCAAGGTAGACAGTTTCTTTGTCTCTCTCATAATGCATTAGGCTGTCATCAATTGATTCGAGTATGTTTATGTCTGCGGAACGCAAGGTACGAGCTTCGATGAGGCGGAAGATATTTATGAATTCATATCCGAATATTTTCACATTTACTGTCAGCGCTGACACCGGCGTGTCAGCAGATACTAGTCAAACGACTTTATTTGAGCTCTGGATTGAAAGAAGATAATAGTGGACAAATACCTTGGACAAGATTTGTAGCACCCCGGATATTGGCAAAAGCAAAATAGCCTAAGTCGACGCGTGCAGGAATTGGTGGATCAACAAAATCCTCACAGATAGGACTGGCCGGTTCAGTAACAGACATGTGGAGTAGAGAAGACACAGAATATTCTGGTATTCAGTGGAAGGACTTTATATACCTAGCCATGCTCATTACACGAGGAAGATAAAAAAGAGATTGACTGCTTTTTTTCCATTTTCGGCCCATGTTTATACGATCCCTTTTTAGTGTCCATGAGAAAATCTCTTGAGCGACAATTCACCAGGGTAGATCTCTACCTCTGCGACTCTTAAATGATAGTACGCTCCGTCCATGTGGTCGGAAACTAGGATCCAGATGAATTTAAGAACACAGCCTTCGACTCTTATCATTCGGACACGCATACCATCAAATTGACATCCCGTTTGATTGAATCCGTGTACATGCATCAGGGTTCTGATCGCGTATAGCGAATGCCTAGAATTCGTGTTACCCTTGCAGAGACGAGTTTTCCAACAACTCACATCACGACGAACCATAATCAAGAAACGGAATTGCGGAATAACATCCCGAAGATCACCTATTGCACCTTCAGGACATTCCCATTCTCATTTCCTGACTCGGCTAGAAGCCTGCTAGTCACCAGGCTCAAATAGAAACTCTGCTACTATCGCTGAGTCTGGACTGACATAATCTGAGTTAGGTAATCAAGGATGAATGTACTCAGAGGTCACCTGACGGGTGAACGACTGAGGAATCTATTTACTATGCGACACCAGATATAGACTAGGATTAGTAAGACAATCCTTCCTTCACGACACTTGATATAAAGACAGTCATTGGTGAATGCATGGGTAAAGCCAAATTTAATCAAAACTTCATGCAAGCACTTCTTCCATTGTCTCCCAGCCTGTTTGAGTTCATAGAGAGCCTTTTTGAGTTTCCAGTAGTGACCAGATCCTGAGTTTTCAACACCATCAGGTATAGTCATGTATATTTCTTTGTCTAGAGGGCCATGGAGATAAGCAGTGACGACATCAACATGGTGAAGGTCCCAGTCTAGGTAAGCCACATAAGCGAGAAAAATCTGAAGGGTGGAAAACTTGGCGACTGATGAAAAAGTATCCTCTTCAGATATCTGTGAGAAGCCTTTAGCTACTATGCATGCCTTGAATTTGATTAAGTTTCCATGCCCATCTCATTTCTCATAGAAGACAATACGGCTGCCCACAGCCTTTTGTCCCTTAGGTAAGCCATCAACTACCTCGAAGACATCTAACTTTTGGAGTTGAGTGAACTCTGATTTTATAGTCTGCTCCCACTGCTTCGAATGTGGGGAATGAATAACCTCCTAGTAAGTTTTTGGTTCTTCAGCAACTGCAATAAAAGCAAAGTTGACATTGCCTAGTATGATAATGTCATCAATAGCCATGAGTGCAAAATGACTTGGAGTTTTTTGTTCGCATCCAGAAAGGCATAGAGCTGGGAGAGGAGGTGAGTTTGGAACTTCATCAGGTCCACTGGCTTTTGCAGGGGAGTTAATTTCTGCATCATCAAATGGTGGGACAGTAAGTGGGAAAGGGGATTCCTTGAGGAGAGTGTTGTCTTTTTGGATGGGAAGTGGGGTGATATCCTTCTGAATGGCATTGTTAACTAGAGTATTAACATCTTTGTTGTTGGCAGGGGTATCTTGGACTTCAATGGATGCCAAATCACTTGGTGAGTTATCTTTGAAGAATCTAACATCTCGAGAGGCTATTAATTTGCCATTTTCAAGGTCTTCAAGATGATAACCTTTTGCTTCATCCACCCACCAACCAAGCATTTGGACTTTGACTGCCTGAGATTCCAGTTTGCCTCTGTGTACCTGCCTCGGTACATGTGCCCATCCTAGTGAGCCAAAAACTCGTAAATGAGATACATCAGGCTTACGGCCTGTCCAAGCCTTATAGGGAACAACATCATTCAAACCAGCTGTAGTAAACAGGCTTCTAATGTGGACTGTGTAAGAAAAAGCTTTGCCCCAGTATCACAAGCTGATATTTGCAGTATAGAGCATTGATCAAACCATTTCAAAAAATACAGCAATGGCTCGTTCGGTGATTCCGTTCTGCTCTGGAGTGTAAGGAACAGTAGTCTCATGAATGATGCCATTGTGGTGGCAGAAGGTGTTCATTATGTCATTGACAAATTCTGATCCATTGTTAGAGCGTAGATGGTGTACTTTCAACCCGGACTGTCTTTCAAGCATAGCTAGGACATTGTGAACAGTAACACCAACGTCTTCCTTGGTACATAGGAGCCTTTCCACTGGATATCTACAACTAACTTCAACTATCACTAGAGTATAGAGGAAGCCATCCCTGGTTGGAACTGACATCAGACCAGTAATGTCCATAATGACAAGCTCCATCTTTGTATAATGAGTACTGCTGAAGTTAGGAAAGGGAAAACAATGTGATTTGCCATTAGCACAACCACTACAAATGTGGTCAAACTCGCGAGGTGTGCTAATTTCGAGGCCTTTGACTAGGTTTTGACGTTGCATAGAATCTATAGCTTGGGGACTCAAGTGCCCCATACGTTGGTGCTACAAGCATATACTGAGAAGGCCATCAGCTAGGTAAGCAGTACCAGTGACTGGGGAAGCACACTGGATATGATACAAGGTTCCAGTCAAGCCTGTTAAAAAGGCCCTAAAGAGTTCCTCACCATCCTTGAAGATTGTAAGTCTTTTATCAAAACTTTGGACAGATGCTCCTTTACGGTGGAGGGCACCAAGACTAACAAGATTGGCACCTAGATGAGGAATATGAAGGACATTTCGAAGGGTAATACTCAACTGACTATTTATCACAAATGGTCACTTACTGAGTTTGTGATTGAAGAGTTTTGGATTCTCAAACAAGGTAGAATAAGCAACAAAAGATGTTGTTAAGTCTGAGGTCTAATCCTCAGACTATGAAGCCTTATATACAGGAAAT
>Ga0153955_100630_pt1 | contig 13484 bp, 12 predicted proteins | sample TSFL039MetaG_FD_104744 | JGI IMG/M metagenome (GOLD analysis project Ga0153955, IMG submission 104744) | Attine ant fungus gardens microbial communities from Florida, USA - TSFL039 MetaG | ecosystem: Host-associated > Fungi > Mycelium > Unclassified | place: USA: Florida, Wekiwa Springs...
CACTCAGGTATAGTGCCCACAGTCCACCTCCAGGGTCTAAACTTCCTGGTCAGTCCACTTAAGCCTGTGGCCCGGCTATAGGGAGGTTGGGAGTGATCTGAGTTGATCACACACTGAGAGAGTGATGAGAATAGAGTTGAACAGGGATCGAGGCGATTGGTGTTCTAGAAGTGAAAATGAGTTCTAGTGTAGTAATCCTTAGTTGAGATAACCTCAGATCACACTCTAAGTCTGTAAGAGTTTAGTCCTTGGTGAGCGACCTTAGGCTTAACTCCACTCTAAGTCAGAGTTGACAAAGAGAACTCATTAGAGTCCTTGCTAGATTGTGTACACTACTTATACATGTCCGATTATTTGTCCTTGTTTACTGATCCGATTATATTACATAATTAAAAGAAAAGAAAAAGAAAAAGAAAATAAATATTGACTTAGAGAAAGAAGGCGATTCATGACAAAGTCAGAGTTGACAAAGAGAACTCGTTAGAGTCCTCGCTAATTGGTTTAGCTACTTATACACGAATCTGTATTTACTAGTATTTGCCTACTTGAATTATCCCATGGACTCCTTTTGAGTCATAGTGTCCTGCGCACTTCAAACTATTACATAATAAATGAAAATGAAAATGAAATAAAATAATCTGCCACCACAGATGCCCTAGCTCACCTGTCGTTTCATTACATTTCTCTTTCTCCATTCTTTTCAGGAACAGGTTCCCATTATACCTAGAAAATGGATTTTTCTTTCACCGTTTCCAATCTTCTTTCATTCTCTTCCAGTATTCCTGATCATACCTTTTATTTCCTCAACCGTATAGTAACTTTGCTGTATATCTTCCTGGAAATTCTCTACTAAACGTTTTCCTCTCTTCTTCTGCCTCTTGCTGTCTCACTTCTTCTTCTTCTTCCCTACAATATTCCTTTTCGAATTCCTTAACCAATTCTATCGCATTCTTCAAGTTTTCTTTACTCTCCCAAGTATCTTCTTCTGCCATACATCCTTTCCATCACACTAGGTATTTGTCCCTCCCTCATACTTTTCTCTTGTTTATAATCTTCTCTACCTCCCATTCTTCTTCCCCTTTGATTACCACTGGTTATGGCATCTCCTTCTTCTGCCCCTCTACTTGCAATTTATACTTTCGTACTCTGCTGACGTTAACTACTGGATGTATTTTAACTGTACTAGGCAATTCTAATTCTATTGTGTTACTAGAAATGATTGCCTTTACTTTGTAAGGTCCTACAAAGTGTTTGGTGAACTTCTCCATACATCTTCCTGCCATTTGATCTTTAGTGCTGAGTAACACTAAGTCATCCATTTTGTACTCCTCCACTCCTCCTCTTTCCCTATCTGCATACCGCTTCATATCTTCTTGTGCCTTCTATAGCACTGCCTTGGCTTCTTTCTGTATATTTCTCATCCTCTCTGCAAATTTCTCTACCCTTTCGTACTTCCTCTTCTTCCTCATCTCAAATCCCATTCTTGGATCTTGCCCCTGATTTGCTTTAAATGGTGACACCTTAGTTCCAGTGTGCACCTTATTGTTGTAGGCAAATTCAGCTGTACCCAACCATTCTGGCCATTGTTCCTGTTAGTGATCTATGAACATTCGGAGATACTATTCTAACTCCTGATTCATCCTCTCTGTCTGGCCATCTGTCTGTGGGTGAAATGCTGTAAACAACTTTGTCTCAATCCCTAGCATATGATTCAGCTCCCTCATAATACCTGCCACAAATTGTGGTCCTCTATTAGAGATAATACTGTCTGGCAGTCTGTGTAACTTCCAAATGTTATCTCTAAACAGTCATGCTAGTCCTTCTGCACTCATTCTTTCAGTAGTAGGTACAAAATGTGTTATTTTAGTGAATCTATCTACTACTACCAAAATTGAGTCATATCCTTAAGCCAAAGGTAACTTCATAATGAAGTCTGTACTAATGTGGGTCTACGTCTTTTCTGGAATTGAATTCGGCATTAACTTTCCTGCCAGTGGTTGTGTTCAATTTTTGTTGCGTTGGCAGGCATCACACCCCTCTATATACTGCTTTACTTCTCTAGTGACCCCTGGCCACCAGAAATTCCTTGTCACCAGTTCGGCTGTCTTCCACTGTTCTCTATGTCCTCTCACAGGTGTATCATGGTGTAGCCTGATTACTTCCGCTCTTAGCTTCTTGTCCTTGGGGACATATACCTTTCCTTCCTTCAACATCAAGCCACCTTCCTGATGCCACTCTTTATCTCTCAGCATTTTCACACCTGTCTGCTGTCATGCCAAACAATTAATTTTGGAAATATAAGTGACATTTGGAACCCAATAATCATAATAAGTGGCTCTTGAGAGAGAATCAGCTCCCCAAACACAACTACTAGAAGTCCAGTTGTGTACTCAAGAACACTATCTGAGTAGCAGAGTAGTGGCCATGATCACCACTATCAGTACCTCATAATGCTTTTCAGATGGTCTCATAAGACAGACTCTTCTCTAGAAGTGCTCTCAAGAGTGAACTCGACCTTAGAAGCATTTCCCTTAATAATGATGTCACCCAATAACTGACCCCTGGTTTATAATAGGAACACCATTAGAGGCCACGCATCAGTCCTGATCAGCAATCCAAATATAGAAGAATAAGATGAGGAGATGCCAAAAGTTATTGGGAAGGAATAAAAAGAAGAAGGACCTGAGAGATGTAAACAGGAAACAGGAGAAAGAGTAGAGAAAGGTTTAGAAGAGGAATTAGGAGAGTTGGAAGCAGAGAGGAGTGACATCGATGATGAAGACGTGCTCGAGAGTGGTCAGACCAATGTCTGAAGAACCTCTCGAGCACCCTAGAACACTTAGAACAGACTTAAGGTTAGCCAACAAGATAAAGAAAGTTGGTAGGAAATGGACAGGGAGTATGGAGAGCAGCTGTTGTATGATCAGATATAGACTCGACTTATTCTATCTGCCTTTTTGAGTAATCTGGAGGATTTCTTTCTTATCTTGTTTGTTGCATTCTGGGCTTTGTAATACTAATATAATACTCTAGTAGCACAGAGAGGCGCAAGAAGAAGAACCCCCATCTTTGCCCTTCATTGCTCTAGAGCTGAAACTTGACTTGAGTGACTAAGAGCTCTTTTTCTCTCTTTCTTTTTTATAAAAATTTATTAAACTTCCCTCAAGGGATACCCACTCTAAAGGAGGACTTGGGCATTCACTTGGACTAGGAGCTAAACCACTCACTATGTGTTTTTGGAGTAAGTTGTCAACTGTACAATCAGTTGTGAGTGAGCTTGCACAAGGACAACATGAGATCTAGATAGGACTGCTGTATCGACGGCGAGCCAGCCTACTAGACTAGTACCTTGGACAGTAGTGCCACAGTGTAAGAGAAACGCACACCTTTAAGATCTGACTGGTAAGAGTACTCTCAAGTGGAAACTAAAAACATTTCTTTCATTCTAGTATCTAATAACAAACATTTACTACCTTGTGAGCCTCTCCCTTTTATATTTGATTATCTCCCCAGTGCCTACTCGATTGCATACAATTGTGGAATGACTTGGAGATTTTGATTCTCTGACTCAGTAGTACCCACTTTTGTAAGGACAGTAAAGCACATTTATATTCTTATTTGAAACCCCATTTCTCCCCCTTACAAACCAAATCCATAAATTACCTTTACTACCATTCCTCCCCATCAATGGAGTGCCATGTTTCTTGATCTGTCTTATTGGTACTCAGTGCTGTTCACTCATCTCTGTATTTTCTGACTTGATTTTGCCTAGGGCCCATGTTGTTTATATGTGGTGGATTCTATGATAGTCACAAACTAGTTATTGAACCACTTACCAAGCCTATTTTCATGCTCACCAATCACACCTGGACTCATCAAGCCAAAGTAGCAACACTGCTAGGGGCATTAGCTAGGGGAATATCATCTTTATAACAGTGAGAACACAATGAAAATGTAACTCCACTTCTGCCACTTACAAAGTGTTACTTGTAGGCTTGTGATAGAACCTTTACAAATCTCATTTGTACCTTTGACTCCTCACATCTACAATTCATGCACATTACTCAAACCAGAGGGCAAAGTTAGGACTCTGACATTTGTGTTCAAGCTCCATGATGGGTACCAGTGACTGTTCCTTGCTACCCTCACATCTCCTTTCATCCCTGGTCTTCAAGTTCTTATCAAGCTCGTCCCTTACTCCTATTTATGAGAAGTACATGAGTATATGACAAAGAATAAGCTGGCTCCCAAGCTGTATGACTATGCAGAGATGGAAGGTATACCTACTGTATATGTTATGGAGTACCTTGATGTCATAAATTGCCTTTTCCCTCTAAGTTAATATTTATTTTTCTTTTCTTTTCTTTTTCTTGTAATTATATAATATCATCAGATCAGTAGACATGTACAAATAATCAGACTTGTATAAGTAGTGCACATCGAATAACAGGAACTCTAACGAGTTCTCTTTGTCAACTCTGACTTAGAGTGTAATCTAAGGTTATTTCAACTGAGGATTACTACACTAGAACTCATTTCTACATCCAGGACACCAATCACCTCAATCCTTGTCCACTTTTACTCTCATTGCTCTCTTGGTATGTGATTAACTCAGATCACTCCCAACTTTCTTATAGCCAGGCCACAGGCTTAAGTAGACTGACTAGAAGGTTTAGACCCTAGAGATGGATGGTTGGAACCAAGCTCAGGTACTAGCCTAGACCAGACCTAATAATTGAGTAGTGCTTGTTAGTATACTTGTAAAACATCTTCTTATTAGTTACTCTGTGCTACTGGTCTATTGTGATCAGTCTACACAGAGGAATATCGCCACATCCTTAGGAAGGCGATTAGTATAAGGATCTCCTCCTTGGAGTGATAGCCAAAGTAATATTAGGGCAGTAGTCAGTAAGGCAGTAGGTACCTAGCTAGGAGAAGACTTGTGCACCCCAGCAGACGTACTGTGAGCTCTTTGAAAAAAGATGACGCACTCTATCACAAACTTCATTCGGCCATAACTCCATGAATACTTGCGGTCTAAGATGCGTCTGAAAGCCCTTAAAAAGACCTTTCGAATGATGCCCAAAATGTGTCAAAGTGATCAGTACTCATCGAGATATCAGTTAATCAGTGCTGGACACTGATTGGCAGATATCTTGGGAACTGCCAAACGCGGACATTTGCTTTCACGTGCACATGGAATCTCTCTTCAATACGCTTCTGACGACTATAAATAGACCTTAGGGCGATAAGATCCTGTGGAGATACAAGGACCTCAAGGTTTGGCATGACACTAATCTATTACCCATAGATGCACATCAATCCTTGAACACAACAAGGACAGCCCCTTATATGGTTAAGTTATTTCTATTATAGACACAAAAGGACTGCCATATGTAGAACAATAGGCAGTAGAACATGTGATGCTCTGTCCAGGTGCACAGACCATCATTTCCTGTATATAAGGCTTCATAGTTTGAGGATTAGACCTCAGACTTAACAACATCTTCTGTTGCTTATTCTACTCTGCTACCAAGCTCTTGAGATATCATAACTCAATCAATCACAAACAAGTAACCATTTGTGATAAAGTCACCCACTCTGTACTCCTCTACTTCCTCTCTCTCCCTATCTGCATACCTCTTCATATCTTCCTGTGCCTTCTGTAGCGCCGCCTTTGCTTCCTCCTGTACTTTTCTCATTCTCTCTGCAAATTTCTCTGCTTCTTTGTATTTCCTCTTCTTTCTTATCTCGAATCCTATCCTTGGATCTTGTTCTTGGTTTGCCTTAAAGGATGACACCTTGGTTCCCATGTGCACTTTATTATTATAGGCAAATTCAGCCATTCCTAACTATTCTGGCCACTATTCCTGTCAATGATCTATGAACATCTGAAGGTACTGTTCCAACTCCTGGTTCATTCTTTCCGTTTGGCCGTCTGTCTGTGGGTGGAATGCCATAAACAACTTTGTTTCAATCCCCAGCATGTGATTTAACTCCTTCATGATTCCTGCCACAAATTGTGGCCCTCTATCTGAGATTATACTATCTGGTAATCTGTGTAACTTCCAGACATTAACTCTAAATAGTTATGCTAGTCCTTCTGCACTTGTTCTCTCTGTAGTAGGTACAAAGTGTGCCATTTTTGTAAATCTGTCTACCACTACTAAGATTGAGTCGTATCCCTGAGCCAAGGGTAACTTTGTAATGAAGTCTTCACTGATATGGGTCCACACTTTCTCTGGAATCGAATTTGGCATTAACTTCCCTGCCAGTGGTTGTGTTCGATTCTTGTTGCACTAATAGGTATCACATCTCTCCACATATTACTTTACTTCCCTAGTGACCCCTAGCCACCAGAAATTCCTTGTCACCAACTCTGCCGTCTTCTACTGTCCCCCATGTCCTCCTACAGGCATATCATGATGTAGCCTGATTACTTCTGCTCTCAATTTTTTATCTCTCGGAACATATACCTTTCCCTCTTTCAGTATCAGGCTGTCTTTCTGACACCATTCCTCATCTCTCAACATCTTCACTCCCATCCATTTCATTTCTTCCACTGCTTTTACCACCTCATCATCTTTTGCCTCACATTTCCTCACTTTATCCAATAAGTCCACCCCTTCTATTACCACTTCCGTTACTCTAATCCTCTTTGCTTCCAACCACTCTTTCTTTATCAGTGTCTGCTCTTCATTATCTCTTTCTACTCCTACTTCCCAGCCTACTTAGTTCATTCACCTTTTCCATCTTACTTCCTGAGATGTGTTTTAACACAAAGTCAAATCTGGATAAATATAAAGCCCATCACACTTCTTGACAATTCAGCTTTTGATTGCTCATGAAATATTCCAGATTTTTATGATTCATCCATACTTCAAATTTAACTTTTGTTTCTTCCAGGAAGTACCTCCATACCTCCAAATATTGTATTACAGCCAGCATCTCTTTGTCATGTATTTTGTAGTTCTTTTCTGTTTTGTTTAGGGACTTGGAAATGTATGCTACTGGTCTCTACTTTCTATCTTTGCATTTAATCAATAGTACCCCTCCTGTGGCAAAGTTAGAAGCATCCACTTCCACTTAGAACTCCTTGTCTATATCTGGTACTGCTAGTAAGGGTCTGCTTGTGAAGACCTGTTTGAGCTGTTTGAATGCCTCCTGCTGTTCACTTTCCCATCTCCACTTCTCCTCTTTTCTTGTGAGGTTATTCAAGGGCCAAGCTATTCTAGCAAAGTCTTTCACAAATTGTCTGTAGTAATTTGTGAGGCCCAAGAATTTCCTAACATCTCTGACTGTTGTAGGTGCCAGCCAGTTCAATACTTCTGCCACTTTATCTTCCTCCATTTCGATCTTTCCCTGCCCCATTACTACTCCCAGGAAATTCACCTTCTATACTCTCCAGGTGCACTTCTCTGGTTTTACATAAAGGTCATTTTCCTCCAACCACTTTAATACTTCTTCTACTAGCTCATTGTGTCCCTCCTCTGTTTCCATTCCCACTAGCATATCATCAACAAATGCTACCACCTTTCCTTCATTGATCATGTCTCTTAAGATTTCATTCATCATACCTTGGAACATGGCAGGTGAATTCGTCATCCCAAAGAACATTACTACTGGTTCGTATGACCCTACATGTGTAGTGAAGGCCGCCTTTTACTCATCTCCCTCCTTTATTTGCATATTGTTGTAGCCCCATTGTAAATCCATTTTGGTGAACACCCTCTTATTTCCCATACTGTCTACTAGGTCTATAATTAGGGGCAGTGGGTAGTTGTTTTTCACCATCTGCTTGTTAAGTCTATGATAGTCCATTACCATATGCTTTCCTTTATCCCTTTTGCCTACAAAGAACACCAGCAAGGTTTGCGGTGATTTAGAAGGTCTAATGTACCCCTTCTTTAAATGTTCATTGACAAACTTTTGTACTTTCTCCTTTTCATTTCTAGAGAGAGGATATACTCTTGCCTTGCTTGCTTTAAAATTGTCATTGAGATCTATTGTGTGATCCCACACCTTCCTAACTGGCATCCTTTTGGACTCCACCTTTCCAAATACTTTCAACTACCTATGGAACCATCTAGGTACCATTTCCTCTATCTTTCTATGATCTGCCTCCATCTCTTCCTCTCTTTCCCAATCCTCTTTCTCGTCTATTACCCATCTAACAATTTTTCTTTCACCCTCTCTTGCCTCCTTCTTTTTACTGCTTTTCCACACAGTTCTAACTTCTCCTTTCTCCCAATCTATCTCTGGGATGTTGTCATGAACTGCCAAATTCCTCTAAGTCAATATTTATATTTCTTTTCTTTTTCTTTTCTTTTAATTATGTAATAACATCAGATCAGTAAACATGTACAAATAATCAGACTTGTATAAGTAGTGCTGTAAGAGTCTTAGTCTTTGATAAGCAACCTTAGGCTTAACTCTACTCTAAGTCAGAGTTGACAAAGAGAACTCATTAGAGTCCTCGCTGGATTATATGTGCTACTTATACAAGTTCAAATATTTGTACATGTTTACTGATCCATTGTCCTTACATAATTAAATAAAAATAAATAATAAATAATAAATAAATAATGACTTAGAGGAATTGAGTAGTTCATAACAAAGGTTATCTCAATTAAGGATTATTACACTTGATCTATCTATTTGTGTCATAAACCCACCTGAACCAAAAATAGTATGCCTAGAGGGATGGGAGGAACGAGAACTATTCTCAAATGGACTAGATAAAGCATGCTAAAAATAGAACAAGGAGATAAGATAAGATAAGATAGGTCACATGACAGAACATTCTGGAAGGATTGCGGGAAGTTACTTAAGCATACACATAGACAAATAGAAATTGTGTATAAGTAGATAGAACAATCCACAAAGGAACTTCATCGAGTTCTCTTTGTTCTCTCATAACATTGAGTGTGAAAAGTTGGTTGTCTCAACTAGCTTACCATTACAATTTGGCAAACACTATACCCATTTTTTGAGCCCAAAAAGGAACCCAGGATTGATCTCCCTCAATTGCAAAAGGTTGTTTATAATATCCTTTAGATGCTCAACAATGGAGATTATGTTTATAGTGATCTTTGAACCAACAACATCATGATTTGAACTGATGTAATAGAAAATTCTATGGAACTCAGGGTTGTTAATTTTAACTGGGCAGGAAAAGCAGAACAAGTTTGTTACCCTGCAGAATGGAATACAGACATCCAATGGCCTGACAAAGCAGGAGAAGCAATTTTGAAAAAACATGATTCAGAAATGATCAACTCCTGGCTAACAAACAAACTACAGTAGCAGTGTTATAAAATGGCAGATGAGCTAGACAATCCACAGTGGTAGATTATTATATTTCTTTTTTATTTCTTTTCTTATGTAATATTGAATGCACGTGGGACATCAAGACTTAAAAGGAATGTATGGGATAAAAGTAGTTAGGCAAATACTTGTAAATACACATTTGTGTATAAGTAGCTGAACCAATTAATGAGAGCTCTAACAAGTTCTCTTTGTCAACTCTAACTTAGAGTAGAGTTAAGCCTAGGATCACTTACCAAAGACTAAACTCTTACAACAATGTCTACAAATCAAAAATCACAGGGCATTATGTTTAGCAGAAACAACTGAGCCTAAGTAATATATAGGAATTCCAATATCTTGTTATCATTAGCAAAAGAAATTAAGCCTTTATGATCAATGTACTCAGGGTAATCCAATCTGATATTGGATGGATATCTAGCAGTGTTTTCTTTCTTTACCCAGTCAAAGTGAATAAGAAATATATAAATATTCATGAGTCAAGGTTCTTATAAATTCTCTAGATATAAATAGAAATCTGTTCCTTCAGAGTAAGAACCTTGAGAAGGAGATGATATTATAAAATATCACTTAAGAAACTTAATGTAGAATGCATTTTATCTTTTTCTTATTCTTATTCTTTTATTTTATTAATGCATAAGAGAGAATAACCCAAAAGAAAATAGTAAAACATATACATATACAAATTGATGTATAAGTAGTTAAACAAATATAATGCAAACTCTAATAAGTTCTCTTTGTTAACTTTGACTTGGAGTAATCTAAGCTTAGAGTTTACATAATTTAAGGCTAAGGTCTTACAAAACCTATATTATAACTTACTATAAGTATAACAAGATTTCAGATATTTGTAATTTATATTTAGACTAAAGGGCATTTCATGGAAACATTCTATTTATAGAATGAAGATCTAAGGATATTAGATAAGATTAGATAAGATAGGATTAGATAACCAATCATATGATAGAATCTTCTAGAAGGATTGCAGGATAGTTACTAAGTATATACAAAGATAAATAGGATTTGTGTATATAAGTAGGTAGTAATCTAGCAAGAATCCTATTAAGTTCTCTTTATATTTCTAAGCATTGAGAGGGTTAAGTGAAGCATCCTACTAAGCTCAATCTTATATTAAAACTCAATTCTATTTCTTCACTACTGCTCATTATAAGCTTTAGCACCACTTACTTTATATTATCCTTAGAACTCTGGTTATCATAATCAGTAATTACTATAATATAGCTAGGCCCTAGGCTTAAGGAAACTGACTAGGAAGTTTAGACCCCAAAGATGAACTATTGGAGCTATACCTAGGCTTCAGTATAAACCAAATGTAATGACAAGAGTAGTCGAGATGACTGTCTTATCACACTCAATGTTATGAGAGAATGAAGAGAACTCGATGGAATCTCTTAGTGAATTATGCTACATACTTATACACAATTTCTATTTGTCTATGTATATGCTTAAGTAACTATTGATCTTTCCAGAAGGTTCCATCATTTGATCTGTTATATGACCAAGTTATGTGATCTTATCTTATCTTATCTCCCATTTCTATAATTAGAATCCTTCATCTAGTCTATCTGAGAATAGCTCTTGTTCTTCCCATCCTTCTAGCCATACTATTTTTAGCCTAGGTGGGCAGTTTATGATATCAAACCTTATAACAAATAGTGATTTAGTATACTTGTGTCATAATTCGCTCTGGCACTTATTCTTTTTCTTTAATATTTAATTAATTAATGACATTATGACACAACGACTACGATATGGGAATGTCATAAACTATAAAAGGACAAGCATGGGAAGATTGAGTGATGATCTGGGATAGATCACACGACAATCAGACAGCTACCATGTATAGGAAAACATATAGGCAGAAGCTGTCTGACGTGGAGAATTACTTAGGACTTGACAGATAGGAACCACAGTTACTCTTAGAATAGACTAGTCACAGCCACATGTAAATATATAAATAGCTAGTCAATTCATAGAGGGAACTCTGTTGAGTTCTCCTTGTCTTTAACCTCATACCCTCTGAGGGGGATCTGAGATTGTTCCATGGGTCCTGACAACTTGTTCTTTTTTTATTATTTGTCTAGTACTGCAAGTACATTGTTACTTGTATATCCAAAGGAACAACAATTGCTTATTAGAAGACTGTTAGCTTAGAGATTCACATTTTTGTGACAATTGTTTAACCCTATTACTAAGGTAGTAGTTAGTAGGGTAGTAAGCTAGCTAGTAGAAAGAAGAATGAGTACCCCTACAGCTGTAAAAAAATTGGAATGACCATATCATATCCCAACAGCAATCATCATTGTAGCAATAGCTACAGTCCTGACAAATTACCATGGAGGATATCCTCCAATTTATTGCACAAAATACCAAGAATACAAATAACATTGCATAGACCCTCTACAATCTGCAACAACAAGTACAATAATAGTAATCATAACAACAAGGCCATTAGAGAGAGACTGCAAAACCCCTAATATTTAATAGAAAGAGGGAGAAAGCAATAGGCTTCATCAGTGCCTGTTATTTATATATGAGAATCAGAATGGGAGTAGTACCAGAGATAGAGAAAGTTTCTTAGGTGCTTATATATCTACAGAGAAGAGTAGCAGAGGTATGGAAGGATAATGAACTAGAGGAGATAGCATAGAGAGTATCAATAGTGACAACTATGGAGCAGTTGTTCACTAAGATCAAGGAGGAGTTTAGGGAATTTGATGAGGGGTCAAAAAAGGTAGATGAATTAAAGCTGCTGAAGCAGGGCAGCAGGACATGTAATGAGTATGTCCAATTATTTAAGAAGGTATCAAGAGAGAGCAGCTATAGTAGTAGACTGTTTATTAAAAAATTTAAGTAGGAGCTCAATGAAGCCATTAGGAAAAAACTAGTGGAGGCAGAGTCACCTCCCACTACTATCAAACAGTGGTAGGAGTAGGCAGTCAAATTAGACTGCAATATCAGACAGAGTAGGATAGAAGAAAAGGTATTGAGCAGAGAAAAAGGAATGGCATGGATGGCTAGGCCACCAGAGGTGCAGCTGTTTAGAGAGGCTTGTCCCTCAGAATAATAGGAACTAGGGAGGTTTTCATAGAGGTTTCCAGGGAGGATTTGGTAGAGATTTGAGGAGAAGAGATGGAGAGGAGTAAGGAGTTCAGGATCCTAATACAATAGATATAGATAGAGATAGAAGATAGGGGGAAGATTACAAGTATTTTAACTGTAGGATATTTGGGCATATGACCCAATACTGTAGGAATTGAAAGAAGGTTAGAGAAGGGATGCAGGAGGCATCAAAAGACAATGGAGACCAGTGAGCCCTCAGCTGGTCTTCAATAATAAATATAGTATATTACAAGAACAAAATAAGATGGACTTGGAAAATACCACTAAGAGAGATATAAGGTGAACCTTGAAGTCTTTAAGAGAAATATAGCTAAACATTAGTCTAGAAAGGATAGACACCTACAAGGGAACATCAGTACAGGCACTCTTAGATAGTGGAACAACAGGGTTGTTCATTAGTAAGAAGCTAGCCATAAAGTAGGACTTTAAGTTGGAAAAATTGATAAACAGGTGTTATCTGAATCAAGATGATCACAGCCATTGTGTGACACAGCTTGGCATGCATATTCTGAAACTATGAACAGCAATGAGCTCAAAGTTACTGGGCAATCCGTCAACCCATTTTCAGTTCAATTCAACAAACACAACAAGAATGTCTCAGACGAAAGGTAAGTCAAGAACATCTGCTGATACTATCCAACACTATTGATATGATGACCGATATACAGAGATGAGGTAGAAAAATAGCCATGAACACACCAAATATCTTATCACTGTTTCTTCGCCTTTGCCTTGCCAGCTGTTTTCCCTGCAGTCTTCCCTTCAGCCTTACTAGTGCTAGATCGGGCACGTTTGACGGGCGGAGCGGTCCGAACCCTCATGATGTCAATTTCATCAGTATTTTCCATTTTGCGTTTGGCAGTCGCGCTCTGAGAGGTACCAACCTCAAGATTGGCTTGACCAGATCGCTCTACAAAAGGCACAATATCTGGTTTCCCATCGACTATGGCTAGAAGATTATCAAATGCAAGGATGAGGCGGTTGAAGAGATCGTGAAAGTTCTTGTCCTCGGG
>Ga0153955_100631_pt1 | contig 13413 bp, 15 predicted proteins | sample TSFL039MetaG_FD_104744 | JGI IMG/M metagenome (GOLD analysis project Ga0153955, IMG submission 104744) | Attine ant fungus gardens microbial communities from Florida, USA - TSFL039 MetaG | ecosystem: Host-associated > Fungi > Mycelium > Unclassified | place: USA: Florida, Wekiwa Springs...
GTGAACGCCCCCACGGACGGTTGGGTCAGCAATCTGACACTACGTCCCGGCAATTTCGCCACGGCTGGCACTCCGCTTTTTGCGCTGGTGGACAGTCACGCTTTTTATGTCGTGGGCTACTTTGAAGAGACCAAATTGCGCCATATTCGTCCGGGTGCGGCCGCTCAGGTGACGCTCTACAGTACGGGCCGGCAGTTATCCGGTCAGGTTGAGAGCATAGGGCGCGCGATTTACGATCAGAGTCTGGACGCCGACAGTGGGCTGCTGCCCGATATCAAGCCGAACGTGCCCTGGGTGCGCCTTGCTCAACGTGTACCTGTACGCATTCGTCTCGCTGCTCTCCCGGATAACGCTCTGTTAATCGCCGGTACGACCTGCACGATTACGATACAACCATGAACCTCAACGGACTGGCCTGGCAAAACCTGCCCTGGCTGAAAGCGGACAGCAATCAGTGGCGTTATGCTCTGCGTAACGCGGCTGCCATGTGCCTGGCCCTGAGCATTGCCTATGGACTGGATCTTAACGAACCCTACTGGGCCATGACCTCCGCTGCGGTGGTAAGCTTCCCGACAATCGGCGGTGTGATCAGTAAGAGTCTGGGACGTATTGTTGGAAGCCTGCTGGGGGCAACGGCCGCCTTGCTGATTGCGGGCCATACGCTTAATGAACCCTGGCTGTTTGCCTTTTTTATCGCAGGCTGGCTGGCGCTGTGTACCTGGGTGGCCAACCACTATCAAAATAATGTCGCCTATGGGTTTTCGCTGGCCGGGTACACTGCGGCGATCATTGCCTTCAGCTGTGTCAATCTGACCGATATCAGTGGCCTGTGGGACATTGCCCAGGCGCGCGTCTGTGAGGTGATTTCCGGGCTGCTCTGTGCGGGTTTAATGATGATGATCCTGCCCAGTACATCAGACGGTGAAGCCCTGATCACCGCCCTGAAGCAGATGCACACGCGTCTGCTGGATCACGCCACGCTGCTCTTGCAGGACACCCGGAACGACGAGATCCGTCACGCTCACGAAGCGGTGATTGGCCAGATCCTGACCATGAATTTATTGCGTATCCAGGCATTCTGGAGCCATTACCGCTTTCGTCGCCAAAATAACGTCCTGAACTATATCCTGCATCAGCAGCTTCGTCTGACCAGCGTCCTGTCCAGCCTGCGGCGCATGCTGCTGAACTGGCCAGACGCGCCGGAAGCGCTGTATCTGGCCTTAACACGCATTACGCAGGAGCTGGCAAAACCGGACTGTGATAAGTACCGGCTGGCAGCCTTGTTACGCAGCATCACCCCTGCCAGCGATGGTGATTACCGGCAACGGGCGTTTTGTCAGCGGCTGCGCTACTTCTGCTGGATGTACCTCAATGTGTTGCGCTGGATAAGGCAGCTGGAACAGGCTGATGCCGATACCCGCTTTCAGCCGCCCGCAGTGTCTGCGCTGGCCAGCGAAAGTGACAGCGCCGAAGCCGGCTGGAGTGCGCTACGAACATTCAGCATCATCGTGGCAGGCTGCGCATTCTGGATCGCGACACAATGGACCTCGGGTGCCTCGGCCCTGACGTTTACGGCGATTGCCTGTGTCCTTTACGCGTCGGCCCCTTCGCCCACAGGCAGCATTACGCTGTTACTGAAAACGTTGCTCTGGCTGTTTGCTTTTAGCGTGCTGTTTAAATTTGGTGTGATGGTGCAGTTTAATCAGCTGTGGCAACTGCTGGCCATCCTGTTTCCGCTGCTGCTGACGCTACAACTGTTCCGGGTACAGCAGAAACAGCGGGCGGCGATGTGGGGCCAGTTTATTGTTTTTCTGGGGTCATTTCTGGCCGTCACCAATCCGCCCGACTGGGATTATCAGGGGTTCGTGAACGATAACATAGCGAAAGTCTGCGGTGTGCTGCTGGCCTGGCTGGCTTTCCAGATCCTGCGGCCCAGCTCCGATTCACGCCGCAGCCGTCGCCATATCCAGGCGTTGAGGCTGGCGTTTCTGGATCAGCTTCGTCAGCATCCACACCGGGATCAGAACCGTTTTGAGTCGCTGATTTATCATAAAATTGGTCAACTCAGTAACAGTAAAGATGAAACGGCGCGCGTCTGGCTACTGCGTTGGGGCGTCGTTCTGCTTAACTGTTCCCATCTCGTCTGGCAACTGCGTGACTGGCAAACAGACACCCCGATACTGAACCAGTACCGGAGCGAAGCATTGCACAATCTGCAGAATATTATGAGCTTACACGGTGTGCAGCATCGCCACCTGGACACCGCGCTGGACGCGCTTCAGGGCCTCACAGAAGAGGCGCTTAGTGTCAACAGTGCCGACGCCGGCACCCTGGCCGGCCTGCTGTGGCGGTTGCGCTGTTCACTGGCGCAGCTGAAACAGGCGATTCCCGACTGATTACTGGCAATACTGCTGGTGCTGCCGGTTAAAATCATCCTGAAGTTGCTGAACGGTTTTTTGCCCTTCGAACCGGGTTTTATCGGCTTCGGAAACAGGCTCAATCACCAGGGCTTTTTCGTCGGGTGAATAGATAAAACGCCGGTAAATCATCGACCCCGTAAAACTTTTGCCCAGGATGCCACCACAAATCATTGTCGTGTTGTGCCGGTAAATGGTGGTATCCGTGAAATTGGTTTCCGTGGCGCTGCGCAGAACATTCTGGCAATGCTGCGCTTCAAGCTTTTGCCGCACATCCCGACTGAGCCGTTCACGGCCCTTCGCAATCTCTTCGCAGCGAAGGCGTGCTGAACTGGTATCAATGGTGCGCTGCAGTTCACGTCCTGTTTCTGTGATCAGTTGCGTATCATTGGGTTTATCGCATCCTGCCAGCAACAGACACAGTAGCCAGGCGCCCTTCCATTTCATTTGCACTGCTCCTCAGTTTGTCAGGCTTTATAACGGGAATCAGTATCATAGGGGGGAATAAGACGATGATGCTACAACAAATTGTCAACAAGCGAAAAGCCGTGATGGCGGCAAAATCTGCCGCCATCAGCGACACACAGCGTCAGATAACACCGCAGGCAAACCGTGCCCCGCCACCGCCCAAAGGTTGTGGGTGATCCGCATGGTTATCCCCGCCCACATGCACCATCAACGCTTTGCCTTTCACCTCGCTCAGCGTTTTAATGCGCGGTGCCAGCACCGGATAGGTGGCTTTACCCTGCGCATCGACATAGAGCGCAGGCAGGTCGCCTAAATGGCCCTCAGCATAGGGCCCCAGGTGCTTGCCGGTGTTCGCCGGATCAAGATGCCCCCCTGCCGCCCCGCGGCCACCCTTTTTCCTTCCGATTCGCCGGGTTCACAGCTGCCTTTCGCATGGACATGAAAACCGTGAATGCCCGGCTTCAGTCCTTCCAGCATGGGCGTCAGTTGCAAACCGTATTGCGTCTCTTCAATATTTACCGTGCCGATGGCATTGCCGATTCCCTGCGCCGAAACGGCATGAATTGTCACCTGTTCGCTGGCCGCCTGCGCGGCACCGCAGGCTAACAGCGTCGCTATCGCAATTGCGTTCACTTTCATTGTGGCTCCTTTTTGCTCTGGGGTTCAGCTTAAGCCTGGCCCCGTAGCGCAAAGATTGCCGCAAATTGACGAATGTTTACGCTCAGGGCACGTCATAGCCCAGTGCGGCTTTGCGGATGCGGAACCACTGCTGCCGACTGAGCGTCAGCCCGGCCGCCCCTGCCGCTTCTGTAATGCGATGGGTTTTGCCTGACCCGATGATGGGCAAGGGTTTACTCGGCAGACGCATCACCCAGGCATAGACGACCTGCTCAAGGCTTGATGCCCCGATCTCCTGACGAATGGCTTCCAGCTCGTCGCGCAGCGGCTGAAAATGCGGATCGCTGAACAGACGTCCGCCCCCCAGGCACGACCAGGCCATTGGGCGCAAACGCTGCTGCTGGCAGTGATCCAGCGATCCATCAAGCAGAACATGTTGCTGAACGGGTGAGATCTCAAGCTGGTTGGTCACGAGGCTAAACGGCAAACGAGACTGCAGAAGGGCAAACTGCGAGGGGGTAAAATTGGACACGCCAAAATGCAACACTTTGCCTGCCTGATGCAGGTGCAGAAAGGCTTCGGCAACCTCATCGGCCGCCATGAGCGGGTCGGGGCGATGAATCAACAGCAGATCAAGGCGATCGGTATTGAAATGTCCCAGCGAGCGTTCGGCACTGGCCACAATATGCGCTTTTTCCGTAATGTAATGGCCAATCTGGTGTTCAGGTTTTGCGCGGGTTGCGATACCGCACTTGGTGACGATCTGCAGCCGATCACGTAATCCCGGGGCCTGTCTGAGCGCCTCACCAAATGCGGCCTCACAGCGGTAATCACCATAAATGTCGGCATGATCGACCGTCGAAATGCCCAGTGAAAGATGGTGCTCAATAAACCCCACCAGCTGCTGTGGTGTCATGCCCCATTCCATCAAACGCCAATAGCCCATAATCAGCGGTGAAAAGTCGGGACCCTGTGGCGCGATGGCTTGCGGTTGTAACATGGTGTTCTCCCTGTGGCCTTGAGGCTGGATGTGTGTCAGGGAGTATAACGGAAATCACCATGCGGTCAGAATAAGGTGGGTTGCTGCGGTTCCTGCGGTTCTTCTTTGTGCTGCTGACGTAACAGGCGCAAACGGCGCTGGTGGCAGAGGCGGAGCACCTCACGCTTTTGACTGTCGCTGTATTGCAGCCAGTTAAAACGTTCCTCACGGCTACGCAGGCAGCCTTTGCAGTAGCCACGTGAATCGGTTTCGCAAATACGCCGGCAGGGACTGGGTACCGGAAAAAACTCAAGCTGCTCTGCCACAACGGCCTCTACTGAAACGGTGATACGTCTATTGAAGCCAGAGTCCGGCATTTGTGCAAGAAATAATCATAACTTGAACAATTTATTCACTCTAAATCGCCTTCAATTTAACACTGCGTGCCTGGCGCGCGATAAAAGTTTGCATTAGACCGATTGGTCTACCAGGATGAACCCCATGAATAAGATGCCGCAACGTAATGAAACCCGGGAACACCTGCTGACGACAGGCGAATCGCTTTGCCTGCAACGGGGCTTTACCGGTATGGGCCTGAGCCAGCTACTGAACCAGGCGCAGATCCCTAAGGGATCGTTTTATTACTATTTTCCCTCTAAAGAAGCCTTTGGCGTGGCGTTGCTTGAGCGGTACTTTGTCCGTTACCTGCAGAACCTTGAGCAGCAGCTCTTCCAGCCTGCGGGATCGGCGGGTGAGCGATTACTGGCCCATTTTCGCCATGCGCTCGATCTGTTTGAACGGCAGGGCAATATTGTGGGCTGCCTGAGCGTAAAATTATCAGCCGAAGTCTGCGACCTGTCAGAGCCTATGCGCATAGCCTTGCAGCAGGGAGCCAGCCACGTTATCGCCGCCTATGTTAAGGCGCTGACGCAGGCACAGCACGAAGAGGATTTATCTCTGCCCTCGCCTCCGGGGCAACTGGCTGAACTGCTGTATGTTCTCTGGCTGGGTGCGAGTTTACAGAGCAAGCTATCCCGTAATGCACAGCCCATGCGGCTGGCCTTAATTACCATCGAACAGTGGCTAACAAAACCGCTGGTTTAAAAAAACCACCATTTGTAGACGACCGGTCTACTTGAAAGGAGTTGTTATGGCGAGTACTCAGTTGTTTCGTCCGTTAAAAGTGGGCGCAATTACCGTTCCTCATCGTGTCTTTATGGCCCCACTGACGCGTTTACGTAGCATCGAACCGGGCGATATCCCGACGCCGTTGATGGCCGAATACTATCGCCAACGTGCGGGTGCGGGGTTAATTATCACTGAAGCGACTCAGGTCTCCTTCCAGGCGAAAGGTTATGCGGGCGCGCCAGGCCTGCACACGCAGGAACAAATTGCCGCGTGGAAAGTCATCAATGAGGGCATTCATCAGGCAGGCGGCCACAGCGCAGTCCAGCTTTGGCACACCGGCCGCATTTCACATAACAGCGTTCAGCCTGAAGGTAAGGCACCGGTTGCACCGTCCGCCATTCCGGCAGGCACCCGCACCTCATTGCGTGCTGAAGACGGCAGCGTGTATCGCGAAGATACCTCGATGCCGCGCGAGCTGAGCGTCAGTGAAATCCAGCAGATTGTGGCGGATTTTGGTCAGGCAGCCGCCAATGCGCATGAAGCTGATTTCGACCTGCTGGAACTGCACTCTGCTCATGGTTATCTGATGCATCAGTTCCTGTCGCCGTCGTCTAACCATCGTACCGATGCCTACGGCGGCAGCGTGGAAAACCGTGGCCGTTTTGCGCTGGAGGTCGTCGATGCCGCCATTGCTAACTGGTCCGCAGACCGCGTAGGTATTCGCGTGTCGCCTGTTGGCAGTTTCCAGAACCTGGATAACGGTCCGAACGAAGAAGAAGATGCGCTGTGGTTTATCGCTGAGCTGGCGAAACGCAACATCGCTTATCTGCACATGTCCGAACCGGACTGGGCAGGCGGCACGCCTTACAGCGATGCGTTCCGCCAGAAAGTGCGGGATACCTTCCCGGGCGTCATCATTGGTGCCGGCGCCTACACCGTCGAAAAAGCCGATGACCTGATCAGCCGTGGCCTGATCGATGCCGTTGCGTTTGGTCGTGACTACATCGCCAACCCGGATCTGGCGCAGCGTTTACAAAAAGATGCTCCGCTTAACCCACAACGTCCCGAATCGTTCTACGGCGGTGGCGCAGAGGGCTATACTGATTATCCTGCGTTGTAAAACAGCAGGCAGCCGTGAGAAGGTGTCACGGCTGCGGTTATTGTTTGGCGATGATCGTCGCTATACTGCGTATTTATGTCATCCGGGGATGACGTTTTTTTAAAGAGGAAACTATGCGTTTACTTCATACCATGCTGCGCGTTGGCGATTTACAACGCTCGATCGATTTTTACACCCGTGTGCTGGGCATGCGTCTGCTGCGTCAAAGCGAAAATGCTGAATATAAATATACGCTTGCGTTCGTCGGCTACACCGAAGAGAGCGAAGGCGCGGTGATTGAACTGACCTATAACTGGGGCGTAGACAGCTACGACCTGGGGAATGCTTATGGCCACATTGCGCTGGGCGTTGATGATGTCGCGGCGACCTGTGAACGTATCCGTAACGACGGCGGCAACGTGACCCGTGAAGCGGGCCCGGTGAAAGGCGGCTCCACCATCATCGCCTTCGTTGAAGATCCTGACGGTTATAAGATCGAGCTGATCGAAAACAAACATGCCGGTCACGGCCTCGGTAACTAACCGTTACCGCCCATCAGCCTGCCGCCTGCAGGCTGATTCTTACTTCCCTCGCCCACATCTGCTGCAGAGAGTGCGCTTTTTTGGCATACTACGCGCTGCCCTTTTTCTGCAATGAGATCCTGATGTCTGAATCGTCTTCCCCCAACGCACTCAATCAACGCTTTCGTGGTTTTTATCCTGTCGTGATCGATGTTGAAACGGCGGGCTTTAATGCGCAAACCGATGCGCTGCTGGAAGTCGCTGCCATCACCCTGAAAATGGATGATGAGGGTTGGCTTCATCACGACGAGACGCTGCATTTTCATGTGGAACCCTTTGTCGGTTCGCTCCTGCACCCTGAAGCGCTGGCGTTTACAGGCATCGATCCCACGAATCCTTTGCGCGGCGCAGTCAGCGAATATGAGGCCCTGCATGCCATTTTTAAAATGGTGCGAAAAGGCATCAAAGAGACCGGATGCAACCGCGCCATCATGGTCGCTCACAACGCCACGTTTGATCTGAACTTTATGAATGCGGCGGCGGAACGTGCGGGCCTGAAACGCAATCCCTTTCATCCCTTTGCGACCTTCGACACGGCCGCGCTGAGCGGACTGGTGCTGGGCCAGACCGTGCTGGCGAAAGCCTGCAAAGCCGCAGGAATGGCGTTCGACAGCAGTCAGGCGCACTCCGCGCTCTATGATACACAGCAAACGGCGACCTTATTTTGCGAGCTGGTTAACCGCTGGAAACGGCTGGGAGGCTGGCCGTTAGCTGTAACGGAAGCGTCGGCGACGGGTGGAGAAACAACCGAGTAACGCGCATAAAAAAGGCCGACGAGGTCGGCCTTTTTCAGTTATTCCGCTTCTTTAAACTTCTCAGCGGTTTCTTTGATTAACGGCTGCAACTCGCCGCGCTGGAACATTTCAACAATAATGTCGCAGCCGCCGACCAGTTCGCCATCAACCCATAACTGCGGGAACGTGGGCCAGTTGGCGTATTTTGGCAGCTCTGCGCGAATATCCGGGTTCTGCAGAATATCCACGTAAGCAAAGCGCTCACCACAGGCAGACAACGCCTGTACCGCCTGCGCAGAGAAACCGCAGCTTGGCAGTTTCGGCGAACCTTTCATGTACAGCAGGATCGGGTTTTCTGCGATCTGGCGCTGAATTTTTTCTACAGTACTCATTATTGCCTTCCTTAATTCGTCACTTCGTGTTTCTTTATTGTAGCGACTTCACGCCAGGACTGAAAACGAGATTTTGGCTCGTCCGACGTTAAATCGCCATGTTTGCTAAGTAGGCTGGTCAGGCATTCGCAGGAAACTGTGACAAAGACTATGAATGTATTCATAATTTGCAATGAATTTGCTGTTATAAGAGACTGAAATTCCTGATTTATGCCTGATTTTTATCCAGGCCATCAATTAATAAAAAAAGGACTTACTCTTTTAAAAAAAACTGGACTAGAATGACTTCGGCGCTGATCGGTGATCAGATTTTTCTTAACTTTGTCAGAGACCTGTTTGATCTGACAGCTTAACCAGTAAACGGACTATGCGTTCAATCATTACGCTTCTTATTCTGGCTTTTGCGCAACTCTTCTTTAACATCGCTGCTGCCTCCCCGCATGCGACGGTTAAGGCCAGCTTGCATAAGGTAGAGAAAAAAAGTGCGCGCGACGATGATCGGCGCAAACGACGCGCGGTTAAAGCCTCATCTAAAAAAAGTCGCGCCTCCGCTGTTCAGAAAGTCAGTAAGACCACGAAAACCAGCAAAACGACCTCTCACACCACCACGCACAAAACGCTCGCTAAAACGACTGCCTCGCACAAGACGCTGAGCAAAAAAGTCGCCGCCAATGCCGCCAGCAAAAAACGGTATGGTCATCAACGTGCTGCGAAGGCGTTAACGGCAGACAATACCGAAACCGGCACCATTAAAATGAGTAAAGCGCATCGCCAGCGTTACCAGAAAGCGCGTGAAACGGCGATGGCAAAACTGATGGGGCAACTTGGCAAGCGTTATCAGTGGGGAGGCAAATCGCCCCATACGGGTTTTGATTGCAGTGGCCTCGTATGGTACGCCTACAAAGACGTCGTGAAGTTTAAGATCCCCCGTACCGCTAACGAAATGTACCATCTGCGGGATGCAGCACCGGTCAACCGCGAATCCCTTGAAAAAGGCGATCTGGTTTTCTTCCGCATCAACGGGCGTGGAACCGCAGATCATGTCGGGGTTTACCTGGGCAACGGTAAATTCATTCAGTCACCGCGTACCGGTAAAGATATTCAAATCAGTGCGTTGAGCGAAGATTACTGGCAGCGCCATTATATTGGTGCGCGTCGCGTTATGACGCCAAAGACCGTTCGCTAAACGTCCTTCATACAAAAAAGCCGGGAAAGGCAACTTCCCGGCTTTTTTATTGCCCACATCACCCCGATTGTGCAGCGGGGTGTTCCGGGCGAAAATGCCGCACCTGCCGGTGATACGGTCTGACAGACAGGACGTATCACCTGCAAGGCTGGACGCGCAGTCAGTCAGCCAGTCAGCCAGTCAGCCAGTCAGCCAGTCAGCCAGTCAGCCAGTCAGCCAGTCAGCCAGTCAGCCAGTCAGCCAGTATAGCCTCGCTGCAAACGAATGCGATTAGTGCAGAATAGCGGTGAAGCTAAACGCGATGATCATTAACAGTGCGGCTGCCGTCGTCATTAATGACAGTTTTAAATCGGTACTCATCCCCTCTCCTTTAACCCTGACGTTTGTAAGGTGAAAGCATTTTCACATACGCGTAGGTAAAAATCTCGTTTTATCCGCACAGCCTTGTTAGAATCCCCCCTTTGTTGCGCAACAGCGCGCAATATCGGTTGCGTCCGCGCCCTTTTCAGACGTTATTTCCTGCCCTGATGACTCAATACCGGACAGAAAAGCGATGTTTTTCGCAGAAATAACCGTCCGCTGACGCAAACGTTTAACAATATGCTTATCAACAATTTAGATAGGCCCGGGAGTTCGATTTACATGGCAACAATTAAAGATGTGGCGAAGCGTGCGGGCGTGTCCACCACGACCGTCTCACACGTCATCAATAAAACGCGCTTTGTCGCAGAAAATACCTGCGAAGCGGTGTGGGAAGCGATTCGGGAACTGCATTATTCTCCCAGCGCAGTCGCGCGTAGCCTGAAGGTGAATCACACCAAAACGCTGGGCCTGCTCGCCACGTCCAGTGAAGCGCCCTACTTTGCTGAAATTATCGAAGCCATTGAGAATCACTGCTTCGATAAAGGCTATACCCTGATTCTGGGCAACGCACATAATGACCTGCAAAAACAGCGCGCCTATCTGTCGATGATGGCGCAAAAGCGCGTTGACGGGCTTCTGGTGATGTGTTCAGAGTATCCGGATGATCTGCTGCAAATGCTGGAAGAGAACCGCAATATTCCGATGGTGGTGATGGACTGGGGCGAATCCCGTGCCGACTTTACCGATACCGTACTGGACAATGCTTTCCAGGGCGGTTATCTGGCGGGACGTTATTTGATTGAGCGTGGTCATCGCGATATTGGTGCCATTCCCGGCCAGATGGAGCGTAACACGGGAGGCGGTCGCCATGCCGGTTTCCTTAAGGCGTTGGAAGAAGCGGGTATTCAGCCACGTGCCGAATGGATTGTGCAGGGTGACTTTGAACCCGAATCTGGCTATCAGGCCATGCAGCAGATTCTGTCACAGAAGCAGCGCCCAAGCGCCGTATTCTGTGGGGGCGACATCATGGCGATGGGCGCAATCTGCGCGGCCGACGAAATGGGCCTGCGCGTGCCGCAGGATATCTCCGTCATTGGTTACGACAATGTGCGCAATGCGCGCTATTTCACTCCGGCACTGACCACGGTGCATCAACCTAAAGCCCAGTTGGGTGAGAAAGCGCTGGAGATGTTGTTAGATCGCATCACCAGTAAACGGGAAGAGTCGCAGACAATTGAAGTCCACCCGACGCTTATTGAGCGACGCTCGGTGGGCTATGGCCCTTATCGCGATTACCGCCGTTAATCCTCGCTCAACCACTCCTGATTTAGCGTTTGCGCATCGCCCAGGTACTGGAGTAACCACCCCAGCGCCGGTGATGCGCGATCTTCCGCCCAGCTGACGCAGCAGGGACTTTCCGGAAACGCCTGCGGTAAGTTCAGCTCTGCCATCTCGCCGCTGTCCAGTAAGGGCCGCGCTAAATGGCCCGGTATCATCGCGACACACAAACCGGCGCGCACGCAGTCCAGACCGGTTTGCCAGTCCGGGACCACCAGCCGGCGTTGGTTATCCAGCGCCCAGGTCATACGACGCGGTAACGCGCGCGACGTATCTTCCAGCACCAGAGAAGGCCAGTTGCGCAACGCTTCATCATCCAGCGTAGCAACCTGCGTCAGAGGATGCTGATGCGCCACCACGCAACGCCAGTTCAGGGTGCCCATATCGCGAAAGGCGAAACGCCCCCCCACCGGAATCGCCTGTGTCGCACCTATCGCCACATCCACTCGCCCGTCTGCCAGCGCATCCCAGACGCCGTTAAAGACCTCATAGCTGATGTGCAACTCCATGTCGGGAAAATGGCGGTAAAAATCCCTGACAAACTGCCGGGTTCGCTGCGGTTTGACGATGCAGTCGACGGCGATACCAATCTGACCGCGCCAGCCGTTGGCGAGCTGTTGACACTGACGTCGTGTGGCATCCATTTTTTTGATAACGCTGCGCCCTTCCCGCACGAAATGCTCTCCCGCCGGCGTGAGAATCACCTCCCGGTGCTGGCGTTCAAACAGCGGCACAGCCAGCCAGGTTTCCAGCTGGCGAACGGTATAGCTGATGGCAGAAGGCACACGGTGCAGTTCCTGGGCGGCCGCGCTAAAGCTGCCACCGCGTGCGACCGCATCCACCACTTCCAGCGCATATTCAGACCACATAATTTGCCTTCAAAATTTTTAACAGCAACAGGCAAATTTTACCGTTTCACAGCGTGAAGTACAGCTTTTACACTGCCCCGCGTTTATTCTGCAACTGATGAGAACCCGATGTCCGCTTCAAAAGGCTTTATTCCCTATCTTGCCGTGCTCAGTATGCTGGGCTTTCTGGCAACCGATATGTACCTGCCCGCCTTCGGCGCTATGCAGCAAAGTTTTAGCACGTCAGCCGGGATGATCAGCGCCAGCATGAGTCTGTTTCTGGCCGGTTTTGCCTGTGGTCAGCTGGTCTGGGGCCCCTTATCTGATCGGTTGGGGCGTAAGCCGGTGCTGCTGGCAGGCCTCGCCCTGTTTGCTCTGGGCTGTGCGGGTATGTTGTGGGTAGATAATGTGATCCTGATGCTGGTACTGCGTTTTGTGCAGGCTATCGGCGTGTGCGCGGCGGCCGTCAGCTGGCAGGCGCTGGTCGTCGATCGCTATCCTCAGTCACAGGCCAATAAAGTCTTTGCTACCATTATGCCGCTCGTCGCGCTGTCTCCCGCCCTGGCGCCGTTACTGGGCGCCTGGCTGATCGGCCATTTTCACTGGCGCGCCATTTTTGCGGTGCTGACGGGGATTGCCGTGGCGCTCATCCTGGTCACGCTGCGCCTGCCTTCGCCGCAAAAAAATCAACGTTCCTCTGCTCCGCAGCCTGGGTTTCTGACGCTGCTGCGCGCACGTGCCTACAGCGGTAACGTACTGATGTATTCCGCCTGCTCGGCCAGTTTTTTTGCATGGCTGACGGGTTCGCCGTTTATCCTGGCTGATATTGGTCTGTCTCCTGCGGATATCGGGCTCAGTTATATTCCCCAGACCATCGCCTTTTTAATCGGCGGGTTTGGCTGCCGTGCGCTGCTCAACCGGTTTTCTGGCGCAACGCTGCTGCCGTGGCTGCTCGGCGTCTATAGCCTGAGTGTCGGGGCGCTGTTTGCCGTCGCGCTTTCGGGAAGCCCGTCACTCACGGCGTTACTGGTGCCGTTCTGCGGCATGGCGCTGGCAAATGGCGCGATTTATCCGATTGTGGTGTCCAGTGCGCTGCTGCCCTTCCCCCACGCCACCGGGAAAGCGGCGGCATTGCAGAACACGTTTCAGCTCGGACTCTGTTTTGCCGCCAGCCTTGCGGTGTCCGCAGGCTTGATCCAGGCTCTGTTTACGACCACGCTAATTATGATGGTGACGATTGGTCTGGCAGGGATGGGCTATCA
>Ga0153955_100633_pt1 | contig 13387 bp, 13 predicted proteins | sample TSFL039MetaG_FD_104744 | JGI IMG/M metagenome (GOLD analysis project Ga0153955, IMG submission 104744) | Attine ant fungus gardens microbial communities from Florida, USA - TSFL039 MetaG | ecosystem: Host-associated > Fungi > Mycelium > Unclassified | place: USA: Florida, Wekiwa Springs...
AGAGTATAGAGTGGGAGATCTAGTGCTACTCAGTACCAAGGATCTCAAGTACCAAATGGTGGGCAGGAGAACGGAAAAACTTACAGAAAGATTTGTTGGACCTTACAAAGTCAAGTCAATAGTCTCGACGAACGCTATAGAATTAGAACTACCTAGTACAATAAGGATTCATCCGGTAGTTAATGTAAGTAGAGTATGAAGATATACCAGTCAGGTGGAAGGACAGAAGAAAGAAATGCCACAACCTGTGGTAATCGAAGGAGAGAAAGAGTAGGAGGTGGAAAAGATAATGAATAAAAGATGGGTACGAGGAAGGGATAAATACCTGGTATGGTGGAAAGGGTGCACAACAGAGGAAGACACTTGGGAAAGTAGGGACAATCTTAAAAATGCAAGTGATCTTGTAGAAGAGTTTGAGAAGGAATACGGAAGGGAGAAAGAAGAAGAAACAAGGCGGCAAGAAATGGAGGAAGAAAAGAACATGTTCAACAGAGAATTGCCAGGGAAGTACATGGCAAAACTATTATATGGGTGGGGGGAGAAGAAATACGAGCAGGAGTATTGGAAAAGGTTAGAAGAAAATTGGTAGCGATGGAAAAGGAATCCATTTGCTAAAATAAGCCGTAATCCATTCTTACGGATAAAACAACAAGAAGAGGATGAAATAGGGAACATAGGAGATTGGGACAGCGAGTTGTAAAATCCTCGAGGACGAGGAAGCTTGAGAGGGGGGTGGTGTAATAAAATGACAGGCGAGCTGGGGCATCCATGGCGGCGGATTATTTTATTTCTTTTCCACTTTCTTTTATTATGTAATAGTTTGCAGTGCGTGGGACACTATGACTCAAAAGGAGTCCGCAGGATAATTTGAGTAGACAAATATGAGTAAATACCGATTCGTGTATAAGTAGCTAAATCAATTAGCGAGGACTCTAACAAGTTCTCTTTGTCAACTCCAATAAAGAGTGTGCACTTAAGTTAACCCTAACTTGAGTTCACTACAATATTGACTTGGACTGGATAGAAGATTGGACTGATAGGAAGTCTATCTCTGGCTTTGCAATAATAATGGATGAAGGGGCAGTATCATAGGGCCCAAAGAAGCAGATATGTAAGAAACGGTCACCCAAATAACTCAGGTAGGCAGCTCCCAACTCTAAGTCAGAGTAGATAAAAAAAACTTGTTAAAGTCTCTACTGGATTTGAGTACACTACTTATACCTATTCTACTTGGTCTGTGCACTACCTTCCTATGGTAATCAGGTGATATCAATGTGACATGTCATGTGACTTCTCTGATTATGTAAGTTTATTCTAAAAATAGGAAAAGTAAAGAAAAAGAAAGAGTTCTTGTGTCACAATTCATAACAAGATATTAGTTTTGCTGTTAACTGTTGGGGCTGAGTTTATAGCCACATCAACAGCTGTTAAGAAAATTCTTTGGCAGTACACTTTATTTAACCCATTGGGAATGACATTGACAAACTCCACTCAACTTCTTATTGATAATCAAGGTATATTAGATCTCATTAGGAATGGACAAATCAATGACAGAACAAAACACATCAATACAAAGTTCTGACATATCTGTGATTGCAAAGAAGCTGATGACATAGCAAGTGAACATGTAGTGACAGATCATCAGATAGCAGATATTATGACAAAGGCTTTGGGAACTGAGAAGTTTACATCTTTTCAGAAAAAGATTGGGATTACAGAATGAAAACAATGTTTGATGAGGAAAGGTGTTGAGAATATTCATGGTTTCTATATTTCCCTCTCATATCATTATTAGTGATTATCAGTTCCCTTATCATTCTCAGGTAATTTCTTTGCTTAGTAAGCTTATATTGTTTTGTTTGCTGAGTAGTTAGTTTCCTCAGTTCTGTGTCTACCAGGCTGAGGTAAATAGTTTATCATTTGTTGGACATTATCTGTACTGATGTACCTAGTTGAGTTGTTGAACAGGTACATATAAAATACACTGAGTTCTGTGTCTACCAGGCTGAGTTGAGTTGTTTGACAGTTTGACAGATAATGACAATCTTTTCTGTTCCTGAAATAAAATGACTCTGGGAAAATTTTCTTTGGAGAGGTTGTTTTGGATAAAAAGAGTCCATTCTAGGTGATTTGGTGTGCCATAAAAGGAGTCCCCTTCAGGGTCAGTGTAGCTTGGGATACAGTATATGAGGGCTCTGGGAGGTTCCTGAATAAATATTATATCAGACAGATTTTTTTGTCTTTCTAGAATTATGTCAGTCTTGTTTTTTCTAACATTCTGAGAAAAAATACAAAGATTGTACTTAATCATAAGTTATTGCTGTCTACAGCTAGGTAAGTTGAGTTAGTTCTGATTTCTTGAGCTTTCTGGGCTTTCTTGGAGTGCTATTTCTGGTTGGACTGGTGTTTTCAGAAGGGCCATTTGTTGTCATTGGCCATATGTTTGCCCTTACAGTTAAAGCACTTGAAAGCATGAGGGCATGGTTTGCCTTGTTTGGTTTCTAGCTTAGGCAGGTTAGTTTTGTGGTCAGCTTTGCAGCATCATGCCATGTCTCTGTAATGTTTGAGCTTGTAGGGGCCCCCCCACATTTCTGGCATTTTAATTACCTCCTGCTCATTTGTATTTAGAGTAGTTGGCTTTATAATTGATGATAAAAAAAAAAAAACACATATATTGACAGTAACATTTACTTAACACCATTCAGAATTAGTAGAGGGATCAAGATAGGCTGAAGGCCCAGATGAAAACCTTGCCACTTGTTATCCCCTGAAAGTAAAGTAAACATACTTACATCATACAAAAGTGCCTAGAACTTTCTCCTTCCCCACTCAGGACATTTGTTCTCGCCCAAATTTCTCCAACCAGTCTCGCGAAGCTTCCCAACCCACTTTCGCAGCTTCAACACCTTCGAGCGGATGTCCTTCCCCTTCGAAAATGAGCATCTCCACTTCCTCCCCTGCCCCCTTGAGAAGGTGATAAAAAGTACTTCCTTGAGTAGGTGAAACACGTTGGTCTGCTGCACCTATCAAAAGTAACACAGGAGGAAGCCGTGCGAAAGGCTCCTGAGATCGGTCCTTGAGATATTTGAGAAGCGCAGTTGACGGAGAAGCTTCATAAAGCTTGTCGTATATAATAGGGGTTACATCCGGAGTGGCGTCAAAGTTGAGCGTTACAGATGACTTGGATGTGGAGGATAAGTCGAAGGTAGGAGAGGAATGAACTGGAAAATCATTTTGAAACCCAAATTCTGCAAAGTACCAGTCGGGGATGTCAGTACCTGTAATATTCACACAGGATATCACAGGGTTGCGGAGCACAGCAGCGCTGTAGATGTCAGGATATCGGCTGATAAGATGCGCCGCAATAAATCCACCATGACTCCCACCCATAACGAAGATTTCCCCTTTACCATGTCGCGCCAATGACAAACCATTGACCAAGTGCAGAGTAGAAGCATGGACGTCCTCGATATCAAGTGACCCGCAGTGCCCCAAAAGTTTGTATATATTATCCTGACCGTAGCCTGGTGTTCCCGTGTAATTCGGGAGTGATAATGTATCTGAAAGAGCTAAGCTACTGGTGTATCCCAGTAGATAAGGTAGACGTACATCCTTGTAATACCAGAGCAGTTGTGCTTGCCGTGAATGCAGTTGTTGACGCAGCATGAGGGCCACCATGTGGTACAGTTATCAGTGGATGGTGGATTGCATGTGATAAGTCGTCTACGACTGAGCGAATAACAATAGTTTCTGTTGGATGATGACCTGGTATTGGGTGGATAGAAGTCCTGATACTTTTTAAGGCCGAGAGGACTAGATAATAAAGAACTTAGTCAGAAGACCTACAAGTCAACATCCTCATACCGTCTGGAGCCAAATCAGGCTGATCGAGCACCTGCCACCGGAAACCCTCTTCTGAACTAGTCCCAAGGAGGATCTGATAAGGTTCGCTGGGTGAACTCCTTGAACAAATGATACGATTCTTCCCATCACATGCCAAAAGCGCCCAGCTGAAGAGAGCTGTATTTTGATCAGAACAGTCACCAGAAAGCGTCTTTAAAAGACCAACATGAATCGGGAGGAGTGAGGTGTTTCACAGCACCTGTAGAGGATGAAACAGAAAGAATAGTTGTACGAGAACCCCACTGTGACTGTATAATGATATCTGCAGGTCCATCTTTCTGTTGTAGGAATGGACAGACAAGTAGACTGAAAGAAGGGTATAGTCCCGGAAAATCTGATCCTGAGGCCTTCGGTATGGGTACCACCGTTCGTGTCCTGGAAGAAATCTCTGGAGATATGGCATCCAATGACATGATATCTAGAGAGTGAAGTGAAGTGGTCGACACATGAGGACCACCAGCAGCCGACGAAAACCAATACAGAGTATTCTTTGTACCCTCTTGTAGAATCCGTGGTGACCGTCCTGAATTGGTATCACTGATCTTTCTGGCAGAACAAATAATCAGGTCGCGTTTCTTGTCGTCAGTAGTAGCGTAAACGTCTTCAGATTGAGCCTCAAGGTGTAATTCCCAGACCCCGAAAGGCCTATTGAAACAGCCTTTGATACCAAGCATTCTTGCATCAGGCGTGAATTCATATCCCGTGGCGAATAAAGTTGTTTCCTCAGGGAATACACCTTGACCAAAGAGTACATTATCAATTTTGGGGTGAATTTCGTAGAGCGTAGGTTTCAGTGTAAGTAGGTTGGGGTCCTTGAAGGCTCTCCAACGAAGTAAAAAGAAGTGGGGGTGTTTCTTTCCACTGAAGCCTTCACCAAAATTAGGTCTATAGCGAAACTTGGCGTATGGATCATGAGAGCTATTCTGGGTATCGTTCGCCTCTGCCGTGTATAGAAACGCTGTTTCGGAGGGAGAGAAAGTCAAAGTAGATAAATATTCTTAGTGCTTGCTGAGTGAACTTGTGCTAATACTTGAGTATGACACTCACCATCTAGATAAAACGCTTGATGGTGATCAGTTACTTCACAGGAGACCTCGATTCGATGTCCGGCCCATATATCCACATATCTTTTGGTTGAGTTCCCTTGCTTGGTTTCCCGAAGATTTGCACGAAGGTTATAGGATGGAGAGACGACAGATGCGACGACCTCTCCAACCTCTTGTAAGGGAAGAGCCACTTGGTTGTTAGCCGTCAGGGATATGATCTTGGTCAGCGTTTTCTTGGTGTTAGAAAGGTGATCTCGAACAGAGTAGGTAATTTGAGCAGCTATGCAAATCACATTCATCCCATCTCTAGCAAGTTGATAAAGGACTTACTATCGTGATTCAAGAAAGTGGCAGAAAGTGGCAGAGGTATTTCCGCGAGGCGAGTGTACATAATGGGTCTAACTACTATAGATCAAGGGTCCTCTCTGTGATAGCGATGGCCTGTATTACGTCTGTATTACGTGCGCAACTGGATGTGATACAGGTGATGATGTAATCTCTGAATTGTTTTCCCCGTAAAATACTTCGTTATCTTGCATCCAGTGATCCAGCATAACTTTTCTGAACAATCTATTATGCAGTGTACGTACACAGTCTGCGGTAGTCTACCGACGACTGAGGCTCAAGGCCTCCTTTCAATAATCAGAAATAAAAGTTGAGAGAACAAGAAGGCTGAGCTAGTGGTCTAGCTAGAGGACAGGGAGACTTCCAGAGGGAGTGACTAAGCCGTATTCACCGATGAATCTGGTGTTTGGGAGGGGGGTCTCGAGCCAGGGGGGATTCCCTAGGTGTAGGAAATGCAAAAGCGAGCGCATTGGAGGAGAGGAACTGGAGAAAGTCCTTGAGGGTCGGATTTCTGCTCGGTCTTGAGTGTATCTAGGGCATTCCGTATGAATGTGTAGTCTGGTTTCTAGGTCTGCCTCGCCACAGGGACATGCAAGTGGTTCATTTGGGAAGAACTGCTTACAGGAGCGTGGGCCAAGATGACTCTTGTACATAGAGTGATGGAGTGACCAATTTGTCACAACCATGTTCCGCCTTTTGTGTCAGTCGAAAGGGTTAGCCTGCGCTCGTCAGGCATCCGGTGTGACGCTCCTGAAGTTCCCTTTTACCACCTTCATTAGAGAGTCACGGACATCACTGATGTATTATGAAGAGGATGAAGACCTTGCAAGGTGTGTTGTGTTCTCGTACAACTTTCTGAACGCTACACTGACTTCTGAATAAGAGCCATTGCTTTGAGTTTGAAAGAATGCCCAAAACAGCCAGAAGTCATCGTTATTGATAGTGATGATGAAGATGTACGTTATCAGAAGGGTCCTCAGCGAACACTAGAAGCATCTAAGGTTTCAAGCCATTCCCTACCGGTCCCCTCACCTCCTGATCTACCGAAGAAAGAGAAGTCAGAACAGAGCCTATCATCCTTTCTACTTGAGCGAGCTAAGCTAGAAAACGAACGCCTTGAGCGACAGAGGAGGCTAAGAGGAGAAGTCGCTCAAGGAAAAATGAAGGTAGTCGAGGACGAGTCGGATTCTGGAACCGAAAGGGATGGGAGCATGAATGGACCACCAGCTAAGAAACAGCACATGTCAAAACCATCTCAAGAGAACTCCAACCAGGCCAGCTCTTTCAACTCTCGCCAAGTATTCTGGAATGGTGAACTGCGACAGACCGCGACACGACACGCAGAGGAGAGGCAAGACAGATTACCAACATTTAAATTGACTCAAGTCCTAGGCAGTGTAAGTCCCTGATGTCCTCTTCAGTTTCGATCGCATCGCTCTGATCTCAATCAGAAAGATGATCTAAGTTTCGCTATTCTTGCCTCATATGCTCTTGACCTCCCGTGGATATACTAGTTTTTCAATCCTTCAGTCCCCGTTATTGTTGTTACCCAACCAGATGTAACGGGGCAGGCATCAGTCAGATACACTTTTCCGACTTGGATTAAAACGACACCGCCTCTCCGCGGGGGCTACGGATGTCAGCATATGAAGGTGGGCCAAGGTTTACGGTATATCTCGGCTTTTGGTTGAAATTTAGTTATTCACATCAGTTTATGCTTGTATGTGATGCGGATCTGAAGTTATACGTTGAAAACTCAAACTTATGCAAAAAAAAATATCACAGCTTTTCTACAAAAACGGTGATCTACGAGTTGTAATCTCTACTGCCAACCTGATCGATTATGATTGGCGTGACATAGAAAATGTGCATGCAATTCTTTTTTCTTGTGTTCATGCCTCATCCGAACTTTTAGTCAGTTTGGGTACAAGACTTGCCGCTACAATCAAAGCTCAGACCATGCGATCCGAAAGTCGTTGATGGCTTCCCGTCTATTTTGCAAAGTGTCTTATACTCTGTCAATGTTCTTCCTGCTTTGAAGACACTCCTCCGAGAACATGCAGGTTCGCCGACTTGAATAGCGAAACGCTTCTGAAATAAGGTCTTTAGCCCACCATACCTCTTAAGTCTATTGATGACTTGCGATCACTCTGGGACTGGTCAAAAGTAACGGTCCATCTGGTCCCTTCTATCGCAGGAAAACACGAAGGTTGGCCAAATGTGATCAAGTGTGTTGTTAGCCCTAGTTCCAGAAGCATTGAATTACCCTTAATTCATATACTAGGACAGGGCACCTGCGCCTTATGATGGCGGTTCGGAAGATGGGGCTTCGGACGGGCAAGGAAATAAGGAAAGGTAACCTCATAATTGAGTGCCAGGTTTGTTGATGTCCTTGCATTACGGAGCGGGGTTTTATTCAATCCTTGGCAGAGTTCCAGCCTAGGTAACTACACGACACAATGGCTTAATGAATTCCATTGGTCCGCCAGGGGCAAATCGGCTGAAGATTGGCTTAATGAGCCAAAAAAACGCAGAGAAAAGCTCCTATATCCACCCGTGAAGATTGTCTTTCCGACCAAGAAGACCGTTCAGGAAAGTGCAGCAGGTGAGCTTGTGAGTTCCTCTAGATGTATTTTGTCGGAATTCTTCAAATTCTCTTTTACTCTTCATTTAGGGTGGAGGTACTATTTTCTGTCGCAGGAGACAATGGATGGCAAAAAATTACCCAAGAGACAAATTTTTCAATTCCCAAAGTAAGGGGGGCCCAGCACTGATGCACTCAAAGGTACACGCATTACGTTGAGTAGGGACTGTGCTTACTGCTATTCCCACGTTGTGCTCAGATGATAATAGCCACTAAGCAAGGTGTTTCTTCGTCGGCAAAGTCAAACAGAGAGGCATCCGTTATGGAAGATGACAATTCTGTTGATGAAGTTGAGATCATAGAGCCTGCCATTGGTTGGGCGTATGTGGGTTCCCATAACTTTACGCCTTCGGCGTGGGGCACCTTGTCTGGCAGTGCATTCAATCCAGTTCTGAATGTGAGTGTCTCCTCGGAGGCCCCTTCTCAAATTCTGACAGTGTACATCCGGTGGTCAAGATCTCCAATTATGAGCTTGGTATTGTATTTCCTCTCAAAGATGAAGATGAAGCAAATTGTGTGGCTTGCTTTGAACGGCCTCCGAGGAAATACACAGGCAATGATGAACCTTGGGTAAGGAATACTTTTTCATTATTGTTCTCCTCACCGTCATTCGCCACAGATCCAAGAGGAATCATCATGTCTTGCAATTATGAGAGAGGTGCTTGAGGATCGGCCAAGCATTGTTTCCCCCTGAAGTTTTGGTCTGTGATTATTTACAGGATTGTTGAGCTGTGCATACTTTATCAATTGATGTTCCTTGGTGGTCCAAATTTCATCTGTCACCTATTGTTATTGATGGTTGTATAAATGACACGAAGGCTGAAACGCGGTGATAATAGCCCCTGAGTCTCGGCATAGAAAACATTGGTTTAGTGATGATCAGATCATCTGTATTTTGACTGTTCAAGGATCAAGCGGAACAGTGGATGAAACGAAAAATTTATTGTATGCATTATGCATTATACATTAATTGGATACAAGTGTACGAAGTGCTAATTATTTACTATGCGAATTATGTAGTGCTACAGACAAGCAATCAACTGGCTGACATATAACAAGTGATGTGCACCAATACTCATAATCCAGTTGTTAGAATATGCACCAGGCTTCTGGTAGGATAGGAAACGTATAAATAAATAATATAGAATAAATTGAAGAGAGTGAGCAGATGCAATTCTTGTGACCTTTACCTCGCGCGTGCAAAGATCTCATCTATTTGAGTCTTGAATGCCTCTTCAACAGCCTTTCGACGAATGTTTCCCTTCGTAGCTGTCCGAGGAAGAGTCGACTTGGGTACCACAACAATCATATCGGGTGATATAATCTGTTCATGTAGATATCGTCGAGAATGAAAAGGTCGAACTTTACGGAAAATCTCCTTCAACTTGTCGTGATTCATTTCAGCAGCGGGTTCAATGAACATGACAGGTGAAGGCCGACCAGTCCCTACTACCACACATTCAGCAATCAATGTCCCGCACATCGTTCGGGCATTGTCTTCAATTGCCTTTGTGTCGCAACGTAAACTGTTCTCTGACTTGATCCAATCGTCATCACGCCCGCGGAAGAGATAGAATCCAGGAAGAACTTCTTGGAAGAGATCCCCTGTATGGAAATTACCATCTGCATGCCGAAGCGAGACATCGGGGCAGTCGGGGGAGTCTGCATGGATGACAAGCTCAAAGAGTTCCGCCGTGGAGCGGTGGACAGACTGGCTTTGTGTGGAAGTGGACGATGTGGACACAAAGTGATACGAAGTGCCGGGCAAAGGCGCCACCAAAGCCGGATTGCATTCACAGCCGCCTGATAGGAGCATTCCGCCAACTTCTGTGCTACCAAAGAGGTTCTAGATGAGGCGTTATTATCAAGCCGTTAATCATGTTTGAAGGATTGAATAAAACGTACCCTGATCTTGATCCCATGTTTGTATGCCCATTGTTCTTCTTCTCGCGGGAGGGGAAGCCCAGTATATAGCACATCATCGAGGGTCTTGAGCATTGACAATAATTTAGAGTCCTGGCGTGATGCTCGTAGGTGGTTTCCGAGGAAAGTTGCAAATTGATTGAGACGGTTCAGTCCACCCCGGTCCATCATATCCATGAGTTCTTCTGATGGGAAATTGAGGGCAGTTGGCTGGATAACACAAGATCCGTATTGGAGTGTGCCAATGAACACTTGAAAAACAATCAAAACACATCCCTAGGTAAATAAACCAATGAAAACTTACTGAACGATTGAGCAATATGACACATGCTACCACTATATAACCAGATGAAATTGGTTAGTCTGAAGAACAAGGCTAGAAGAGCGGTAAAAAGGCGCACATAAATACTGTAACGTCTTGTCGATGTGGGTTACGCGGGCGGCACATAAGGTATGACTTTTCCACCACATTCAACAGCCATCGGTACCTGCATGGCACGAGTTTCGGGCTTCCCGATGTTGAACCACTAGTATGAAAGATGAAACCGATATCCTCTTGAGTTACAGAGAGGATCGGCGATAGTGATACTCCGTGAAGATCAAGTCCACGCACGTCCGACGCCAAGTGCGTCGGCACAGGGCAATCGCCAAGGATTTTCGAAAACGACGCATCGTATACAAGAGCTTTTGCACCTGCTCTATATAGAAGCTCATATACAACGATGGGATTCGGTAGGCGAATGCTGAAGAGCTGTGGGATGTATCCAGCCCTAGAAAGGCCGTAGATGTGAAGAACATCGGTATAAAGGAACCCGCTTAGCCTATACCAGAGTGAGATAAATATCTATTATATATGTATAAAAAACGTACCACACTCCGACCACAGAGCGTTGGGGAATACCATGACCCCTCAATGCTCTTGTCCAGTGCTTTGCAAATGTCTCCACATCACGGTAGAACTCATGGTAGGTTATCGACTTCCAACCTTTGATACGTTTGGTTGAGGGGTCTATCTCTGGTGTCTTGAAGACGGCAGCGTTTGCGAACCTTGAGGCGCTGGTCTCGAGAATAGAAAGATGTGTTTTGAACATCGGCTTGGGGAGGGATAAGGTAAAATGAGGATATAGGGAAAGTGTAACGTTTAGACCGCAGCAGGTGGGCTTTTAATACTGGGACCGCCTGCATGAAAATTGTTACCCGAGTCAAATCCGGGCATAGGCACAAGAGGAGGTAGATCTCCAGAATCTGAGAGCAGATCTCAACATTGTGAAGAACAAGAATAGCATTCAGAGATTGTTGATGAAACGCAAAGGACTGTATCCGCAGACGGGGTGTGGCCCGGGATGACTCGTTGTCAAGATGCGACAGCTGTGCCGAAAGTCGATGAGGGAGGATTCTGAGTCAGCAGAGCACCGACCGGGAATCCTCCGCTTTTTTATGCACATGGTTGTGTTCGAATAGGAAGGTTATACTAGAAGCACGAAGCTGCAACCGACGAAAACCCCAAGGAGGTAAGAGAACTCTTAGGTGACAGCCAAGAGGTTACAGCCACGGATGCCACTAGGAGGATACACGGATAGCCACAACTCCGGCATGATTGATGTGCCTGATATATGCTGTAGTCTCCCACGTGAATCTGCAGGTTCAGTGAGATGGATTTTTCACTAATTGATAGAGGCATTTTCACCGCAAATCCATCGTCATTTCTGTATTGCCTTCAGCTTCAATAATTTCATAACCATAAACTCTGATCGTAATCAAAGGCTGTCCATGTGATTGATTTGGATTATGCAGTGCCTTTGATTTCAGTTTTCTTCCCTCGCTCCCATCCTCGTCTCTTTATATCTGCATTTAGGTTCTCCTCCGTAGAATTTCATCCTTATCACCAAAGACTAAACTCGTCTTGCACTAGCCAAAAGAAATAGAAATAGAAATAGAACCCAAATTCTACTGGACTGAACCTGGAAGGCTAATTTTAGCCAACAAATCACAGAAGCAGGGATCAATCGATGATGCGAATATTTCGCTTTTTAAGGCGTGCAGGCTTCTCTAGACTTGGGCGAATTTGGAGGGTTGAGAAGCGTGAGTTTGGTTCTCTGGTGCTCATGGGATGATCCATCGGCACATCGACATTTGCGACGCGGACGGTTTAGCTGATTCATTTCTCAAATGGATGTGCCAATAAGAAAACAGGAACGCACCATTTTGTTTCGCGATGTTGTTTCGTGGAAGTCATACTCACAACCTTCGCATGCTAGGTTTGGGAAAGCAAGTTATCTGACCATAGCGAATTAGACCGGATCAAACGACGGTCCGTCATGCCGAGGGACGGATCGACATGGTTAGAACGACAACATGCATATTATCTGCGGCTGTCTATTGTTGTCTGCGGCTGACCTTTTTTTTATAATACTAGTCTGAACTTTGAGTATGGACCTTTTTCTTTGCTCCCTCGCTGGTCGAGCCGTCATTTTCCCTCGCTCTGGAAGCAAATCTCCCTGATAATTCACTCAGTGTTGACTACGTGAACTCTTCTGTCGTAACCACCCACTTCAATCAATCTATCGAATACAAGATGTTACATGCTACGGACCTTGATGTTTGGGTAGCTTATGATGGTGGAGTCATAATTGTCAGGCCAGACTTTAGTGGCCACGACGGTGATACTGATGCCATGACTGGAAGTCAAAATACTCCGGTCAACGGACCATCTTCAGTTGAAACAGAGTCAGCGAGTATCAGATTAGTCTTTTCGCCACAAGCGCCCACTAACCACAGAATCTTGATCCTTGTGTTAGGCCGCTGCATCCATTGTCATCACAGAGACATTCACAGTCGACAGGTCTCTAACTGGTGATCTTATACCGTTGACAACATTGACCCCTTCACCATCGTCCACCGAATTGCTGACAACCGATTTACCTATCCTTACATCAGAGAGCCAGGCACCAAACTCTGCGAGTCTAACGGCAAATTCTGAGGTGGAAACATCCACCATGATGACCTCATCTTCACCATTACTATCTAGTTCTCTGACAAGTTCGAGCTCCTACGCAACATTGTTTTCGACAAGACCCAGTTCCACAGCCATCGCTCCCTCAATGCCATCAAATTACCTCTTACACTCTCCTCCATACTATGTTGCTATTGTACTTGGAACTGTTGCTGGAGTTGCCTTTCTTGCATCGCTGACAGCATGGGCAATTCGTCGACAGGCACACGAACGGCATCGGCGCCTTGCCGATTCCGCTGCCAAGTTACCGTGGGTCTCCTCTGGGGACGAACATGATAATGATAATGATGGACTGGGCAGTAACTCCGTTGCCTCAGACGTCGAAAACGCGATGCATACTACACCTACGGAGATGGGGATTATGAATCTTGGGAGTCGAGAGGATATGGCGTATGTGCAGTCATGGGAACCAAGAGGCGACCGAGACGTTGGTGAGCCGAAGCGATCTGAACTATACGAGGATGACAGCAAATGGAGACCTCCGTTCATTAATCAACAGATACCCTCGTATGC
>Ga0153955_100636_pt1 | contig 13316 bp, 22 predicted proteins | sample TSFL039MetaG_FD_104744 | JGI IMG/M metagenome (GOLD analysis project Ga0153955, IMG submission 104744) | Attine ant fungus gardens microbial communities from Florida, USA - TSFL039 MetaG | ecosystem: Host-associated > Fungi > Mycelium > Unclassified | place: USA: Florida, Wekiwa Springs...
CCCTTGAGGGAAGTTTTATAAAGTTTTTTATAAAAGAGAAGGACAGAAAAAGAGCTCTTAGTCACTCAAGTCAAGTTTTAGCTCTAGAATAACAAAGGGCAAAGATGGGGGTTCTTCTTCTTGTGCCTCTCCATGCTACTAGAGTATTATATTAGTATTACAAAGCCCAGAATATAACAAACAAAATAAGAAAGAAATCCTCCTGATTACTCAAAAAGGCAGGCAGAATGAGTCAAGTCCACATCTGATCATGCAACAGCCACTCTCTGTACTCCCTTGTCATAAATTGCCCGCCCAAACCAAAAATAGTAAGGTTAGAGGGATAGGAGGAACGAGAGCTATTCTCAGATGGATTAGATGAGGGATTCTAATTATAGAAAAGGGAGATAAGATAAGATGAGATCATATGACCTAGTCACATGATAGGTCACATGATAGAATCTTCTGGAAAGATCAGTAGTTACTAAGCATACACATAGACAAATAAGATTTGTGTATAAGTAGGTAGCACAATCCACAGAGGAACTCTATCGAGTTCTCTTTGTTCTCTCATAACGCTGAGTGTGATAAGACAGTCGTCTTGACTAGCCTTGTCATTACATTCCTGTCCATTTCCTACCAACTTTCTTTATCTCGTTGGCTGACCTTGAGCCTGTTCTAAGTGTTCTAGAATGCTTGAGAGGTACTTTGGACATTGGTCCAACTGCTCTCGAGCACGTCTTCGTTGTCAATATCACTTTTCTCTGCTTTCAACTCTCCTAATTCCTCTCCTAAATCTTCCTCTACTCTTGTCATGAATTGCCTTCTATCTCTAAGTCAATATTTATTTTATTTTCCTTTTCTTTTCTTTTAATTATGTAATATAGTCAGATCAGTAAACAAGAACAAATAATCGGACATGTATAAGTAGTGTACACAATCTAGCAAGGACTCTAACGAGTTCTCTTTGTCAATCTCCAATAAAGAGAGGGTTAAGGGTTAGGGTTACTCAACCTTAATCCAAAGCCTTACACTAGAACTCGTTATCACATCTAGCTCCTAACCACCTCGGTTCTGAGCAAACTCAATTCTCATAATCGCCCTCGGTGTGAGATCAACTCAGATCTCTCCCAACCTCCCTATAGCCAGGCCACAGGCTTAAGTGGACTGACCAGGAAGTTTAGACCCTGGAGGTGGACTGTGGGCACTATACCTGAGTGCACACATAGACCAGACCTGACGACAGGTGGTACTTAGTAGATTACTTGTAAAACCCTTCACTTTATTAGCCTTGTGCTGCTAGTTCATTGTGACTAGTACATGCAGAGGAACATTGTCGCATCCTTAAGAAGACGATTAGAGTAGGGATCTTCCCTGAGAAGTGATAGTATAACCCTAGTATTAGGACAGTAGTCAGTAAGGCAGTAGGCACCTGGCTGGGTGAAGATTCGCGCCCCAGCAGACATAAGTAGTCAGTAGTCGAAGCCAATGAAGAAAGGGTCAGTCAACCGGCACCATAATACATTTTAATTACAACACAACAACTCGCCCTTCTAAGTACAACACACTATGTTCTTAGAAGCATACAACCAACTCATGAGCGACATGCTCAATCAAAGGCGTGCCCTCGCCAAATTAAGGGCAGAATTGGAAGGAAGAGAGGGGAAATTGTGTAGGCAATGTGGGAAGTTCGGGCACCTAGCCCGGAACTGTAGAAGTGGGGAAGAACAGAAGAAAAGGAAGGTAGCAGAAAACAAATTTGAAGTGTTGAGGAGTCGGGTCATGCACTGCGGAGTAAGAGAAGTGAGGAGGCAAGAAGTAGTGAGGGAATTGGTAAAGTGTTTTGGGTGTGGAAGAGAGGGACACAAGAAGTGGGAATGTTCTAGGAAGAAAGAAAGTGAAAGGCAGGAAGCAGCACCTCCAAGGGAAGTCTGGGAGAAAGTGAAGTTGCACTTGCGTACCAAAGGACTACCCCCAAGAGGAGCCTGAATGAGTATGGAGGGGTGGATGATGCAGAGAGAGGTGGTAACCTTTGTAGAGTGTCGAGGATGTGACTATAAGGGTACCAAAACTCAGGAGAACCAGGGACAAGGATTCCTGAGCAAAAGGCAATTGTTGCACATGTGGTGTGAAAGTTGCAGAGAAGCAAAGGAGTGGAGAGAGAAAGAAGCACAAAGTGGGAGAGCAGAAAGAGTGGTGTGTAGTGCATGTGATGTGAGAGATGCGGTGAAAGGAGGAGTGGAAAGAAATAAGAAAGGGGAGACTTTCTGTCCTCCATGTAGGACAGGAAAGAAAACACCATAGTGGAATTGGGGAGGGGAAGTAGAATGGACAGTGCCTAGGGCCCAGAAGGAGGGGGCTGGAATCACTGATCCGAGAAGAGTGGCAGGAACTATCAATCAGAAGGCAGTGCAAAAGGAGGAAGCAAGAGAAGTAAGGCGAATGTTCAAGCCTCTAAGAGAAGTATGGATGAGTGTGGGCATCGAAAGAGTAGACACGCATGAAGGGAGGACAGTAAGGGCTTTGCTGGACAGTGGAGCAACGGGCCTGTTTATGAGCAAAGGATTAGCCCAAAAGGGAGGATATAAGTTGATGAAGTTAGACCAACCCCTGTAAGTGAGAAATGTGGACGGCACAGGGAATAGTGGAAGTGCGATCACACATGAGGTAGAAGTTAACATGTTCTACAAAGGACATGTAGAAAGAGTAAGAATGGATGTCTGTGAACTAGAGAAGACAGATGTAATTTTGGGTATGCCATGGTTGGCAGCTCATAATCCAGAAATAGATTGGGAGAAAGGAGAAGTAAGAATGACAAGATGCCCACCATTGTGTGGAAAAATAGTGAGGATAAAAGGGAAGAAAGAGACGAGGGAGGATGAGAAGAAGATTGTGAGATGGGCAGTAGATGAAAAGGAAGATTGGGGAAGAGAGGAGGAAATAGAGGCAGATTATAGGAAGGTGGAGGAAATGGTACCCAAAAAGTTCCATAAATGGTTGAAAGTGTTTGGAAAGGTGGAGTCAGAAAGAATGCTGGTTAGAAAGGCATGGGATTATGCGATAGACCTCAACGACGATTTCAAAGCAAGCAAAGCAAGAGTGTACCCTCTCTCCAGGAACAAAAAGGAAGAGGTACAGAAATTTGTCAATGAGCATTTAAAGAAGGGGTACATCAGACCTTCTAAATTGCCCCAGACATCGCCAGTGTTCTTTGTGGGCAAGAAAGATGGGGGAAAATGCATGGTTATGGACTACAGGAGACTCAATAAGCAGATGGTGAAGAATAACTACCCTCTGCTATTAATTACAGATTTAGTAGACTCTATGGGCAACAAAAGAATATTTACTAAGATGGATCTCTGGTAGGGCTACAACAATGTGAGGATTAAAGAAGGAGATGAGTAGAAGGCGGCCTTTACTACTCATGTGGGGTTATACAAACCAGTAGTAATGTTTTTTGGAATGACAAATTCACCTGCCACATTCCAAGGCATGATGAATGAAATTCTGAGAGATATGATCAATGAGGGGAAGGTAGCGGCGTTTGTAGATGATATGTTAATAGGAACAGAAATGGAGGAGGGATATGACGAGTTGGTAGAAGAAGTGCTGAGGAGGTTAGAGGAGAATGACCTATACGTGAAACCAGAGAAATGTGCCTGGAAGGTACAGAAGGTGAATTTTCTGGGAGTAGTAATGGGTTAGGGGAGAATTGAGATGGAGGAAGATAAAGTGGCAGAAGTATTAAACTGGCCGGTACCCAAAACGGTCAGAGATGTTAGGAAGTTCTTGGGCCTTGCAAATTACTATAGGCGATTTGTGAAAGACTTCGCAAAATTAGCTCAGCCATTGAATGACTTGACAAGAAAGGAGGAGAAATGGAAATGGGGGAACGAGCAACAGGAAGTATTTGAGTGGTTGAAGATGGTCTTCACAAGTCGATCTTTACTAGCTGCACCTGATCTAGATAAGGAGTTCAGAGTTGAAGCGGACACCTCCAACTTTGTAACAGGAGGAGTGCTGTCAATTAAGGGTGGAGATAGTAAATGGAGACCAGTAGCATATATCTCTAAATCGTTAAACAAAACCAAAAGAAATTATGAAATACACGATAAAGAGATGCTAGCTATGATACGATGCTTGGAGGCATGGAGGCACTTCCTGGAGGGAGCAAAGAGTAAATTCAAAGTATGGACGGACCATAAAAATCTGGAATATTTTATGAGCAATCAAAAATTAAATCGGCGACAAGCACGATAGGCTCTGTACTTGTCTAGATTTGACTTCGTGTTGAAGCATATTTTAGGAAGTAAGATGGGAAAGGCAGATGGATTGAGCAGGAGACCAGATTGGGAGGTTGGTGTGGAAAAGGATAATGAGGAGCAGACATTAGTAAAGAAGGAGTGGTTAGATGTGAAAAGAATTAGAATAACAGAGGTAGTCATCGAAGGGGTGGACTTGCTGGATAAAGTGAGAAAGTGTGAAGCAAGAGATGATGAAGTAGTAAAAGTAGTAGAGGAAATGAAGCAAGCAGGGGTGAAGATGTTAAGAAATGAAGAGTGGCGTCAGGAAGATGGGTTGATGTTGAAAGAAGGGAAGGTGTATGTTCCCAAAGATGAGAAATTAAGGGCAGAAGTAATCAGGCTACACCACGATACGCCTATAGAAGGACATGGAGGACAGTGGAAGATGGCGGAATTGGTGATGAGGAACTTCTGGTGGCCAGGGGTCACTAGAGAGGTGAAGCAATATGTGGAAGGATGCGATGCCTGTCAACGAAATAAGAATCGAACGCAACCACCGGCAGGAAAATTAATGCCAAATTCGATTGCAGAGAAAGCTTGGTCACACATTAGTGCAGATTTCATTACGAAGTTACCTTTAGCGCAGGGTTACGATGCCATCTTAGTAGTAGTAGATAGGCTCACAAAAATGGGACATTTCATACCTACTACAGAAAGAACTAGCGCAGAAGGGTTGGCACAACTATTCAGAGATAATGTTTGGAAACTACATGGTCTACCAGATAGCATAATCTCAGATAGAGGACCACAGTTTGCAGCAGGCATTATGAAGGAGTTGAATGGTATGCTGGGAATTGAGACGAAATTGTCAACAGCATTCCATCCACAAACAGATGGTCAAACGGAGAGAATGAACCAGGAGTTAGAACAATATCTCCGAATGTTCATAGACCACCAACAAGAACAATGGCCAGAATGGTTGGGTACGGCTGAATTCACCTACAATAACAAGGTGCATACTGGAACCAAAGTGTCACCCTTCAAGGCAAACAATGGACAAGATCCTAGGATGGGATTCGAAATGAGAAAGAAGAGTAAATATGAAGGAGCAGAAAGGTTTGCGGAAAGGATAAAGAATGTACAGGAGGAAGCAAAGGCAGCGCTACAAAAGGCGCAAGAAGATATGAAGTGATATGCAGATAGGGAGAGAGGAGAGGTGGAGGAATACCAGGTCGGCGACTTAGTGCTACTCAGCACTAAAGATCTGAAGTACCAGATGGTCGGAAGACGAACAGAGAAACTCATGGAACGCTTTGTGGGACCTTACAAAGTGAAAGCAATCATTTCTAGCAATGCAATAGAATTGGACCTGCCTAGAACAGTGAGAATACATCCAGTGGTCAATGTTAGCCGAGTACAGAGGTACAAGTCGCAAGTAGAAGGACAGAGGAAAGAAATGCCACAATCAGTGGTAATTGAGGGAGAGGAAGAATGGGAAGTGGAGAAGATCATAAACAAAAGAAAGGTGTGAGGAAAGAAGAAATATTTGGTACGATGGAAGGGATGCACAGTAGAAGAAGACACATGGGAGAGTAAAGAAAATCTGAGGAATGCGATGGAACTAGTGGAAGAATTTGAGAAAGAATATTGCAGGGAGGAAGAGGAAGAAGTCAGGTGGCAAGAAGCTGAAGAAAACAAGAAAGTATTCAGTAGGGAGTTACTAGGAAGATACACGGCGAAATTGCTCTATGAATGGGGAAACAAGAAATACGATAGGGAATATTGGAAACGAATGGAGGAAAATTGGAAACGGTGGAAGAGAAATCCGTTCTCTAGGTATAATAGGAATCCATTCTTTTCAAGAATGGAAGAAAGGGAAAAATATAAGGAAGGGAAGATAGAAGAATGAAACAAAGAAATAGACGAGGAAGATCGACAGAGGCTCGAAGAAGATAGAAAATACTTAGAGGAGCTGGGAGATGAAAATCAGGACATGGGAGACCTAAGGGACCCATACAATGAATTATGAAGAAGTCCTCGGGACAAGGACCCTTGAGAGGGGGGTGGTGTCATGAATCGCCTTCTATCTCTAAGTCAATATTTATTTTATTTTATTTTTCTTTTCTTTTAATTATGTAATATAGTCGGATCAGTAAACAAGGACAAATAATCAGACATGTATAAGTAGTGTACACAATCTAGTGAGGACTCTAATGAGTTCTCTTTGTCAATCTCCGATAAAGAGAGGGTTAAGGGTTAGGGTTACTCAACCTTAATCCAAAGCCTTACAACTCTCTCTTCTGCTTTCTATTTACCTCTCTCAGGTCCTTCTTCTTCCTATCCCTTCCCGATGGTATTTGGCATATCCTTGTCTTGTTCTTCTATATTTGGACTGCCAATCAGGACTGATGCACAACCTCTGATGGTGTTCCTATTATAAACCAGGGGTCAGTTATCTGGTGACATCATTATCAAGGGAAATGCTTCTAAGGTTGAGTTTGCTCTTGAGAGCACTTTTAAGGGAGAGTCTGTCTTATAGATATGATATGAAACCATCCGGAAAGCATTATGAAGTACTGATAGTGGTGATCGCAGCCACTACTCTGCTGCTCAGTGTAACAATCTTAAGTTGGAGTGGAGTGACTCTAACCTCAATTGCACTCTATGTCAGAGTAGACAAAGAGAACTCGTTAGAGTCCTCACTAGATTGTATGCACTACTTATACAAGTCCAATTATTTGTACATGTTTACTGATCCGTTGTTATTACATAATTAAATGAAAAGAAAATGAAAAGAAAAATAAATAATGACTTAGAGGAATTGAGCGGTTTATGACACTTGGATAGCATTCTTGAGTACACAACCAAACTTCTAGTGGTTATGTCTGGGAAGCCAATTCTCTCTTGAGAGCTGTTTATTATGATTATTAGGTACTGAATATCACTTATATTGCCAAAATTAATTGTCCGGCATAACAATGCAATAAGAATTGAACATAACCCCCAACAGGAAAGTTGAAATGCCAAATTTGATTCCAGAGAAGGTGTGGACCCACATTAGTGCAGACTTTATTACAAAGTTGCCTTTGGCTCAAGGATATGACTCTATTCTGATAGTAGTAGATAGATTCACTAAGATGGCACATTTTGTACCTACTACAAAAAGAACGAGTACAAGAGAACTAGCATGACTGTTTAGAGATAATGTTTGGAAGTTATACAGACTACCAAACAGTATTACTCCTGATAGAGAACCACAATTTGTGGCGGGTATTATGAGGGAATTAAATCGCATGCTAGAGATTAAGACAAAATTGTCTACAGTATTTCACCCACAAACAGATGGCCAGACGGAGAGGATGAATTAGGAGTTGGAATAATACCTCTCAATGTTCATAGACCACTAACAAAAGCAATGGCCAGAATGGCTGGGTACAGCTGAATTCGCCTACAACAATAAAGTACACACTGGAACCAAGATATCACCATTTAAAGTGAATCAGGGACAAGATCTAAGAATGGGATTTGAGATGAGAAAGAAGGGGAAATATGAGGGGGCAGAGAAGTTTGCAGAAAGGATGAGGAATGTGCAGGAAGAAGCCAAGACAGCACTACAAAAGGTATAGGAAGATATGAAGCAGTATGCAGACAGAGAAAGAGGAGAAGTGGAGGAGTATAAAGTGGGTGACTGAGTACTACTCAGCACAAAAGACTTAAAGTACCAAATGGTTGGAAGACACTATCATAAATCGCCTGCCCAAACCAAAAATAGTACACCTAGAAGGATGGGAAGAACAGGAACTATTCTCAGACAGTTTAGACAAAGTGTGCTAAAAATAGAACAAGAGATAAGATAAGATAAGATGGAGTCACATGACTTAGTCACATGATGGAACCTTCTGGAAGGATTGGTAGTTACTTAAGTGTATACATAGACAAATAGAAATTATGTATAAGTAGGTAGCACAATCTACCAAGAGACTTCATTGAGTTCTTTTCATTCTCTCATAATGTTGAGTGTGATAAGATGGTCACCATGACTACCTTGTCATTACATTAGAACTCAATACCATATCTTCTGTACCGCTTATCATGAGCCCTATGTATCCTTTTTTCTTTACTCTATATCGCCCTTGGTATGCTGGTCATCGTAACCAATGACCACTACAATATAGCTGGGCCCTAGGCTTAAGGGGACTTGTTAGTCAGTTAGGAACTAATAGTAGAAGTATGGTACCAAGCTCAGATACCACATCTGAGATCTGACCTCTGAATTGAGTGGGCCTGTTATTTTACTTGTTTTCTTTCACACTATTAACCTTGTGCTGGGAGCTCATTGTAGTTCCTACACACAGAAGAGTAACAGTCTTCTCTTAAGGAGCTGTTTAGTTTAGGAGTTTGCATCTTTGTGGCAATAGTATAACCCTATTACTAGGGCAGTAGTCAGTAGAGAAGTAGGTGCCTAGCTGGGAGAAGATGCGCTCCCCTGTAGGTGTAAAAAATTAGTTCAGAAGAAAGCGACCACTCCTTGTACGAGGAAACCACAGACAACAAAGAAAACATCTGGGATGATAACCTCATGTCCCACTAACAATCATCATCCCAGGGCCAGCAACCCCAACAACAGCAATAACAACAACCACAACAAGAAGAAGCTGGTCTAACAATGGACCAAATTCTTCAATACCTTGCTCAGCACACCATGGCTATTGAGCAACTCCTATCGAGGGGGCAGACACAGGGGGAGACGGCGAAGCCTCCACTGTTTGATGGAGAAAGAGAGAAGGTAGTAGGGTTCATCAATGCCTGCTGCCTGTACATTAGTATGAGGATGAAGGGAAGTGGAGAGGAGGAGAAGATATTGTGGATATTGACGTACGTGCAAGGAGGAGTGGCAGAAGTATGGAAGGAGAACATCTTAGAAGAAAGAAGGCAGGGAATATCAGTAGTGGAAACAATGGAAGAATTATTCACAAAAATAAGGGAGGAGTTTGGGGAGTTTGATGAAGAATTAAGAAAGGTAGACGAGTTGAGGCTGCTGGAGCAAGGGGGATGGACGTGCAATGAGTACATCCAAATTTTTAAGAAAGTATCAAGAGAAAGTGGCTATGAGGGAAGACCCCTTATAGAAAAATTCAAGAGAGGGTTGAATGGGAATATCAGAAGGAGGTTGGTGGAGGCAAAGTGACAATTGATGAATGGTGGGAGAGGTCGGTGAGGCTGGATAGGAATCTAAGGCAAAGTAGAGTGGAGGAAAAGATGTTAGGGAGGAAAGGAGCGGCATAGATGGCAAGACCACCAGAAGTGCAGCCATTCAGAGGGGCTAGACCCTTCTGGAATAACAGATATCAAGAGTGTTTCTATGGAGCACCAAGGGGAAGATTTGGTAGAGATTTGAGAAGGAGAGAAGAAGGGGGACAAGGGGTCTGAGATCCCAATACAATGGACGTAGATAGAGGATGGGGAGAAGATTAGAGATGTTTCAACTGTGGAATGTTTGGGCACATGGCCTGACACTGCAGGAATTGGAAGGAGGTTAGGAGAGGAATGCAGGAGGCATCAAAAGATCAGGGAGACCAGTAAGCCCTCGGCTGGTCTCCCATAATAGATATAGTGTACTACATGGACAAAATAAAGTGAATGTTAATCATCACACTGAGAGGAAAGTGAGACAGACACTTAAACCGTTAAGAGAAGTCTGGCTCAATATCGGACTAGAAAGAGTAGACACCCACAAAGGAGTGTCAGTAAGAGCACTGCTAGATAGTGAAGCAACAGGCCTGTTTATGAGCAAGAGGCTGGTGAAAAAACAAGGCTTCAAATTAGAGAAATTGGCAAAGCCAATAAAAGTAAGGAACATAGATGGGAGCAATAATAAAGGAGGATTGATAACCCATGAAGTAGAAGTCAACCTGTACTACAGGGGACACATGGAACAAGTAAAGATAGACATTTGTGAACTAGAAAAGACAGAAGTAATCTTGGGGATGCTGTAGCTCACAGTGCACAACCCAGAGATAAATTGGGAAATAGGAGAAGTGAAGATGACCAGGTGTCCACCCCTGTGTGGTCAAATGCCTAAAAAGAAAATGATAAAAAAGAGGCAGGTAACAGTGGAAGATGAAAAAGATTTGAGGTGGACCATGGAAGAAAGAGAAAGACAGGAGGAAATCAAGGAAGACCATAGAAAGGTGGAAGAGCTGGTGCCCTAATGATTCCACAGGTGGAAGAAGGTATTTGGGAAAGTTGAATCTGAGTGAATGCCAACTAGAAAGCCCTGGGATCATGCTATTGATCTCAAAGAAGACTCTGTACCAAAAAAAAAGACAAATCTACCCTCTGTCTAGGATAGAAAAGGAGGAAGTACAAGCGTTTGTGGAAAGCCAACTGAAGAAGAGTTACATCAGACCTTCAAAATCTCTACAGACCTCACGAGTACTATTTGTACCTAAGAAGAACAGAAAGAGGAGAATGGTACAAGACTATTGATATGTAAATAAGGGGACGATCAAGAACAGCTACCCTTTACCCCTAATATTGGATAGCATGGGGACAAAGAAAGTATTTACCAAGATGAACTTGAGGTGGGGCTATAACAATGTCTGAATCAAAGAGGGAGATGAATGGAAGGTAGCATTTACAACGCATCTAAGATTGTTTGAGCCAACAGTAATGTACTTCGGGCTCACAAACTTGCCTGCTACCTTTCAAGCTATAATGAATGACCTCTTTAGAGACATGATCAACAAAGGGGATGTAGCAACCTTTATTGATGATGTGTTAGTAACAACAGAAATAGAAAAGGGGTACGATGAGATAATAGAGGAAGTGTTGAAACAACTAGAGGAAAATGACCTCTATGTGAAATCAGAGAAGTACATGTGGAAAGTTAGAGAGATAGGATTTTTGGGGGTAATAATAGGACTAGAAGGGTTCTGAATGGAAAAGGAAAAGATGGAGGGGGTCATGAACTAGCCAATACCACAGTATGTCAAGGATGTACAGAAGTTCTTGGGGCTAGCGAACTACTACCAGTGATTTGTAAAAGACTTCACTAAAATCGCCAAACCACTTCACCAGTTGGTCAGGAAGAATGAGAAGTAGAAGTGGGGAGAAGAACAGAAAGAAGCGTTCACCAAATTAAAAGAAATCTTCATGGTAGAACCAGTACTGGCAGCACCAGATCTGGATAAGGAAATGAGGGTCGAGGTGGATGCATCGGACTATGCAATGGGAGGAGTGTTGTCAGTAAGAGGGGAAGACAGAAAATGGAGACCAGTGGTCTTCATCTCCAAATTGTTGAATAACATAAAAAGGAATTACAAAATTCATGATAAGGAGATGTTAGTGGTAATCAGGTACTTAGAAGCATGGAGACACTTCTTGGAGAGAGCAAGAACCAAGTTCGAGATCTGGATGGATCACAAAAACTTGGAGTACTTTATGACAAATCAAAAGTTGAATAGACGACAAGCAAGATGGATATTATTTCTATCAAGATTTGACTTTACATTAAAGCACGTTCTAGGAACCAAGATGGAAAAAGCAGACAGACTTAGCAGAAGGCCAGACTGAAAAAGGGGAGTAGAGAGAGATAATGAAGATAGAATACTGGTGAAAGAAGAATGGCTAAGGAAAGCAGGAACAGAGGAGGTGCTGATTGAAGGAGTAGACTTGCTGAGGAAAGTAAGAGAGTCCAAGGCAAAAGATGATGAGGTCATTAAGGCAGTGGAGGAAATAAAGCGAGCAGGGGTAAAGATGTTAAGAGATAAAGAGTGGAGAGAGGAAGATGGACTTATGTTAAAAAAAGGAAAGGTGTATGTGCCAAAGGACGAGGAGTTGAGAACAGAAATAATCTAGTTATATCACGATACACTGGTGGGAGGACATGGAGGGCAGTAGAAGACAGTGGATCTGGTCACAAGAAACTTCTGGTGGCCAGGAGTAACGAAAGAAGTGAAGAGATATATAGAGGGATGCAATTCTTGCCAACGAAACAAGAACTGAGCAGCAGCACCAGCAGGGAAACTGATGCCAAACAAAGCCCCTGAAAAGCCTTAGACACATATAACAGTAGACTTTATAACCAAGCTACTGCTGGCCCAAGGATACAATGCAATCTTGGTGGTATGCGATCAATTGACAAAGATGGCATACTTCATACCAACAACAGAAAAAATGTTGGCAGAAGGACTTGCAAGACTGTTTAGGGATCATGTATAGAAACTACACAGATTGCCTGAAAGCATTATCCTGGATAGAGGAGCACAATTTGTGGCAAATCTAATGAGGGAGTTAAATCAGATGCTGGGGATCAAAACAAAGTTGTCAACAGCCTTCTACCCACAAACAGATGGGTAGACAGAACAAACAAACCAGAAACTAGAACAGTACCTAAGAATGTTCATTGACCACAGACAAGAACAATGGCCAGAATGGCTAGGGACAGCAGAATTTGCCTATAATAACAAGGTGAATACCTCGACAAAAGTATCATCCTTCAAGGCAAATAGCGGTAGGGACCCAAGAATGGGATTCAAGATAAGAAGGAAAGAAAAATCAGAAGGGGCAAAGGAATTCGTGGAAAGGATGAAGAAGATGCAAGAAGAAGCACAGGCAGTGCTGAAAAGGGCATAGGAGTAAATGAAGAAGTAGGTGGATAGGAAAAAAGAAGAACCAGAGAAATACCGAGTAAGGAACTTAGTACTGCTAAGTACAAAGGATTTAAAATGGTAGATGGAAAGAAGAAGAATGGAAAAGTTAATGGAGAGATTTGTAGGACCCTACAAAGTAAATATCACAAATGGTTACTTACTAGTTTGTGATTTGCAAGAGTGGTCTTCAAAAGGCTCAAAAATACGAAGTAGTTTAGCAACAAAAGATGTTGTTAAGTCTGAGGTCTAATCCTTAGACTATGCAGCCTTATATACAGGAAATGATGGTCTGTGCACCTGGACAGAGCATCACATATTCTACTGCCTATTGTTCTACATATGGCAGTCCTTTTGTGTCTAAAATAGCAATAACTTAACCATATAAGGGGCTGTCCTTGTTGTGTTCAAGGATTGATGTGTATCTATGAGTAATAGATCA
>Ga0153955_100641_pt1 | contig 13239 bp, 8 predicted proteins | sample TSFL039MetaG_FD_104744 | JGI IMG/M metagenome (GOLD analysis project Ga0153955, IMG submission 104744) | Attine ant fungus gardens microbial communities from Florida, USA - TSFL039 MetaG | ecosystem: Host-associated > Fungi > Mycelium > Unclassified | place: USA: Florida, Wekiwa Springs...
AAGATCCTGTGGAGATACAAGGACCTCAAGGTTTGGCATGACACTGATCTATTACCCATAGATGTACATCAATCCTTGAACATAAACAAGGACAGCCCCTTTTATGGTTAAGTTATCACTATTCTGGACACAAAAGGACTGCTATATGTAAAAAAATAGGTAGTAGAACATGTGATGCTCTGCCCAGATGCATAGACCATCTATTCCTGTATATAAGGCTTCATAGTCTGAGAATTAGACCTCAGACTTAACAATATCTTTTGTTGCTTATTCTACCTTGCTTTGAGAAACAAGAACTCTTCAATCACAAACTCAGTAAGTGACCATTTATGATAAATTCACTCTTTTAAGAACAATATACCATGTCCTTAGAAGTATATAACAAACTACTGAGCAAATACTCGATACTAGGCAAGCACTCACCAAAACAAGATCAGAATTGGAAGAAAGAGAGGAAAGGAAATGTTGGGGATGTAAACAGTTCAGACACCTAGCCAAGAGTTGCAGGAACAAGGGAGGAAGGGTAGAAGAAAAGAAGAAGATGACAAATAGATTTGGAATACTGGCAAGTAGAGTGATGCAGTGCAGAGTAAGAGAAGTAAGAAGGTAGGAAGTGGTAGAACAAGCAGTAACATGTTTTCAGTGTGAGAAGGGAGGACATAAAAAATGGGAGTGTATGGAAAAAAAGGAGACAAGGAGAAAAGAAGTGGTACTGAGACAAGAAGTATGGGAGAAAGTGAAAGAACACTGTAGGGCAAAGAGGCTGCCTCTAAGAGGGGTGGTCATGAGCATAAAGGGATGGATGACAAAGTGTGAAGTCATAACACTAGTAGAATGCAGGAGGTGTGACTACAAGGGAACGAAGATACAGGAAAACCAGGGGCAAAGTTTCCTGGGTAAAGAGCAGCTGTATAATATGTGGTGTGGAGGGTGCAAAGAGGCATGGAATTGGAGAGAGGAGGAAGCAAAGAATGACAGAGCAGAAAGGATGAAGTGTAGTGTATATGGAGGAAAAAATGTAATGACAGGGAAAAAGATAGAAAGGAATAAGAAGGGAGAAGTGTTTTGTCCACCCTGTACAATGGGCAAAAAAGTACCATGGTGGAATTGGGGAAGTAAGGTAGAATGATCAGTGCCTAGGACCCAGAAGAAGAGGGCTGGAATCACTGATTCAAAGAAGAGGCAGAGAGAGGTCAGGGGGACCTTGAAAGATCTATGGGAGGTGTGAATGCAAATAGGAGTGGAGAAAATTGACACTTACAAAGGAATCTCAGTGAAAGCATTGTTAGATAGTAGGGCCATAGGCCTCTTCATGAGCAAGAAGTGCACAGAGAGAGTGTGCTTTAAGCTAATTAAGCTGGAGAAGCCAATATTAGTAAGAAATGTGGACAGTACAGGAAATAGTGGAGGTATAATCCTGCATGAAGTAAAAGTAAATGTATACTTTAAGAGACATATAGAAAGAGTAAAAATGGATATATGCAATCTGGGGAAGACGGAAGTAATACTGGGCATGCCTTGGTTACAGGCACACAACCCAAAGATAGATTGAGAGAAGGGGGAAGTAAAGATAATAAGATATCCACTCATTTGTAAACAATATATAGGCAAGAAGGAAATGGGCCCAGAAATTAAGAAGAAAAGAAAAGAAAAGAAATTCAAGAGGATGAGATCAAAAGGACTAGATGGGCAGCAAACGAAAAGAAAGATTGGGAAAGAGAGGAGGAGATAGAACTGGACCATAGGAAAGTAGAAGCAATGGTTCCCCAAAAATTCCACAAGTGGCTGAAGGTATTTGGAAAGGTAGAGTCAGAGAGAATGCCAACAAGAAAAATATAGGATCATGCTATAGATCTCAAGAAGGAGTTCAAGGCCAGTAAAGCACGAGTATATCCACTCTCTAGGAACAAGTAGAAGGAGGCTCAACAATTCATTCAGGACCATCTAAAAAAAGAGTATATAAGGCCTTCAAAGTTACCACAGACTTCTCCAGTTTTCTTTGTAGGAAAGAAGGATGGTGGAAAGCATATGGTTATAGACTATTGTAGACTTAATAAGCAGATAGTGAAAAATAACTATCTGTTGCTATTGATTACCGGCTTAGTAGATGCAATGGGAAATAAGAAAGTATTTACCAAGATGGATTTACGATGGGGCTACAATAATGTACGTATCAAAAAAGGCAATGAGTGAAAAGCAGTCTTCACTACACATATGGGGTCTTTTGAACCAGTAGTAATGTTCTTTGGAATGACAAACTTGCTGGCAACATTCCAGGGGATAATGAATGAGATTATGAGGGATCTCATAAATGAAGGAAAGGTGGTAGTCTTTGTGGATAATGTGCTAGTGGACATAGAAGGAGAAGAAGAGCATGATGAAATTGTGGCAGAAGTGTTAAAACAATTAAAGGAAAATGACTTGTATGTGAAATCAGAGAAGTGTTCATGGAAAACAAATAAAGTAAACTTTCTGAGAGTAGTAATGGGTCAGGGGAAAATTGAGATGGAAGAAGATAAAGTGGCAGGGGTGTTGAACTGGCCAATACCAAAGACAATCAGAGATGTTAGAAAATTCTTGGGACTTGCCAACTACTACAGATGGTTTATTAAGAAGAACTTTGCAGCACTTACAAAGCCCTTGAATATGCTGACAAGGAAGGACAAGAAGTGGAGATGGAAGGAAGCCCAGCAGAAGACATTCGAGCAACTAAAAGGGATCTTCACTACAAGACCATTACTAGTAGCACCCGACTTGGATAAGGAATTCAGAGTCGAGACAGATGCTTCTAATTTTGCAATAGAAGGTGTATAGTCTATTAAATATGAAGACAATAGGTAGAGGTCAGTAACTTACATCTTAAAGTCTTTAAACAAAACAGAACATAATTATAAGATTCATGATAAAGAGATATTGGTAGTAATTAGATACTTGGAGGCTTGGAAGCACTTCTTGGAGGATGTAAAAGGAAAATTTGAAATTTGATTAAACTATAAAAACTTGGAATATTTCATGAGGAATCAGAAGTTAAACAGACAATAAGCTAGATGAACTCTGTATCTTTCAAGGTTTGATTTTATTTTAAAACATATACCTGGAGAAAGAATGGGAAAAAGTGAATGGATTGAGTAGAAGATCAGACTGGAAAGTGGGAGTGGAAAAGAATAATGAGAAGTGGACATTGGTAAAGAAAGAATGGTTAGAGGCTCAAGCAGTAGAAGTGTCTGAAGTAGTGATAGACAGAGTAGACATTCTGGACAAGATAAGAAAGAGTAAAGCAAAAGATGATGAGGTTATCAAAGCAGTAAAAGAGATAAAATGTATAGGGGTTAAAGTCTTGAGGAATGAAGAATGGCGAGAATATGAGGGGTTGATGCTAAAAAAAGGAAAGGTATATGTATCTAAGAATAAAAAATTGAGAGCAGAAGTAATCAGGCTGTATCATGATACACCTGTGGAAGAACATAGAGGACAGTGGAAGACAACAGAGTTGGTGACAAGAAATTTTTGGTGGCTAGGAATAAGTAAAGAGGTAAAGCGATACATAGAAGAATGTGATACATACCAGAGAAATAAGAATCATACACAGGCACCTGCTAGCAGGCTAATGCCAAATTTAATACCAGAGAAACCGTGGAGTTATATATCAGCTGATTTCATTATGAAATTATCATTGGCACAAGAATACAATTCAATTCTGGTGGTAGTAGATAAATTAACTAAAATAGCCCACTTTATATCTATTACAGAAAAGACAACAGCAGGGGGACTAGCGAGGTTGTTTAGAGATAATATCTAGAAGCTATACGGTATCACACCAGACAATTAATTTTAGCAATATAAGTGACATTTGGAACCTAATAATCATAATAACTGGCTCTCAAAAGAGAATCGGCTCCTCAGACATAACCACTAGAAGTCTAGTCGTGTACTCGAGAATATTATCCAAGTAGTGGAGTAGTGGCCATGATCACCACTATCAGTACCTCATAATGCTTTCCAGATGGTCTCATATCATATCTATAAGATGGACTCTCCTCTTAGAAGTGCTCTCGAGAGCGAACTCGATCTTAGAAGCATTTCCCTTGATAATAATGTCACCTGATAGCTGACCCCTGGTTTATAATAGGAACACTATCAGAGGTCACACATTAGTTCTGATTGGCAGTCTAAATATAAAAGAATAGGATGAGAATATACTGAACGTTATTAGGAAGGGATAAAAAGAAGAAGGACCTGAGGGACGTGAACAGGAAATAGTAGAGAGAGTAGAAGAAGGTTTAGAAGAGGAATTAAAAGAGTTGGAAGCAGAAAAGAGTGATATTAACAATGAAGACATGCTCGAGAGCAGTCAGACAAATGTCCAAAGAACCTCTTGAGTATCCAAGAACCCTTAGAACAGGCTCGAGATTGGCTGACAAGATAAAGAAAGTTGGTAGGAAATGGACAGGGAGTACAGAGAGTGGCTGTTGTATGATCAGATATGGACTTGACTTATTCTACCTGCCTTTTTGAGTAATTGGGAGGATTTCTTTCTTATCTTGTTTGTTACATTCTGGGCTTTGTAATACTAATATAATACTCTAGTAGCATGGAGAGGTACAAGAAGAAGAACCCCCATCTTTGTCCTTTGTTACTCTAGAGCTGAAACTCAACTTGAGTGATTAAGAGCTTTTTTTCTGTTTTTCTTTTTATAAAAACTTTATAAAACTTCCCTCAAGGGATACCTACTCTAAAGGAGGACTTGGGCATTTACTTGGACTAGGAGCTGAACTACTCGCTACGTGTTTTCGAAGTAAGTTGCCAACTATATGGTCAGTTGAGAGTAAGCTTGCACGAAAGCAATGTGAGATCTAGGTAGGACTGCTGTATTGATAGCAAGCCAGCCTACTAGACTAGTACCTTGGACAGTAGTGCTACGGTGTGAGAGGAACGCTAATAGGGATTTTAAAGTAAAAGGGGGATTTGTGTTTGTAATGGGTATGTAGATAGAAATATCAAAGTGCTTTACTGTCCTTACAAAAGTAGGTACTACCGAGTCAAAGAGTCAAAATCTCCAAGTTGTTCCACAATTGTGTGCAATCAAGTAGGCACTAGAGAAGTAATCAAATATAAAAAGGAAGGGCTCACGAGATAGTAAAAGCTTGTTATTTAGATACTAGAATGAAAGAAATGTTTTTAGTTTCCGCTCAAGAGTACTCTCACCAGTTGGATCTCAAAGGTGTGTGTTCCTCTCACACCATAGCACTACCATCCAAGGTACTAGTCTAATAGGCTAGCTCGCCGTTGATACAGCAGTCCTATCTAGATCTCACGTTGCCCTCATGCAAGCTCGCTCTCAACTGACCATACAGTTGGCAACTTACTCCAAAAATACATAGCGAGCAGTTCAGCTCCTAGTCCAAGTAAATGCCCAAGTCCTCCTTTAGAGTGGGTATCCCTTGAGGGAAGTTTTATAAAGTTTTTATAAAAAGAAAAACAGAAAAAGAGCTCTTAATCACTCAAGTTGAGTTTCAGCTCTAGAGTAACAAAGGACAAAGATGGGGGTTCTTCTTCTTGCATCTCTCCATGCTACTAGAGTATTATATTAGTATTACAAAGCCCAGAATGCAACAAACAAGATAAGAAAGAAATCCTCCCAATTACTCAAAAAGGCAGGTAGAATAAGTCAAGTCCATATCTGATCATGCAACAGCCACTCTCTATACTCTCTGTCCATTTCCTACTAACTTTCTTTATCTTATCGGCCAACCTTGAGCCTGTTCTAAGGGTTCTTGAATGCTCAAGAGGTTTTTTGAACATTTGTCTGACCACTCTCAAGCATGTCTTCATTGTTAATATCACTCTTCTCTGCTTCCAACTCTCCTAATTCCTCTCCTAAACCTTCCTCTACTCTTTCTACTATTTCTTGTTCACGTCCCTCAGATCCTTCTTCTTTCTATTCCTTTCCGACGACATTTGGTATATCCTCGTCTTGTTCTTCTATATTTAGACTGCTGATCAGAACTAATGCGTGATCTCTGATGGTATTCCTATTATAAACCAGGGGTCAGCTATCAGGTGACATAATTATCAAGAGAAATGCTTCTAAGATCGAGTTTGCTCTCGAGAGCACTTCTAGGGGGGGAGTCTGTCTTATAGATATGATATGAGACCATCTGGAAAGCATTATGAGGTACTGATAGTGGTGATTGTGGCCACTACTCCGCTACTCAGATAGTGTTCTCGAGTACACAACTAGACTTCTAGTGGTTATGTCTGGGGAGCCGATTCTTTCTTGAGAGCCAGTTATTATGATTATTAGATTCCAATTGTCACTTATATTGCCAAAATGAATTGTCCGGCATGACAATACATACCTTTGAGATCCAACTGGTGAGAGTGCTCTCGAGTGGAAACTAAAAACATTTCTTTTATTCTACTGTCTAAATAACAAACCTTTACTATTTTGTGAGCCCCTCTCTTTTATCTTTGATTACCTCTCCAGTACCTACTCAATTGCACACAATTGTGAAACAACTTGGAGATTTTGATTATCTGACTTGGTAGTACTCACTTTTGTAAGGACAGTAAAGCACATTGATATTTCTATCTACATACACAACTTACACATTCAACCCCTTTACATATCCCCATCAACAGCTTACCAGAAAGTATTATTTCAGATAGAGAACCACAATTTGCAGCAGGAGTGATAAGGAAGTTAAATATAATGCTGGGGATCAACAGTAAATTGTCAATGACATTCCACCCACAGACAGATGGGCAAACTGAAAGAATAAATCAAGAGTTAGAACAATATTTATGAATGTTCATTGATTATCATTAGGAACAGTGGCTGGAATGGTTGGAAACCGCAGAATTCATCTACAATAATAATAAGGTGCAAACAAGTACAAAAGTATCACTCTTCAGGGCAAACAGCAGAAGAGATACTTGAATGGGATTCAAACTCAGGAAGAAAGGGAAGTTTGAAGAAGCGAGCAAGTTCATAGAAAGGATGCAGGAAATACAGGAAGAAGCAAAGGTAGTATTAGAAAAGATATAGGAGGATATGAAAAAAGTATGCAGATAGGCATAGGGGAGAGGTAGAAGTGTATTGAGTGGGAAACTTGGTGCTACTCAGCACCAAGAACCTCAAATATCAAATGGTAGGAAGAAGAATGGAAAAGCTTACAGAGAGGTTTGTTGTACCTTATAAGGTCAAAGTGATAATCTCGACAAACGCAATAGAATTAGAACTATCTAGTATAGTAAAGATATATCTGGTAGTTAATGTAAGTAGAGTACAAAGGTACACAGAGCAGGTAGAGGGACAAAAGAAAGAACCACCACAACCCATGGTAATTGAAAAAGAGGAAGAGTGGGAAGTAGAGAAGATAATGAATAGAAGGTGGGTATGGAGAAAAGACAAGTACCTAGTATGATGGAAGGGGTGTACGGTAGAAGAGAACACTTGGGAAAACAAGGAGAATCTCAAGAACACAAGTGAGCTAGTAGAAGAGTTTGAAAAGGAATACAGAAGGGCAGAAGAGAAAGAAGCAAGATGACAAGAAACAGAAGAAAATAAAAAGATATTTAGCAGAGGACTACTGGAGAAGTATATGACAAAGTTATTATATGGATGGGAGGAAGGGAAATATGAGCAGGAGTATTGGAAAAAGTTAGAGGAAAATTGGCGGCAATAGAAAAAGAATCCATTCACAAAAGTAAGCCATAATCCATTTTTATGGATAAAACAACAAGAAAAAAAAGAGGATGAGATGGGGAACATTGGTAATTGGGACAGTAAGCTATAAGAAAAATTCTTGGGATAAGGAAGCTTGAGAGAGAGGTAGTGTAATAAAACAGTAAGTGAGCTAGAGAATTCACAGCGACAGAATATTTTATTTCTTTTTCTTTTTCATTTATTATATAATAGTATGAAGTGCATGGAATACTATGACTCAAAAGGAGTCTGCAAGATAATTTGAGCAAACAAATACTAGTAAATATAGATTCGTGTATAAGTAGCTAGGCCAATTAGCAAGGACTCTAATGAGTTCTCTTTGTTAACTCTGACTTAGAGTGTGGACTTAAGTTATCACAACTGATGTTCACTACACCTTACTATAGTCTTTAGTTTTGTTGTCTCTAAGCAAAAACCCTAGAAATTTCTACTCCTTTGCTTTTCCATCATTTGAGTTCAGGTTGTACAGGGAAGAGACTCAATCAACCAATATTACTCTCTTCTGCTAAATTGAGGCTTGATAGGAATAGAAAACATACTAGATGTACTAATAGTTGAAAAAGCAATAAAGAAACTAGACTGGCCATTATTTAAGACAGTGATGGACATAGAGATGAAAGTAATAAAGAAAATAGGCACATTTGAAAATGGTCTTATCCTATGACCCCCTAACAAAAATATCATAGGATTAAAGTGAATACTTTGAATTAAAAGAAAAGCTAATAGTAAAATTAATAAGTACAAAGTCTGACTTGTTACATATAGATTTATCCAGGTATAAAAGGTTAACTACTTTGAAACATTCTCCTCTACTACTAAGTTATCATCACTTTGAACCATTTCTATCTATTGCAATATATCTTGATTGGGACATCAAAGTATTTGATTACTCAGCTGTATTTTTAAATAGAGAATTCAGTTTAAATAAAGAAATCTATATAGAACAGATATCACACTATATAAATAGCAATCCCAAAGATGTTATCTAACTGTAATATACAATATATAGACTCAAACAATCAAGTCACAAATAGTATGAGAAGTTGACTAAAGAACTCAGAAAACTTAATATCTACCCACTCTACTCAGACTATGTAGTCTATCATCTTATCAAAGACAAAGATATTATATTCATAGCCACCCATATTGATGACAATACTATTACTGGAAGTTTCCCTATTTTGATCAACAAAATTCAGGAAGAAATAGGATATATCTTCAAGATAATCCTACTTAGACCAATTAGCTGGCTACTCAAAATGGAGGTGACTTGTAACAGGAAAAGTCATATCCTCACTCTATTATAAAAGATCTACACTAACTTTCTACTATGAAAATTTAATATAGAAAAGTACAAACCAGCATCTACTTAATCTATTTATCTAGCTCAGCTAAGATTAATGTTCTACAACTCCTGAAAAAACTGCTGAGATAAGGAAATTGTAATGACCATTAGTTGAGAAAACTTAAGGATGACACTCTATGTAAGAGTTTAGTCTTTGGTGAATGACCTCAGGCTTAACTCCACTCTAAGTCAGAGTTGACAAAGAGAACTTGTTAGAGTCCTTACTAATTTGTATATACTACTTATACAAGTCCAATCATTTGTCCTTATTTACTGATCTGATAATATTACCTAATTAAAAGAAAAGAAATATTAATATTAATATTAATATTAACTTAGAGAGAAAAGGCAATTTATAATAGAAATTCCCTTACCAAGAACTTATTGAAGAACTCATATGGCTTGCATCTAGATCACAACTAGACCTGGTGTTTGTAGTTAGAAACCTATTTCAATTTCTTGGCAACCCAGGAATAACACATTGGAAAGTAGGAAAACAAGTATTATAGTATTGTCATGAACCAGCCCAGTTTTAAAATTGTATAACTAGAAGGATAATGTCATGAATCACCTTCTATCTCTAAGTCAATATTTATTTTATTTTCTTTTCTTTTAATTATGTAATATAGTCGGATCAGTAAACAAGAACAAATAATCAGACATGTATAAGTAGTGTACACAATCTAGCGAGGACTCTAACGAGTTCTCTTTGTCAATCTCTGATAAAGAGAGGGTTAAGGGTTAGGGTTACTCAACCTTGATCCAAAGCCTTACACTAGAACTCGTTATACACATCCAGACACCGATCGCCTCGATCCTTGTCTAACTCACTCTCATCACTCTCTTAGTGTGTGATCAACTCAGATCACTCCCAACTTCCTCACAGCTGGGCCACAGGCTTAAGTGGACTGACTGGGAAGTTTAGACCCCAGAGGTAGACAGTTAGGACCAAACTCAGGTACTAGCCCAGACCAGACCTTACAATTGAGTGGGCTCTGTAGAATACTTGTATCCTTTTTCGTCATAACAACTTTGTGCTACTGGTCCATTGTGATCAGTCTACGTAGAAGAATAGTAATCGCTCTTTAAGAGGCTACTTAGAGTAGGGATCTTCTCTATGAAGTGATAGTCTACCCTAGTATTAGGGCAGTAGTCAGTACGGCAGTAGACACCTGGCTGGGTGAAGATAGTGCGCCCCAGTAGACGTAAAAGTGAGATAGGTGAAGAACATAACGAGTCCCTCAAACAACAATACAAATCCTTTTACACCAACCTGCCCAGAACATAACACAATGTCTCTGGAACAGTACAACAAACTCATGAGCAACATGCTCAACAAAAGGCGCGCCCTCGCCAAATTAAGGGCAGAATTAGAAGGCAGAGAAGGAAGACTCTGCAGGAAGTGTGGTGGTTTCGGACACCTTGCCTGGAAGTGCAGGAAGAAAAGAGAACAAAAGAAGAGGATGGTGGGGGGTAATAGGTTCGAACCCTTGAGAAGCAGAGTAATGCAGTGTGGAGTGCGAGAAGCGAGGAGACAAGAAAAGGTGGAAGAAGTGGTAAAGTGCTTCGCATATGGAGAAGAAGGACACAAGAAGTGGGAGTGTCCTAGGAAGAGAGAAAGTAGAAGGGAGAAAGCAGCACCTCCGTGGGAGATCTGAGAGAAAGTGAAGTTGCACTCACGTACCAAAGGACTGCCCCCAAGGGGAGCCCAAATAAGCATGGAGGGGTGGATGACACAGAGAGAAGTGGTAACCTTTGTAGAGTGTCGAGGATGTGACTACAAGGGTACCAAAACTCAGGAGAACCAGGGACAAGGGTTCTTGAGTAAAAAGCAACTGTTGCACATGTGGTGTGAAAGTTGTAGGGAGGCAAAAGAGTGGAGAGAGAAAGAAGCGCAAAGTGGGAGAGCAGAAAGAGTGGTGTGTAGCACATGCGATGTAAGAGATGCGATGAAAGGAGGAGTGGAAAGAAATGAGAAAGGAGAGACTTTCTGTTCGCCATGTAGGACAGGAAAGAAAATACCATGGTGGAATTGGGGAGGGGAAGTAGAACGGACAGTGCCTAGGGCCCAGAAGGAGGGGGCTGGAATCACTAATCTGAGGAGAGTGGCAGGAACTGTCAATCAGAAGGCAGTGCAAAAGAAGGAAGCAAGAGAAGTGAGGCGAACGTTTAAGCCTCTAAGGGAGGTATGAATGAATGTGGATATCAAAAGAGTAGATATGCATGAAGGGAGAACAGTGAGGGCTTTGCTGGACAGTGGAGCAACAGGCCTATTCATGAGCAAAGGATTAGCCCAGAAGGGAGGATATAAGTTGATGAAGTTAGACCGACCCCTGCAAGTGAGAAATGTGGACGGCACGGGAAATAGTGGAGGTGCAATCACACATGAGGTAGAAGTTAACATGTTCTACAAAGGACATGTAGAGAGAGTAAGAATGGATGTCTGTGAACTAGGGAAGACAGACGTAATTTTGGGTATGCCATGGTTGGCAGCTCATAATCCAGAAATAGATTGGGAGAAAGAAGAAGTAAAAATGACGAGATGCCCACCATTGTGTGGAAAAATAGTAAGGATAAAAGGGAAGAAAGAGATAAGAAAGGACGAGAAGAAAATTGTGAGATGGGCAGTAGATAAAAAGGAAGATTGGGGAAGAGAGGAGGAAATAAAGGCAGATCATAGGAAGGTGGAGAAAATGGTACCCAAAAGGTTCCATAAATGGTTAAAAGTGTTCAGAAAGGTGGAGTCGGAAAGAATGCCGGTTAGAAAGGCATGGGATCATGCGATAGACCTCAACGATGATTTCAAAGCAAGCAAAGCGAGAGTGTACCCTTTCTCCAGAAATGAAAAGGAAGAGGTACAGAAATTTGTTGATGAGCATTTAAAGAAGGGTTATATCAGACCTTCTAAATTGCCCCAGACATCGCCGGTGTTCTTTGTGGGCAAAAAAGATGGGGGAAAATGCATGGTTATGGACTACAGGAGACTCAATAAACAGACGGTTAAGAATAATTACCCTCTGCCATTAATTACAGATTTAGTAGATTCTATGGACAACAAAAGAGTATTTACTAAGATGGATCTCCAGTGGGGCTATAACAATGTGAGAATTAAGGAAGGAGATGAGTGGAAGGCAGCCTTCACTACTCATGTGGGGTCATACGAACCAGTAGTAATGTTTTTCGGAATGACAAATTCACCTGCCACATTCCAAGGCATGATGAATGAAATTCTGAGAGATATGATCAATGAGGGGAAGGTGGCAGCATTTGTAGATGATGTGTTGATAGGAACAGAAACGGAGAAGGGACATGATGAGTTGGTGGAAGAAGTGCTAAGGAGGTTAGAGGAGAATGACCTATACGTGAAACCAGAGAAATGTGCCTGGAAGGTACAGAAGGTGAATTTCCTGGGAGTAGTAATGGGCCAAGGAAAGATCAAAATGGAGGAAGACAAAGTAGTGGGGGTGTTAAACTGGTCTACACCCAAAACGGTCAAAAATATTAGGAAATTCCTGGGTCTAGCCAATTACTACAGGCACTTTGTGAAGGACATCGTGAAGCTAGCCCGACCCTTGAACAATCTAACAAGAAAGAAAGAAAAATGGAAGTGGGGAGATGAACAGCAGGAGGCCTTTGAACAGTTGAAAACAGTTTTCACGAGCAGACCTCTATTAGTGGCACCCAACCTAGATAAGGAATTTAGAGTGGAAGCTGACGCTTCTAACTTTGCCACAGGAGGAGTATTGTCCATCAAGTGCGAAGATAACAAGTGGAGACCAGTAGCTTACATTTCTAAATCATTAAATGAAACTGAGCGAAACTACAAGATACATGATAAAGAAATGTTGGCCATAATACATTGTTTGAAGGCATGGAGGCACTTCCTGGAAGGAACAAAAAGTAAATTCGAAGTATGGACGGACCATAAAAATCTGGAGTATTTTATGAGCAACCAAAAATTAAATCGGCGACAAGTACGATGGGCTCTATACTTGTCTAGATTTAACTTCGTGTTGAAGTACATTTCAGGAAGTAAGATAGGAAAGGCGGATGGATTGAGTAGGAGACCAGATTGGGAGATTGGTGTGGAAAAGGATAACGAGGAGCAGACGTTGGTAAAGAAGGAGTGGCTAGACAGGAAAAGAATTAGAATAACAGAGGTGGT
>Ga0153955_100643_pt1 | contig 13215 bp, 12 predicted proteins | sample TSFL039MetaG_FD_104744 | JGI IMG/M metagenome (GOLD analysis project Ga0153955, IMG submission 104744) | Attine ant fungus gardens microbial communities from Florida, USA - TSFL039 MetaG | ecosystem: Host-associated > Fungi > Mycelium > Unclassified | place: USA: Florida, Wekiwa Springs...
ACAGATTTGTTATTCTGAGTCGTGTAATTGATACTTGTAAATCAATCCGAGAAACGCTTTGCGCAAACTAGTCGTCAATCGATAGTAATCAATTAAGTCTCTACATTTATGATGGTATTTGATGACTATAAATGGTTTCCGAAAATATTCACACGGACAGTGTGTGAAGAGCCGCTAGTGATCCTGAACGCATTGGCCGGCACCTTCACAGGGAACTCGAAGAGTTATTGGGCACTTTTAAGGCCTTATTACCAGTGTTCATAGCAACGGTAGTCACTTGGACAGTGTCGACTGATGTTTATCGCTACCTGAGAATGTTCGGACTAGAGCTTACCAATGAAGTGGCATACTTAACAGCAATAGCAGACACAACAAAGGTAAGACAGACCGGACTAGGTTCGATGAACCAAACCAGAGACACAAGAGACACTTTTAAGTTTTCAAGTAGTGAACCATATGCTCACCATATGCTCACTTTAGACCATCTAAATTAAATACCTCCTGGCTGGATATCCGCGGCCGTAGTTCTCATGAATAACGATGGCTAGAATTTAGGGCAAGTCTGAGCACTACACTACATTGGCAGACAAGTTTCAAGGATTTCAGAACATTGATAAATCTACAAGTCCTCGCCTCCTGAGACCTGAAGTGAGGTTTTTCGAGAGTAGATGTAACACATGTGACATCTATTTCTCATCGTGACCGCATTTAATTTTTGAGTGTGACTTCACATTACTCTTCAAACCATGACATCGCCAGGGACTACTCAGTTCTATGATGGACTGCCTCAGGATAACTTCTCGCAGGATTACTTGCCTCCACCGAACAATCAACTCCAGAACGTAGCAGCGCACGACGATGTTTTGGCACCGGTGGTGGACTACCCAACGAAAACAAATCCAACAACTTACCAGGGCAAACCGCTCGAGGATATCTTCTCTGATTTTGTTCCGTTCAATGCAATAGTCAATTTAAAAGAGCCTTGGGAGGCTGAATCTGAACGTGATGATGCATTCATTCAGGGTGTGTCCAGCTTTTGTGGTGCATATAGTGTCGAATCGACAACCAAACCCATTCAGCGCAATTTGCCGAATTTGCCGAGTTTCTCATTGAGATGTGGGCCTGGCACATGGCTCGAGTGAAGCATACTACCGAAGCAGGAGGCGAGAGGCTCGGCCAGAGACTCAGCGAAACTTTGGCAACTGAGAAAGAACAAGGCATGTCTGGTTCTCTCGTCACATCTCAACCAGTTAGTCTACCAAGGGCTACTCGCGTCTATACCGAAATACTCGGTATGCGATGCTTCCTCTTACTCTCATGTCTGGTCCGGGAAAGAGTATTCAACTGAATGCACTTGTCTTCCTATTAGCTGAGATGTGCATTCGACTCCAGGAATTTGTGGGCCAGATGAAGTCAGCGATAAATGCGCTTTGTGGGCTCTAGCTTGTGTGACCATTGCATTCTCTGGGATCATAAACATTGCATCGAAAATTCAATTGAACCTCGATATACATGGTAGACGTTTACGAGGTCGCTCATTTAGGAGGCAAACACTTGTATTTGTTACTTGACACAGCTCGTACAAGCAACTGGTTGAAAGCAATCGTTGGATCCAGACTCTGCTTGTTGTCATTGACACCGTTGGTCTACACACAAGTAAAAGACCACTTTAGCCCTACAGTATTGAACCTTGGTGAAGCAATATATGACAAAGGGACTAATTATCGAGGCTCTGCGATGAGATGCTGAACCTATTTACTGCCGAATGAGAGATAGATGGTGTTCACTGTTCTCTGTAGCATCGCCCGACCCTGGTCAATATGACTTTTGGTATCCAGATACAAATCCAGGATAGAACACAGTACCTTAGAATTGAAGGAACACTTTTTTTTTTTTTTTTTTTTAAATCATTGATTTATTACACGGGGCGCGTAGGCAGACCATGGTAGACACATAGTATCTACTTAGATAAGCTAGCAACGAAATGAGTAACTATAGGAAAGACACAGAGAAGAGAAACAAAAGTAGAAAGAACATAAGGGAAAGAAAGATGAAACATATAACAGTAAGGCAGAGCAGAAGAGGATCAGGGCCAGATGTTCAACCATTGTCGAAACAGAAGGATGTTGGATTGCCGACAACAAACTCAACGAAGCTAGAAATGCATATGTCTCTAGGACGCAATGCAGCGTTGTACAGTTTACATTGCATGAAAATGTGTTCTCTTGTTTGGACATCCACTTCGCCACATGGGCATTGAGTCGGTGAATTAGGGAAGAATCTTTGCTGGTACTCTCCTATGGGTGCGTATCTGGTCATCATACGAGTGAATCTCGCACATACAGAATTTGATATTCCTATATGTGGCAACCACGAACCTCCCTTGGCATATGTCGGTTTGATGACCTTTTCATTGTCGTCTTCGAAGTCAAGGAATAGTTGACCTTTCTTTCGGCTCTCTTTGAACGATTTCTGCCATGACTCAAGTAGAAGGTCGCATTCTTTCTTTTTGCTGAATAGTAAGGAGTTTTTTTCCGGGAGGTTTAGCGGTCCATGAGAGGACTTGGCTTCTTCATTGACTAAAGCATGCCTGGGCCACTTTAATTTGTTAGGACAGTACCAGAAATAAATAGAATTGTGGCCATCTTTGCCGAGGAAGTGATGTAAATTTTCTGCAATGGGAATGATGGACTTTTGGAGGTATTGGTCGCCTGATGAGGTGATTTTTTTAGCGGCTTCAAGAGCATCTGTGATGACTATGATTTTGTAATTTTCTGCACTTTCTAGCGCTGATATGACACCAATTCGGATGGCCATTAGTTCAGCTTCCAACGGGGTAATGTTGCTTGTATGCATTTGGAGTCGATTTGTGACTTTATTATCTCTCCATATATGTGCGATAGCTGTGGCTGATCCTGATGTTTTGACGTTTCCATCTAAGATGATAGTAATGCCTTTAGATGATTTTTGAGATTCTTCGAATGCTAGATTGAGTTTGGACGAATGGATAAAAAGACCTTCGTCTTCAGATGAATCAGGAGAATGAAAGATTATTCTATCAGAGAAATGATCTACTAATCGCAAACCAGGATGGAAAATGGAATGAAAGGGGTCGAATTCGTCTTTGATTTCATTGAGTCTTTCACTGACGTCTTTGATAGGACTTTTCAGCTTTAGCTTTTGTTTGTCAGTAAGACTTGCTAGTGTGAATTTGTGTTGAATTAGGTTTTTATTCTGATGAGTATCAAGGAGAGAGTTTATGGCATGAGATGGAGGAATGGTTGCGTATTTGAGATGATGTCAACTGTTGAGTTTTTTAAGATGGAGGTTGATGGGCATAAGCCCTGCAATCGCTTCAATGCCTTCTGTAGGAGACGTATGGAAAGCCCCCGTGATCCACAAGGCTGCTCTACGCTGCATTTTCTTTAATTCTGCGATATTTTTTACTGTGGGTGCGCCTTTGAAGAACCACAGTTGGAATCCATAGAGAGCTATCGGTACGATACATGTTCTGTACAAAAGACGTTTTTGCGTTGGTAGAAGACCTCTTGAGGAATTGCCTAGCATTTTCATGGCGTTAAGTGTCAAAATGCATTTGGTCGCATAGTGGTGTACATGTTGGTGAAAGTTGAGTTTTCAATCGAAAAAAAAGCCTAGATATCTCCAAATAGGTTTGGGGTGGAGTATGGGGCCCCCAATTGACATGAGATCAAGGGAGGGATTAGGGGGGTTTCAGGCTCGAGTGAAGTGAAAAATTTCCAATTTGTTGTGTTCCATGACGAGGCCCACATCTGTGAAGATTTTTGAAATCATGTTATAACTACTGAAGAGGAATGCAGAAGATAGATCATAACTCTTCTCCTGAGAAATTAAAAGACCATCGTCAACAAACAATAAAATGTCTGCGTGAATTTCTTTTTTTAGATTTTTTATTCTTTTTTTGAATGTTTTTATAATGGGAGTGAGATATATAGCGGATAAGATGGGAGAGAGGGCGGATCCTTGACCAACGCCTACACTGGTAGCGAATTTCTGGGATGTGAAATTGTTCCATGTGTATGTCATAGATCTGTTGGAGTGATAGTTTATGAAAAACTTTAGAACGTTAGCGTTAAGGCCAGCTTTAGCGAGACATAAAGAGAGGAAATCATGATTAAGTGAAGGGAAAAATTGGGTGATGTCAAAAGCTATGACACTTGTGTGGCATTCCTTCATCCAACCTGCACGTATGAGGTGCGTAAGATACATTCCAGCATCAATGGTTGACCGTTGTCTTATACCCCCAAGTTGATTAGGGTCGAGAAATCCGTTGGCTGAAAGGTGAAACTAAAGCCTATTGCTTATAACCTTCTCTATGAGTTTGCCCATGGTATTGAGTAAGACGATTGGTCGGAATGACTTGGGTGTATTGTATGATGTTTTGTTGGGTTTCGGAATGATGACCAACGTAGACTCCTTGAATTGATCAGGCCAATAACCTATTGTAATGCATGCATTAGCGATATCTACAACCTTACTTAAACACGCTTTGTCTAAGATTAGTGGTTTAAGGTGTCTCCATGTAACGTGATCAGGTCCCGGAGAAGAAGCGTTTGAACACTTAGCTATGGCATCTTTGAATTCCTGACCTGTGAAGGGAGGCCAGTCTATGTTGTTGCATTGGTTAATGCCATCTAGAAATCTCGTGCTAATCGCCCTGTTATCGGCTGAATTGTATGAGCTATGAAGAGCATTCCATAGTGCCTCGAGATTATTGCAAGGTTGTCCTTCATGGTAGATTGCCTTGATGGCTGGTAAGTTCTTCTTTTTTACCCAATTCATGAGGTCCCATGGTCTCTTGTTTGATGACGCAATTTCTTGAATTTTTTGATCGAAGAATGTTCTCTTGGCGTTTCGAACAGCTGCTTTGAAGACTTTCCAGTTGGCGATGTCACCTGACTCATGATATTTGTTAATACACACCAAACACTGTTCATTCCACCACTCTTTGGAATGTTTAGTGATTCTCTTAGTCATAGAGTGTGTGGACCACGCATCCTTGACCGTTGAGGAAAAAGCGGCGACGCACCTAAGTATGTCTTCCTGGTTTTTTAAATTCAAAGTGTCTATGCTTTTTACACCTTTTATGATGTCGTTAACGAATGCTATCTCGTTGTCGCTGTCTTTTTTTAAAGCCTGAAAGGTAAAGTCAGTGTTTTCCTCTTTTATGCTTACCTCGATGAAAAGGGGGACATAGTCAGAAGGGAGGTGTATTTCCAGTTTGAGGATATGTTTGTTAAAGCCCAAATTGCTGGGGTTCATGAATACGAGGTCCAGGACGGAGTTGGAGTTGCATTGGTTGTCCGCAAATCTAGTGGGGCCTGGGTTGATTGGTGTAGCCAACTCTAGATCAAGACAATCAGCAATGAACATTAAGTCTTCTGTGTGAATCAAATGATAGTGGACGTTAGGATCCCAATCGCTGTCCCTAATATTGAAGTCTCCTGTCATGACAATCGTATTACCGATATTTCTTATGTTATCGCGCAGGATTTGAATCGCAGTTTGGTTGCTATCTGAATAGACATTGATGATACACTGTACATCTTGTCCGTTGTGGAAGTCGATAACGTTAATGTCGTGATGATTTATAAGATCCTTTCTGAGAGAGAATCGCATTCTTGAGAGTCGTTTGTTAATGTATGTTGTAACTCTTGGATAGTTTTCGATATTACAATGATCCTGTATGAATAGTGTACAGTCCGGGTGGTTCGGGGTGCCATAAAGAGGGTCGCCTTCAAGATTTGTGTGACTAGGAATATGTCTGAGTAGAGACCGTGGAGGTTCTTGGATGAGGATGATATCGAAGATATTTTTTTGGGTTTCTAAGATAAGGTCTGTAAGTGTTTTATTTTTCCTGACATTCTGAGAAAATATTTTTAGGTTGTGCTTAATCATAAATTGATCGAGCCATCTGCAGCCAGACGAATTGAATTAGCCCTGATTTCTCTGGCTTCTTGCGCTTTTTTTGAGTGCCACTCCCGGTTGAAACGATGTCTCCAGAATGGGCATTTAGTGTCGTCTGCCATGTGGTCTCCTTTGCAATTGATGCATTTGAATGTGTGAGGGCATGGCTCACCTTGCTTGGTTTCTAGACGAGGAGGATTCAGCTTGAAATTAGCTTTGCAGCACCAGGCGAATTCTCTATGGTTTTCAATCTTGTGAGGACCTCCGCATTTTTGGCATTTTGAGCCGTGAGCTTTGCATGAAAAAGTGGTGTGACCCCATTTCCAACAGTTGTGGCACTGCAGGACGCCTGGGTTCATACTGGTACCTCTGAAAGTGGCAATATATTTGCCGAAGTTGAATGAATGGTTAATGAGCGTTTTGGCTTTGGAACCGTTCTGTGAATCCCAGATGTCAACCCAAATGATGGCCATATCCAACTTTGGGGACACTTTTATAACATGTGGTTTAGCTGCTAAGGTAGTGCCTTCAAATAGGTCGCTGTTTTTAAGGTAGTTAGTGATGTCTTTACTAGTGATAGCTAGGCCACTTGACTGCATATATGGGATTCCGATGATTTTTAGGTACAATTTGGATTGAGGGAGTCGTGGCACAGCAACTTCATTTAGTCCAATGCCTTCGATTGATTTGACATATCATTCTATGACTAGAAGGTCGCTTGATGCAGGGATGTTGTTAGTGGTGATTATAATGCTTTCAATAGCAAGCCTGATGAATTCAGCTCTCAAGGTGGATTTTATGCCTTTAAGCAAACTGTTGATGGAGTTGACATACAACCCTGCATTGTTCATAATTGAGATAACGTGTTTGCCTAGAAGGGGGACGATAGCTTGTTTCCTGGAAGGACCTTTAGTAGTAATGGGTGTTTTCTTTTTACCTTTGGGTTGTGTGGTGTTCAAAGAAGCGTTGTGAATTTTGATGATTTTTTTGTTAGGAAGGGCCAGGAAAGCATCTCTAAGCTTGAGTATGTCGTTAGCCGGAGACGATACTTGCGCATAGGATTTAATCAAGTTTTTTCCCCTGGACTTCTTTTGTTCCAAGCGTTTCCTAACTTCTTCTACCTGTTTGCGCGGAAGTCGTTTAGGGATGGGTGGGGGGATCCTTTCAACAGGGTTTCTTTTGCCCAAGTTTTGATCACACGGTGTCGAGTGATTTCCGAATTGACTTTTGATTTTATGTCCGAAGGGGGTGTTGTCTGAAGTATTGAGATTATTCCATCCGGCTTCATGAATGGCCGAGATGAAATCAAATGCAGCTTCCCCAAAAGAATTGAGTTGAGTAATGGTGTTACCGTCTCGATCGGAGATGTTCCTTTGCCTGATGAATTGTGCAATACGAACAAGGGAGCACAAAATGTTGTGAGCGTCGTTTTGTAAAAATTCGTTAGTGCCGAACAGTGATACTGACCCAAAGTGTCCATCCCATAAGTTGGGATTCACAGGGGAGTTGGCTTCGTAGGGGATGGCTGTAGGTGTGACAGGGGCTGTGACTAAGTTGGACGCCTCCTTGTTTTGGGGGGGTGTTTGCAACGTGTTCAAGCTAGGAGACGAGGGGTAGAGGCCTTCCATCTCCTGGTTCGATGTTTCAATGTCCATCCTATTGTTTTCTATGTTGATTCTTTCAGCATAGTCCATTTCCGAGGGAGGTGCAGAGTCCATGGGTGAAAATGAGGGGCTTCGAGGGTTTAATGTGTTACTTCGGGTGGGTAACCACCCTCGCTGTATGTTGACAGCAGTGTCGGGTGGCCTTTCTAGGTTGGGTACGTTCATGTAAGGGTTTGTGGGGGTGTTCTCAAAACTTGGATTCGCTATACTAAACTCGGGCATTACCATATTGTGATGGTGGTGTGAGTTAAAGAAGCGTGATTGAAGGAACACTGCTCTAGTAAATTAGTCCCTGGGTAAATAATGTCAAATCGAAGTACCTGTCACGGTAACGCTTGAGTTTTTCATCTCTTATCAACCATGCAACAGTGAGCATGTCCATCCCTCGGATATATTTCCACTCACCTTTCTTAGGTTATCTGTGGAGATTCTTGCTCAAATATTCGCCTTTTGCTTTCTTACTGGACGCCCCAATCATTCTACAGACCTAAGCGTGGTTTCAACGGAGCTACGCCTTGTCTGCCGTCTATGGAATGCAGTCACCATATCCACTCCCAGCTTATGGGTCCAGGTGTGTCTTGATCCCAGATCTCGTATCCCCCCCGACATTTTGTCCATCTGGCTTGAACGATCAAAATCATGTTCACTTCATGTCGAACTCTTCCTCCCGATAAAAGCGCAGCATCTCTCTGTCCTCTCCAGTTCAATTGAGCGTTGGGAAAGCTTTGTACTCTATAGTGAGGAACTATCGGCAGATCTCGTCTGTCGATACTTTCCCTTGTCTTGCGCCAGACGACTCAAATCCCTTGGTATTTCTCACCAAGCTACGGAGATGCCACAAGACATTATCGCACTCATAGAGACTACACCCAATCTACAGTATCTTCGCATTAGCTATGGTCTGGGTCGACATTGTGCATATACCCCTTTGATGGATTCACTATTAAATAACCTTTCCCATCTTCGTCTTTACGCAGATGCACTAAAATGCGAGCATACGTGGAACATGCTTCAGCATTTTCGTGGCACTGTTTTGTATCTCGACGGTTCTTTCCCATCACGAGATAGGCACCCAATCACGTTCTCAAATCTGAAAATCCTTTCTCTCAGAATGGTTTGGGATGATATGCTCCGACTGTTACCTCTATTACACACATCCACACTCGAAATCCTGGATCTTGATTTTGCTAGTTTGTACGGCGGCAATCCTGAGTGGTTAATGGAACGTTTATCATTGAAAACGAAACTCCCGCTTCTGGCACTGCGCATACATTCATTCAGATATGCTGATGGCTTGGATCGTTTTTTCCAATCGCCAGATATTCAAGAAATCCCTTTGGTGGAAATCATTTTACCAACCCGCTTTTCAGGAGAACTATTACAAAAACAGAGGAGCTGTGCACTTGGTGGAGCTATTATGGTGGAACATTGTGTACTTGGAACTTGTTTCGGATGGAATCGTTTATCTGATGTGCCTCGCGATCTTGCCGACTACTTGTCTGGAGACGTTGACATTCCGCCGCGGTATTTAGATAATGTATCACCACCTTTTAAATTTTTCGTGTTTGAAACGATGAAAAAAGTTGATAGTGGGGTCTTAGAAAATAGGTGGTGCGGGTGGGATTGGACAAATCTCTTACATACGACTAACTGGTCAGATGCTACGAATAGGTTTGACAGATGGGTGGAATAAATTGTATAAATCAAATGAAAAGGTTATGGCAGAGTATTGTTTTTTTTACCAATCATTGTTGTTCTAATGGTCCTGCAAATTGGTTCAATAAAGTCAAGATGTAGTTGAAATATCAATTTGCCCTCGACGACAATAATAATATAATAGTCATCTACGTTTAGGCACCATCAGTTCTTGTGAGAGTAATAGTGATAAAGACATATGAGAAATCAGTCCAACAGACCAAGCTTCTGATAACTTTGGGATAATCCTGATAATAGTTATATTGGAGCCCACCAAGGGTAGGGTATATTATACCCTCAAGTTATTGATAAGGGGTAGCTATAGCCTTGGTTCTACTCTTCACCCATATTTCTCTCCGTTACATACTTGCTGTTGATACTAAGTCTCGTTGTCTAAGCCCCCTGCGCCAGTTTGCTTGTTGTAGAATAGAAATTCTGAATCCAAATCTCCAATTAACACATCTACTACAACCTTCGAAACCACAGAGGACCTGGCTACTCAACCACCAGGTCGAGTCTTACAATTACAGGTAAAATTTCCAAATATCTTGATCGATTCACGCGTCAGCTATGGGTTTGGATGCCCGCAGTATGGAAGTGATAAGATTCTCCCCTCTCTAGTACCCCGCATCCTTCGAAGAATGTTATAAACATACGTATCCAAATTATGGTATGCCATCATCTTTATCTTTGTTTCGCATCTGCATAGATAACCTATCTTCTCTTGAAGCTTCAATGGATGCTCTCGGAAATCTCGGTAACCTCTGTGAAGCCATAGAAGACGCGTATCTCAGTAGCTTACGGGAAGATCTGGAAAGAGGGCTCATGACCAACCACGGAATTGTCAGTAAGCCCGCAGAATGCGAATCACATAGAAAACAGCCAGACAGAAGCTATCGAGTACAAGAAGTGGTTGGAAGAGAAAAGACGAGGGTGTTGTAAGACGGTCCCGCCACCCTCCCTTCATATCTGTCCAAATTGCCTCAAATCCCAGCAGAACTTTTGATCAGAATGACATTTTTCACAGATTCTTTGCGCAGCCACAATCATTACCATTGAATATCTACCCCATCACTCTCCCGTTGCCTTACCTGATTCGAAAAATATCAACAATGCTTGTACAACTTGATCAGGCTTCTCCTGCTGAACCCAATGACCCGCGCCGTCAACGATGACAAAGTCTTGATCCCTGATCCCTCCTGTTATGACACTCTCGCTTCTCATGGCTTCGACTATTCCAGGCCATTGCCATGTGCCCCAATCCATTGCTCCAGCAATATACCTCGTTGATACCTCCATCTTCTTCCCACCCATTGCCTTCACGCTCGCTTCTTTATTCCATGTTTCATCTGTCATTACCCTATATCTGTTCAGGCCACCTTGAAATCCTGTCTTCTCATAGACATCGGCATACACTTGGAGTTCTTCCGTTGTCAACCACGCACATGCAGCCTCATGCTCTGCACCAGGGTGGTAAGGACGAACCGCCTCGGGCATAGTGGCACCAGCCGGCATGATATAGTAGTGGGGTAGTGCTTCCATGGCCAATGCGACTCCTTGTGCTGACTTCGCTCGTGGTGCTTGATGTAGATCACTAATGTGGTCCCAATTTTTTGTCAGTGGACCCGGAAGCGGTGACCGGTTTCCTTCCCAATCGGCACTCTTCACATGATAATATGCTCTCAAAAATGCCTTTAATCCTTCAGGTACATTCATCATATCCGCATTCGCCTCAGCCGTTGCAAAATACACAGTATAATGCTTTCGAGGTTTCGAGAGCTCCCTTAGGCAAGCGTCAATCAGGTATGCCTTCGATTCTTCTTTTCTCTGTACAATCTCTACCTCCAAAGGATTGGGTGGTCCACCGAATGGTGTGCTCATCAACACCACACGTTCAAACATGTCGGGTCTAATGAGAGCTGCCCAGGCAGCAACGGACGACCCATAATCATGACCAACAACCGCGTGTACTCTCTCGTAGCCCAAGGCTAAAGTTAAGCTCACGACATCCGCAACGATGCTGGGAATATGATATAGTCGCGGATCATCGCTGTAGGCCACTCGCTCTGTATTATTGTTGTCGGGAGACAGTGAGATGGGGACGGTGAGTCCAAATCCTCGCTGGTCGGGTGCGACAACGTGGTATCCGGCGTTTGCAAGGGGTATAAATATTTTGCGCCAGGAATATGCAAGCTCTGGAAAGCCATGGAGGAGTATTACGAGAGGTGGCTTTGACTTTTGGGAGGCTGGAATAGATATTTGAGAAGAATTGAGAGGATACTCAGCAAGAGGCAGGCACTCAAGAAGGTGCATGTTGAGGTCGCCTATGACTAATTGACGTGATATGACTTCCGTTGGGAGACCTGACCAGTATTGAGAGTTCATGAGGCCTGTTATTCGCTTTCTATTGCAAGGTCTAATGCAGTGGATCAAGTTCGAGTTGGTGTTGCGTTGGTGTTGCTCGAAATGTCTCAAAAGGAAATTCCATACGTTCTATCTGGCTGATGTACGACAGAATCAGTCCTGAGAAATCTCTATACAGTCAGTTGTTTGCCTCGTGACACGGTGGATATTTGAAAGTCGCCGCTCGAATTGGGAAGTCACCTGTCTTTTTTTTTTGGATCATCAATTTATTACACGGGTTCGCAGTTCGTGGTGGAGAGAGCTCTACTTAGTTACATGTCTACCTATCAATACAAAGAGATGAAATGTAGGAGACGGGGTTCTAGTGGTGTATGGCTACGCTATGTTATCAATAAAACAGAAGGCTCTGGGGTTTCACTTTAAGAAGTACACGATTTCGCTGAGGACATACCCCACCAAATAGTACTGGCTGTACAGTGGGCACTCCCACGGGATGTCGTGTCGTGTCTCAAGTTGTGCATTGTTACATGGACAGGAGTTGGCTTTGTTCGGGAAGAACCTGGCTCTGTACTCGCCGATAGGGCCATGATTTGTGATGAGCCTCGTTGCTCGTGCGCAGATAGAAGGGAAGTCACCTGTCAAGTCTCTAGAATTGCTATCCTTTTCTAAATATGTTGCTGAGAGATTTTCATAGAATTCTGTGCGGCATAATCTGGTCGTGCTTTTCTGAAGATGGAGCGTTGTGGCGTGGACAGAGGCAAAGGCTTTTCCTGGGACTGATGACGAATATGCCCAAATGCTTGAAGAGCAAGTTTTGCAGGACGCAGCCCAGGGTGCTGGAACAAAGATGGACCGAGTCAGTCTGGAAAACGCAAGGACAAGCATACGCCTTTGGATCTGCCGCTAAAATGGAGTATCAAACTTTCCTTATGCTGATTCCGTTTTTATTGAAAGTGTTGTTTGTGAATGTACTATGGTGCCCCATGAATGCAATGATGGTAACATGATCGTTTTTCTCTATAGCAGCACTTTTTTATTGGCTTATTATAATTTGTTTTCTTCGTAGGCGACCCCATTACATCTCATCCCACAGCATTTGCCTTCACACCACCCAGAGAGCCCCCATAGCTCCCCGAACGCACTCTCCCACCCTGTCTCCTCTCCTTGAAGACAAACCCTGACGTATGGAACTCCATTCATGCTCACTTGGCTATGCCCTGCTATTTTTCTCTACTTCATTTTCGTTCTGTGTTTGTCTCTTTCGTATGACACGATTTGTATATTTATCAGACGCAGTGAACTTCGGTGGTCAGTAGACCACCGTAGATTGTGCGTATACACCATATTACAAATTACTGACCAAAATAAAAATTGAGGGAGTGTCAATGTATGACACTGTCGTGTCTAGATGACTCGGCAATCCCACAATTTAAGCGGCGACCGTTAAGTCTAAATTGTCCGCTTTGTGCATCGACCCAGGTTCGAACTGGGGACCTCCCGTCTGCCTGAGAATTAACCCAGTTAGACAGGCGCGCTTTCCAACTAC
>Ga0153955_100645_pt1 | contig 13137 bp, 8 predicted proteins | sample TSFL039MetaG_FD_104744 | JGI IMG/M metagenome (GOLD analysis project Ga0153955, IMG submission 104744) | Attine ant fungus gardens microbial communities from Florida, USA - TSFL039 MetaG | ecosystem: Host-associated > Fungi > Mycelium > Unclassified | place: USA: Florida, Wekiwa Springs...
CAGATCAAACAGCTGCTGCAGTCACGCATGATGATCGGTATCTATATTGGCCAGTACTGCATCAACGCACTGACCTATTTCTTTATCACCTGGTTTCCGGTTTATCTGGTTCAGGCGCGCGGAATGTCGATTCTTAAAGCCGGTTTTGTTGCCTCCGTACCGGCACTGTGCGGCTTTATTGGCGGCGTGCTGGGTGGGGTGATCTCCGACTGGCTGATGCGCAAAACCGGCTCCCTGAACATTGCCCGCAAAACGCCCATTGTGCTCGGGATGCTGCTCTCGACCTCTATGGTGATATGTAACTACGTTGAAACCGACTGGGTTGTGGTGCTGTTTATGGCGACGGCCTTTTTTGGCAAAGGCATTGGTGCGTTGGGCTGGGCGGTGATGGCCGATACCGCGCCGAAGGAGATCAGCGGTCTGAGCGGCGGCCTGTTCAATATGTTTGGTAATGCGTCCGGCATTATCACGCCTGTCGCGATTGGCTACATCATTGCCTCGACCGGATCGTATAACGGTGCGCTGGTATACGTGGGTATCCACGCCTTTGTCGCGGTACTCAGTTATCTGGTGCTGGTGGATAACATCAAGCGCATTGAGCTGAAAACCCGCTAAGGAGCCTGTATGAATACGCAATCCACGCCCGTTATCACCGCTATGCAGGTTGTGCCGGTGGCCGGTTACGACAGTATGCTGCTCAACATTGGGGGGGCACACAATGCCAGTTTTACCCGCAACATTGTGATACTGACGGACAGTGCGGGTCATACCGGGCTGGGTGAGGCACCGGGAGGCGAGACCATTTATCAGACCTTGCTGGATGCCGTACCGCAGGTGACAGGTCAGCAGGTCGCCTGCCTGAACCGGCTGGTACAGCAGGTGCATCGGGGCAATCAGTCTGCGGATTTCGAGACCTTTGGCAAGGGCGCCTGGACGTTTGAACTGCGCGTAAATGCGGTTGCGGCGCTGGAGGCCGCGCTGCTGGATCTGCTGGGGCAATGTCTGGGCGTGCCGGTCGCCGAGCTGCTGGGGCCGGGTAAACAACGCGATGCGGTCACGGTGTTGGGTTACCTGTTCTATATCGGCGACCGGCGCAAAACCGATCTGCCTTACCTCACTGGTGAGAACGCGCAGCATGACTGGTATCGGCTGCGTCATCAGGAAGCCCTGAGCAGTGAGGCCATCGTCAGGCTGGCGGAAGCGGCTCAGGATAAATACGGATTTCACGATTTTAAACTCAAGGGCGGTGTGCTGCCGGGCGAACAGGAAATCGCGACCGCGCAGGCGTTGAAAAAACGCTTTCCCGCTGCGCGTATCACCGTTGATCCTAACGGCGCATGGCGGCTGGACGAGGCGATCCGGCTGTGTAAAGGCATGCAGGATGTGCTGACCTATGCAGAAGATCCCTGTGGGGCGGAGCAGGGTTATTCCGGGCGTGAGGTGATGGCAGAGTTTCGGCGCGCGACGGGCCTGCCGGTCGCCACCAACATGATCGCCACCAACTGGCGCGAGATGCAGCATGCACTGATGCTCAACGCGATCGATATCCCGCTGGCCGATCCCCATTTCTGGACGCTGAGCGGTGCCGTGCGGGTCGCTCAGCTGTGCGATGAATGGGGACTCACCTGGGGCTGTCACTCCAATAACCACTTTGATATTTCCCTGGCCATGTTTACCCATGTCGGCGCTGCGGCACCCGGTAACCCCACCGCGATAGACACGCACTGGATCTGGCAGGAGGGCGACCAGCGCCTGACGAAAAACCCACTGCCGATTCAGCAGGGAAAAATTGCAGTGCCCACTGCACCGGGCCTGGGCATTGAACTGGACTGGGCGCAACTGCGACGGGCAAACGAACGCTACAAATCACTGCCAGCGGGCGGACGTAATGACGCGACGGCCATGCAGTACCTGGTTCCCGGCTGGACATTTGACCGTAAACGCCCGGCTTTTGGCCGGGCCTCTGCTTAAGGGATAACAGATGAACACGACACCGAAGATCACCGCCATGCAGGTCATTCCGGTCGCCGGCTATGACAGTATGTTACTGAACCTGAGCGGCGCCCATTCACCTTTCTTTACCCGTAATATCGTCATCCTTGAAGATAATGCCGGCAATACGGGCCTGGGAGAAATCCCCGGCGGCGAAAAGATACGCCAGACGCTGGAAGAGGCTGCCGCGCAGGTGGTGGGTAAAACGGTGGGTGAATATAAAAATATCCTGAATCTGGTGCGCACGTCTTATGCCGATCGGGATGCCGGTGGGCGCGGTAATCAGACGTTTGACCTGCGCACCACCATTCACGTCGTCACCGGCATCGAAGCCGCGCTGCTGGATCTGCTGGGACAGCATCTGGGCGTGAATGTCGCCTCACTGTTAGGGGACGGGCAGCAGCGCGACAGCGTCGAGATGCTGGGTTACCTGTTTTACGTCGGCGACCGCCGAAAAACCACCTTGCCTTATCAGAATCAGGACAGCGAGACCTGTGACTGGTATCGCCTGCGTCATGAGGAAGCGCTCACGCTTGGGGCCGTGGTCAGGCTGGCCGAAGCGGCCTATGAAAAATACGGCTTTAACGACTTTAAACTGAAAGGCGGTGTGCTGAACGGCCATGATGAGGCGGAAGCGATCGCTGCGCTGGCGAAGCGTTTCCCCCAGTCGCGTATCACGATCGATCCCAACGGGGCCTGGTCGCTTGAGGAGGCCATCGCGCTGGGTAAACAGCTTAAAGGTGTGCTGGCCTATGCAGAGGATCCCTGTGGCGCAGAGCAGGGCTACTCCGGACGCGAAGTTATGGCCGAATTTCGGCGCGCCACCGGCCTGCCTACCGCCACCAATATGATTGCTACAGACTGGCGTCAGATGGGACACACCTTGTCTTTACAGTCAGTCGATATCCCGCTGGCCGATCCGCACTTCTGGACGATGCAGGGATCCGTGCGCGTGGCGCAAATGTGCCATGAATTTGGCCTGACGTGGGGTTCCCATTCCAACAACCATTTTGATATTTCCCTGGCGATGTTCACGCACGTTGCGGCCGCCGCACCGGGCAACATCACCGCCATTGATACGCACTGGATCTGGCAGGAGGGCAATCAACGGCTCACAAAGGCGCCTTTCCAGATTGAAGGTGGCAGGGTGGCAGTGCCGCAGAAGCCGGGCCTGGGTATTGAGCTGGACAGGGAGCGGGTGATGCAGGCTAATGCGCTTTATCAAAAGCATGGCCTGGGTGCCCGTGATGATGCACAGGCCATGCAGTTTCTGATTCCGCAGTGGACGTTCGATCACAAGCGTCCGTGCCTGGTGCGTTAACGTTTTTGGGCTTCCTGCAGGAAACCCGTTTCACAGGAGTAAAACCATGAGTAATACAGCCTGGCGCAATGAATTTCGCCATCGCCTGCTGGCAGGTGAAACCCTGATTGGCAGTTGGTGTGCCCTGGCGAATCCCCTTTCGACCGAAGTCCTGGGGCTGGCCGGATTTGACTGGCTGGTGCTGGACGGCGAGCACGCGCCTAACGATATCACCACCTTTGTGCCTCAACTGATGGCGCTGAAAGGCAGCAATAGTGCGCCGGTTGTGCGTCCACCCTGTAACGAGCCGGTGATTATTAAACGCCTGCTGGATATTGGTTTTAACAACATTCTGGTGCCCTTCGTCGAGAACGAAGACGAGGCCAGACGTGCGGTCGCCTCGACGCGTTATCCGCCTGCGGGGATTCGCGGCGTATCCGTTTCACATCGCAGCAATATGTACGGCACCATGCCAGCGTACAACAGCACTATCAACGACAACATTACGGTGTTAGTCCAGATAGAAACGCAGCAGGCCGTGGACAACATCGATGCTATCGCGGCCGTTGAGGGCGTGGACGGGATCTTTGTCGGACCGGGCGATCTGTCCGCCGCGCTGGGTTATCTCGGCCAGCCTGCGCACCCGGCGGTATTGCCCGTTATCAAACACATCTTTGAACGGGCAAAAGCTGCCAACAAACCCAGCGGGATTCTGGCGCCGGTCGAGGCCGACGCCCGCCGCTACCTCGAGTGGGGCGCGACCTTTGTTGCTGTGGGTAGCGATCTCGGTGTTTTCCGCAGTGCCACGCAGGCGTTGTGTGACAAATTTAAAACGTAATCATCCAGGAGAGACGCAATGAAAATTGGCTTTATTGGCCTTGGGATTATGGGCAAACCTATGAGTAAAAACCTGCTGAAGGCGGGTTATTCACTGGTCGTGCGGGATCATCATGCCGAAAACGAGGCCGAGCTGGTCGCGCTGGGTGCGACAACGGCCAGCAACGCGAAAGAGATTGCCGGGCAGTGCGATGTGGTCATCACCATGGTGCCGAACTCGCCGCAGGTCAAAGAGGTTTGTCTGGGTGAAAATGGCATTATCAATGGGGCAAAACCCGGTCTGATTGTCATCGATATGAGCTCAATCGCCCCACTGGCAAGCCGGGAAATCCATGATGCGCTGGCGGCAAAACAGATCCGTATGCTGGATGCGCCGGTCAGCGGCGGCGAACCCAAAGCCATCGAAGGCACGTTGTCGGTGATGGTGGGCGGCGATAAAGCGGTGTTTGACCAGTGTTACGACATCATGAAAGCCATGGCGGGCTCGGTCGTGCATACCGGCGATATCGGTGCCGGTAACGTGACCAAGCTGGCCAATCAGGTGATTGTGGCGCTGAATATTGCCGCGATGTCAGAAGCGCTGTCACTGGCGACCAAAGCCGGTGTCAATCCGGAGCTGGTCTATCAGGCTATACGTGGCGGTCTGGCAGGAAGCACCGTGCTGGATGCGAAAGCGCCGATGGTGATGGACCGCAATTTTAAACCCGGCTTTCGTATCGATTTACATATTAAAGATCTGGCTAACGCACTGGATACCTCACATGACATTGGTGCTCCTCTGCCACTGACAGCGGCGGTGATGGAGATGATGCAGGCACTGCGTAACGACGGGCAGGGAACCGCCGACCACAGCGCGCTGGCCTGCTATTATGAAAAGTTAGCAAACATCGAAATTTCGCGCTAAGCGTTGCCCGGTATCTGCGGATGCCGGGCGAATGTCCTTCCCTTATCGTCAAACCATACCGCCTGGATTGCTTATGAAAATCGTCATCGCACCGGATTCATATAAAGAAAGTCTCTCTGCCCTGGATGTGGCGTCGGCAATCGAAGCGGGATTTCGCGAGATTTTCCCCGATGCGCATTATGTGAAAATACCGGTCGCTGATGGCGGTGAAGGCACGGTTGAAGCGATGGTCGCTGCAACCCAGGGAAAAAAGATCAGGTTACAGGTGACCGGTCCACTGGGGGAACCTGTGGAGGCGTTCTATGGGGTGTCGGGCAACGACGAGACCGCCTATATCGAGATGGCCGCCGCCAGTGGCCTGGAGCTGGTCCCGGCGGCGCGGCGCGACCCATTGATTACCACTTCGTTTGGCACAGGTGAACTGATCAAAAACGCGCTGGATAAAGGGGTAAAGCACATCATTATTGGCATTGGTGGCAGCGCCACCAATGACGGCGGCGCAGGAATGATGCAGGCGCTGGGTGCACGTTTGCTGAATAAGCAAGGTGAAGAGATTGGCCCAGGCGGCGGCGCGCTGCCGCATCTGGCCCGCATTGATATTTCCCGCCTGGACAGCCGTATCCGGGCGTGCCGTTTCGAAGTGGCCTGTGATGTGACCAATACGCTGACAGGCGATGACGGTGCGTCGGCGGTCTTTGGCCCGCAAAAGGGCGCAACACCTGAACGGGTGGCACTGCTCGATAAGGCGCTGACGCACTATGCTGCGATGATTCAGCGCGATCTGGGCATGGATGTCCTGCAGGTCAGCGGTGGCGGTGCCGCAGGGGGAATGGGGGCCGCGCTGTATGCATTTTGCCAGGCTGCCCTGCGCCCCGGTATTGAAATCGTTACAGAAGCGCTGGGGCTGGCGGCGCAGTTGCAGGACGCCCAACTGGTGATTACGGGCGAAGGGCGCATAGACAGTCAGAGTATCAATGGCAAAGTGCCGATTGGCGTCGCGAAAGTTGCAAAGCGGTTTGGTCTTCCGGTGATTGGCATTGCCGGTAGCCTGACGGACGATGTCGGCATCGTTCATCAACATGGCATTGATGCGGTATTCAGCGTGCTATACCGTATCTGTTCGCTGGATGAAGCGCTGGATAGCGCACGCAACAATGTGCGGCTTACTGCACGCAATGTGGCGGCCACCCTGAAAATCGGGGGTTTTTAAACGCTAATTTGGGGGCCCCTGGCGTTCAGGGGCCTGCTGACTGACCGGCTTTTCACGGCATAGCGAGCACGCGGCGCGCCTGTCTGGCCACATTTTCCATCTCATCCTGCAGCTCCAGCAACTCCGGCTCCAGCGCCTCAATATCACTGGCCTGATGCAGTTCTTTTTCCAGTTTACGACAGAGTTGCTTCATCCGCGGTACGCCGCTGTAACTGGCGCTGCCGTGAAGTTTATGGATAATTTCCCGCAAGGCAACCGCATCGTTTTCAGCCATGTACTGTACGATCTTAGCGTGCACTTCCGGCAAAAATTCCAGCAGCATTCGCAATAAATCCCGCGCTAAATCAGGTTTGTTGGCCGCCTGACGCAACGCCAGTTTCCAGTCCAGCGTGGGCAGGATCTGGGGAACCTCGGGCACAGCGCTGGCCGGGCTGGGCATATAACGCGTCAACACCTGACTGAGCTTATTTTCATCAATAGGCTTAGCAAGATAGTCGTTCATGCCGGCCCGGATCAGGTGCTCACGTTCACCATCGATCGCGTGCGCGGTTACAGCGACGATCGGCGTGTTGGCATGGTTTGGCAGCGTGCGGATAATTTCACTGGCGCGAATGCCATCGATGTCGGGCATCTGGATATCCATTAAAATCACGTCCAGTGCTTGCCGGTGGGCGACGTGGATGGCCTGCTCGGCGTTATTGCACAGGATGCTGTGCTCAACCTGTTCTTCCAGCAGTGCGCCGATCAGCTTGAGATTCGCAGGATTATCATCCACCGCCATGACGGTTAACGGCAGACGCGGCGAGGAAGAGGCATCGTTACTGTGGCGGGCATGCAGCTCCAGCAGCATGGGCAGTAAACGCGTTTGTGAGACAGGTTTGGCAATACAGCCGTCAATGCCACGTACTTTTAGCTCATCGGCCAGCAACATCATTGGGCTTGGCAGCGCCATGATGACCTGATCGGCGCGTTCCAGCAGCGAATTGATAAACCGGCTTTCCAGCACCTGCGACTGGCTGGCATCGACAGGCATCGCCATCAGCAACAGGGGATAACGCGGCTGACTCAGGCCTTCCAGCGTTAAGCTGTGCTCTACCTGTAACGGCGTCGCGCCTAAAATCTCGACGACTGCGCTGGCAACATCGGGATTCGCTTCCACATAGGCCATGCGGGTGTTCGATAGTGCGTCAAGGACGCGCGGCATACTCGGTGCATTCGGATTGAGATCAAGTTTCACGCGCGCCCAAAAGGTGGAACCGTGATTCTGGCGGCTGACGAAGGTGATCTCCCCGTTCATTTCCCGCACCAGTTTCTGGGTGATCACCAGTCCCAGCCCCGATCCGCCGTGGCGACGGGAAATGCTGGCATCCGCCTGGCGAAAAGCCTGAAACAGCTGCGCCTGCTGTTCTTCGGAAATGCCTATCCCCGTATCACGCACCTGAATCTCCAGCTCAACCTGGGTTGCCGTAAGGGTATGTTGCTCAACCCGTAAATTGATGGTGCCTTTTTCGGTGAACTTAATCGCATTGCCCATCAGGTTAATCAGGATTTGCTGCAGGCGAAGCGCGTCACCGATCACGTTGTCGGGGACGTTGTTATCGCATACCACCGTCAACTCCAGCTTCTTTTCGTGGGCCGATGGGGCCAGCAAAACCAGCGTTTCATCCAGCGTGGCGCGAAGCGGGAAAGGAATGGATTCCAGCATCAGCTTTCCGGCTTCCAGCTTCGAGAAATCCAGTACGTCATTGATAATCGACAGCAGGTTATTGGCCGAACGTTCAATCGTCAGCACATAGTCACGCTGGGTGGTGCGCAGCGGCGTTTTCAGCATCTGACGGGTAAATCCCAGCACGCCATTCAGCGGCGTGCGCAGTTCATGGGACATGTTCGCCAGGAATTCGGATTTGATGCGGGCAGCTTCCTGGGCACGTTTTTTGGCCAGATCCAGCTCAACGTTTTGAATTTCGAGCTGCTCCAGCGTTTCCCGCAGGTCCCAGGTCGCCTGATCGATGTTGTGCTGCATCTCTTCGTGGTAGGCGGTAAGCGACATCGCCATGGCATTGATCCCATTCTTCAGGATGCTCAGCTCGCCCAGCATGTGGCCTTCCACCCGGCTGTCCAGTTGCCCACGACGAATCCGGTCAACGGTGCTGACCATATTGCGAATGGGGCCGGTAACGTCCCGCATCAGGCGATAGGCAAACAACATGGCAATACACAGGCAGAACAGCAGCATCAGGGTGGCAATAAAGACTTCCCGGTATTGCTGTAAACGCACGGACTGCAAATCCAGCTCTATCGCCACATAGCCCAGCGGATTCCCGGTGGGCTTGGCATCCTGTCCGGGCAATTCATCCACGGCGTAACGCTCGGAGGTGATGGGTTTGCGCAGGATCAACAGGTTGCCGCTGCCCTCCAGGGAAACATCCTCGGGCAGCGCCTGGATCGCCTGCTTTGTCTTCAGGCTGAGGTTTTGGTTGGTGTTGGAGGTGACGTAGAGCTGGTTATTATCATCAAAAACAGAAATGGCCCGTACAATGCCGGAATGGCGGCGATGGAGTAAACTCACCAGTTCACGCAGCGCATCACGATTGTGCCAGGTCATGCTGTATTCTGTGGAGACCGCCAGCGGTTCAATGATATTTGCCCCCGCCTCAATCACCTGGCGCTGTAATTCATTGTAGCGATGCACCACAAAAAATGAGCTGAGCAGCAAGCCTACCATTAGCGTAGGCGCCAGGATTAAAATCATCATTCGCGCCCGCAGGCTGTATTTAGTCATAATAGTCGCCTGCTGTTTCGGCCTGAACGTCCCTGTGCACGTCGCTGAAATGGATGCACATCGAATTTAAAGAGAAAGAACTACACTATGGCGCAATTTTATTTCGCAAAACAGCGCGTGACGACCCGAAAAAGGCTGACCGTCACTATCGAAGACCTGGATCCTTTCGGTCAGGGCGTGGCCCGGCACAAAGGAAAAACCCTGTTTGTCGCGGGTGCGCTGCCCGGCGAACAGGCGGAAGTCACCCTGCTGGAGGAGAAGCGCCAGTATGCTCGCGCCAAAACAGAGCGTCTGTTGAACCACAGCCCGTCACGGGTTGAACCTCGCTGTCCGCATTTTAGCCGCTGTGGCGGCTGCCAACAGCAACATGTTGATGAGCCGCTACAGCAGCAGAGTAAAGCGCGTGCGCTGGCACGAATGCTTACTCAGGCAGCAAAGCAGCCGATCACGGTGGATGAGATCATCGCCGGTCCTGCCTGGGGCTACCGCCGCCGTGCCCGCCTTGGCCTGCAGTGGCACAGCAAAACACAGCAGCTCCAGATGGGCTTTCGCCAGGAAGCCACCAACGATCTGGTCGATATCCAGCAGTGCCCCGTTTTGGTGCCCCAACTTGAGGCGCTGATTATTCCGCTGCGCAATTGTCTCACTACGCTTAATGCTGTCAACCGTTTAGGCCATGTCGAACTGGTGCTGGCTGATAACGGGCCGGTGATGTTATTGCGTCATCTGGATGCATTAACTGCTGACGATATGGCAAAACTGGAACGGTTTTCGCATCAGCATCAGCTCATGCTGTTTTTGGATGATGGCGGCGAGGCACTGCGCGCAATCAGCGAACAACGCCCGTTTTATCATTCACACCATCTTACGCTAACCTTCAGTCCACAGGATTTTATTCAGGTTAATGATACGGTGAATCAGCAGATGGTCGCCAGGGCAATCGCGTGGCTGGATTTACAGCCTGACGATCGTGTGCTGGACCTGTTTTGCGGCATGGGAAACTTTACGCTCCCTGTAGGAAAAACGGTACAAAATGCCGTAGGTGTGGAGGGCGTTGCAGCATTAGTCCAGCAGGCAGAGTATAATGCTGAGGTCAATGATCTTAAAAACGTCAGATTTTTTCAGCACAATCTGGAAGACGATGTTTCGCGTCAGCCCTGGGCGACGCAAGGCTTTAATAAGGTGTTACTCGATCCGGCGCGGGCCGGGGCGGCGGGTGTCATGTCCCATGTCGTCAAACTATCACCACAGCGTGTGGTCTATGTGTCGTGTAATCCTGTAACACTCGCGCGTGACAGCGAAACACTGTTGTCGGCGGGCTACCAATTGGAAAGGGTCGCGATGCTGGATATGTTTCCGCATACCCGTCATCTCGAATCCATGGTGCTGTTCAGAAAAAAAACATAAGTGTCCGGCAGGGGCGCTGTGCAGGAGAGGATATGGTTGCGGTCAGAAGTGCACATTTAAATACGGAAGGGGAATTTGCCCTCGACCAGTGGATCGCCAGTCTTGGCGTGGCTAACCCGCAATCATGTGAACGTCTTGCTGAAACCTGGCGCTATTGTGAGGCGCAGACGCAAGGCCATCCCGACCAGTCGCTGCTGCTGTGGCGCGGTATTGAGATGGTGGAAATCCTCTCAATGCTCAGCATGGACATTGAAAGCCTGTGCGCGGCACTGATTTTCCCGCTCGCCAATGACGAAGTGGTCAGCGAAGAAGAGCTGGAAAAAACCGTCGGCAAAGGCATCGTTTCGCTGGTACATGGCGTGCGCGATATGGATGCGATTCGCCAGCTGAAAGCCATTCATAACGATTCAATGGCCTCAGAGCAGGTGGATAACGTGCGCCGCATGCTGCTGGCGATGGTGGAAGATTTCCGCTGCGTGGTGCTTAAGCTGGCAGAGCGCATTATGAACCTGCGCGAGGTGAAGGATGCACCGGAAGACGAACGCGTTCTGGCCGCCAAAGAAAGCACCAATATTTACGCGCCGCTGGCCAACCGGCTGGGCATCGGCCAGCTGAAATGGGAGCTGGAAGATTACTGCTTCCGCTATCTGCATCCCGAAGAATACAAACGCATTGCGAAACTGTTGCACGAACGTCGTATCGATCGTGAGCAATATATCGATAACTTTGTCGTTAACCTGCGTAAAGAGATGGCGAAAGAGGGCGTTCGTGCCGAAGTGTACGGCCGTCCCAAACATATCTACAGCATCTGGCGCAAGATGCAGAAAAAATCGCTCGCCTTTGATGAGCTGTTCGACGTGCGCGCGGTGCGTATTGTGGCTGAGCGTTTGCAGGACTGCTATGGCGCGCTCGGTACGGTACATACGCTGTACCGCCATCTGCCCAGTGAATTCGACGATTACGTCGCTAACCCGAAGCCTAACGGCTATCAGTCCATTCATACGGTGGTGCTGGGACCGCAGGGTAAAACCGTTGAGATCCAGATTCGTACGCGTCAGATGCATGAGGACGCGGAACTCGGCGTCGCGGCACACTGGAAATACAAAGAAGGCCCGTCGTCCAGCCATGCCCGTGGGGCGGCAGGCCATGAAGAACGCATTGCCTGGTTACGTAAGCTGATCTCCTGGCAGGAAGAGATGGCCGATTCCGGCGAGCTGCTGGAAGAGGTCCGCAGTCAGGTGTTTGATGACCGCGTCTACGTCTTTACCCCGAAAGGCGATGTGGTCGATTTGCCCGCCGGTTCTACGCCGCTGGACTTTGCCTACCATATCCACAGCGATATCGGCCATCGCTGCATCGGTGCCAAAATCGGTGGGCGCATCGTGCCCTTTACCTATCAGTTGCAGATGGGCGACCAGGTTGAAGTCATCACACAAAAACAGCCGAATCCGAGCCGCGACTGGCTGAACCCGAATTTAGGATTCATCACTACCAGCCGTGGCCGCGCCAAAATTCACAACTGGTTCCGTAAGCAGGATCGCGATAAAAACATTCTCGCCGGTCGCCAGATTCTGGACAACGAGCTGAACCAGATGGATATCAGCCTGCGTGAAGCCGAGAAGCTGCTGCTGCCGCGCTATAACGTCACCTCGCTGGACGAGTTACTGGCCGCCATTGGCGGCGGGGATATTCGTCTGCACCAGATGGTGAATTTCCTGCAGGCCAAACTTAATAAGCCGACGGCGGAAGAACAGGACCGTGAAGCCCTGCGTCAGCTGACGCAAAAATCGCACGCGCCGTCTGCCCGCAAGGAAAGTGGTCGCGTCGTGGTGGAAGGCGTGGGCAACCTCATGCACCATATCGCACGCTGCTGTCAGCCTATCCCGGGCGACGATATCGTCGGCTTTATCACCCACGGACGCGGTATTTCCATTCACCGTGCCGACTGCGATCAGCTGTCGGAGCTGATCTCCAACGCGCCAGAGCGCATCGTCGATGCCGTATGGGGCGAAAGCTACTCCAGCGGCTATTCGCTGGTGGTGCGCGTCACGGCTAACGATCGCAGCGGGCTGTTGCGCGATATCACCACGATTCTCGCCAACGAAAAGGTCAACGTGCTTGGCGTATCGAGCCGCAGCGATACCAAAAAACAGCTCGCCACCATTGATATGGACATCGAGATTTACAATCACCAGGTGCTGGGGCGCGTGCTGTCTCGCCTCAATCAGGTACCTGACATCATCGATGCCCGCCGCCTGCACTAACCTGTCATCAGGCGCACGTTTTGACCGACGTGCGCCTGGCTGCTTTTATCACCGCGTTTATGCCAACGAAACACCGGAAGGATTACCCTATGACGTCAATTGATCGCCTGCTGGGCATTATGAAAACCCTGCGCGATCCGCAACAGGGCTGCCCGTGGGATCGCGAGCAGACCTTTGCCACCATCGCGCCTTATACCCTGGAAGAAACCTACGAAGTGCTGGATGCGATCCAGCGCGAAGACTTCGACGATCTGCGGGGGGAGCTGGGCGATCTGCTGTTTCAGGTGGTGTTTTATGCCCAGATGGCACAGGAGCAGGGGCGCTTTAATTTTGATGATATCTGCCATGCCATCAGTGACAAGCTGGAACGTCGCCATCCGCATATTTTTGCGGAAGGCACCGCCGGGAACAGTGCTGAGGTGTTGAAAAACTGGGAGGCGA
>Ga0153955_100646_pt1 | contig 13133 bp, 20 predicted proteins | sample TSFL039MetaG_FD_104744 | JGI IMG/M metagenome (GOLD analysis project Ga0153955, IMG submission 104744) | Attine ant fungus gardens microbial communities from Florida, USA - TSFL039 MetaG | ecosystem: Host-associated > Fungi > Mycelium > Unclassified | place: USA: Florida, Wekiwa Springs...
CATTTCTTTTATTCTAGTGTCTAATAACAAGCTTTTACTATCTTGTGAGCCCCTCCCTTTTATATTTGATTACCTCCCCAGTGCCTACTCGATTGCACACAATTGTGAAATGACTTGGAGATTGTGATTCTCTGACTCAGTAGTACTCACTTTTGTAAGGACAGTAAAGCACATTTATATTTTCATCCGAAATCCTATTTCCCCCTACAAACCAATTCTACACACATTCAAATTCCCTTTATATAATCCCCATCAGCGTCGTCTTCAAAGGGCTCATAGTACATCTGCTAGGGCACACAAGTCTTCTCCCAGCCAGGTGCCTACTGCCTTACTGACTACTGCTCTAATAATACTGTGGCTATCACTCTAAGGAGGAGATCCCTACTCTAATTGTTTTCTTAAGGATGCAGCAATATTTCTCTGGTGTCATGAACTGCCAAATTCTCCTAAGTCAATATTTATATTTATATTTATATTATTTTCTTTTGATTAGGTAATACATTGGATCAGTAAATAAGGACAAACAGTTGAACATGTATAAGTAGTATACAACAAACTAGTGAGGACTCTAATGAGTTCTCTTTGTCAACTCTAACTTAAAGTGTAAGTGAGGTTAAGATTACTTAACTGAGACTTCAATTGTTACACTAGAACTTGTTTTCACTACCAGCTTCTAACTACCTCAGTTCTGAACACACTTATTCTTATCATCCTTGGTACATTGATCATTGCGATCGATGACCACTATGACATAGCTGGGTCCTAAGCTTAAGGGGACTTGTTAGTCAGTTAGGGACTAATGGTGGCAGTGCAGTACCAAGCTCAGATATTGTGTCTAAGATCTGACCTCACAATTGAGCGGTGCTTTTTAGTATACCTATACTCTTTTTCATTCTATATACTTCATGCTACTAGTCCATTGTGATCAGTCTACGCAGAGGAATATTGCCACATCCTTAAGAAGGCAATTAGTGTAGGGATCTCCTCCGTGGAGTGATAGCCACAGTATTATTAGAGCAGTAGTCAGTAAGGCAGTAGGCACCTGGCTGGGAGAAGACTTGTGTGCCCTAGCAGATGTACTATGAGCCCTAAGAAGAAGACATTGTACCCTTAAATAAAACATACCTTTTTTTTACAACCATACTTGTCTAGAACATCACACCATGTCTCTGGATAAATACAACAAACTCATGAGCGACATGGTCAACAAAAGGTATGTCCTTGCTAAATTAAGGGCAGAATTAGAAGGGAGAGAAGGGAGGCTGTATAGGCAATGTGGGAGGTTTGGGCATCTCACCCGAATGTGTAAAAGTGGAAAAGAGAAAAAGAAGGGGATAGCAGTAGGGAATAGGTTCAAAGTGTTGAAGAGTCGGGTGATGCAATGCGGAGTGAAAGAGCTGAGGAGACAGGAAGTTGTAGAAGAAAAGACAAAGTGCTTTAGGTGTGAAAAGAAAGGGCACAAGAAGTGGGAATGCCTACAAATGGAAGAGAGAAAAAGGGAGGAAACGGCACCACCAAGAGAGGTATGAGAGAAGGTGAAGAAACACAATGGAGCGAGGGGGCTGCCTCCCAGGGGAGCAGCGATGTGTATGAAGGGATGGATGACATCCAAAGAAGTAGTCACCTTTGTAGAATGTAGAGGATGTGATTACAAAGGAACAAAGACGCAAGAGAATAGAGGACAGAGCTTCTTGAGTAAAGAGCAATTGTGTAACATGTGGTGTGGGAGTTGCAAAGAAACATGGAATTGGAGAGATAGAGAAGCAGAAAGCAGAAGAGCAGAAAGGGTTAAGTGTAGCATGTGTGGAGGAAAAGATGCAGTAATATGGAAGACAGAGAGAAATGCAAAAGAGGAGATTTTCTGTTCACCTTGTAGAACAGAAAAGAAAGTGCCGTAGTGGAATTGGGGTGGAGAGTTGAAACAGACAGTGCCTAGGGCCCAGAAGGAGAGGGCTGGAATCACTGATCCAAGGAGAATGGCAGAAACTGTCAATCAGAAGACAGTGCAGAAGAAAGGGGAAGCGAGAGAAGTGAGGCAAACATTTAAGCCTCTAAGAGAAGTGTGGATGAATGTGGGGATTGAGAAGATAGATATGCATGAAGGAAGGACAGTAAAAGCATTGCTCGATAGTGGAGTGACAGAAATTTTTATGAGTAAAAGTTTAGCTTAGAAGGGAGGATATAGGTTGATCAAGTTGGATTGACCTTTACAAGTAAGAAATGTAGATGGCACCAGTAATAGTAGAGGTGCAATTACTCATGAGATGGAAGTCAACATGTTTTACAAAGGGCATGTAGAAAGAGTAAGGATGGATGTTTGTGAGCTGGGAAAGACAGATGTAATATTGGGCATGCTATGGTTAGCGGTCCATAATCCAGAGATAGATTGGGAGAAAGGAAAAGTTAGAATAATGAGATGTCCACCACTGTGTGAAAAAGCAGTTAAGATAAAGGAGAAGAAAGAAATGAGGGAAGATGAAAGGAAGATTGTTAGATGGACAGTGGATGAAAAGGAAGACTGGGAAAAAGAGAAGAAAATAGAGGCGGATCATAGAAAAGTGGAGGAAATGGTGCCTAAACGGTCCATAGGTAGTTGAAGGTGTTTGGGAAGGTGGAGTCTGAGAGAATGCTGGTTAGAAAGGTGTGAGATCATGTGATAGATCCCAATGACGACTTCAAAGCAAGTAGAGCCAGGGTTTATCCTCTTTCTAGAAATGAAAAGGAAGAGGTGCAGAAGTTTGTCGATGAGCACTTAAAGAAGAGGTACATTTGACCTTCAAAATTACCTCAAATGTCACCGGTGTTCTTTGTAGAAAAGAAAAATAGAAGCAAACACATGGTTATGGACTATTGTAGACTTAACAAGCAAACAGTGAAGAACAACTACCCGCTACCATTAATTACAGACTTAATAGATAGTATGGGTAACAAGAGAGTATTCACCAAAATGGACTTACGATGGGGCTATAATAATGTGAGGATAAAGAAAGGGGATGAGTGGAAAGCAGCCTTTACTACACATGTGGGGTCATATGAACTAGTAGTTATGTTTTTTGAAATGACAGATTTGCTGGCCACGTTCTAAGGCATGATGAACAAAATTCTGAGAGACATGATTAATGAAGGAAAAGTAGCAGCATTTGTGGATGACATGTTGATAGAAACAGAAACGGAAGAGGGGCATCACAACATTGTGGAGGAAGTACTGAGGAGACTGGAAGAAAATGATTTGTACGTGAAACCAGAGAAATGCACTTGGAAAGTGCAGAAGGTGAATTTCCTGGGAGTAGTAATGAGTCAGGGGAAGATCGAGATGGAAGAGGATAAGGTGGCGGAAGTACTGAACTGGCCTACACCAAAAATGGTCAGAGATATTAGAAAGTTCCTGGGACTTGCAAACTACTATAAGCAATTTGTAAAAGACTTCACAAAATTGGCTAGACCCTTGAATAATCTGATGAGGAAGACGGAGAAGTGGAATTGGGAGCAGACCAACAGACAGCGTTTGAACAGCTTAAGCAGATCTTTATAAGTAGGCCTTTACTAGTAGCACTAGACTTGGACAGGGAACTCAGAGTGGAGGCTGATGCCTCTAACTTTGCAATGAGAGGAGTACTGTCTATTAAATACAAGGATGGTAAATGGAGGCCAGTAGTGTACATCTCTAAATCATTGAATAAAACAGAGAGAAATTATGAAATACATGACAAAGAGATATTGGCTGTGATATGATGTCTGGAGGCATAGAGACACTTTCTAGAAGGAACAAGAAGTAAATTCAAAGTGTGGACAGATCATAAGAATCTGGAGTATTTCATGAGCAACCAAAAATTAAATCATAGACAGGCACAATGGACTCTATACCTGTCCAGGTTTGACTTCATGTTGAAACACATTTCAGGAAGCAAAATAGGCAAGGCAGATGGATTGAGTAGGAAGCCAAACTGGGAAGTTGGAGTGGAGAAGGATAATGAGAAATGGACATTGGTAAAGAAGGAATGGTTAGAAGCAAAAAGGATCAGAGTAGTGGAAGTAATAATTGAGGGGGTCAACCTCCTGGATACAGTAAGAAAGTGCGAGGTGAGAGATGATGAAGTAATAAAGGCAATAGAAGAAATGAAACGAGCAGGAGTGAAAATGCTGAGAGACAAAGAGTGGCACCAGGAGGATGGCTTGATGTTGAAAGAGAGAAAAGTATATGTCCCTAAAGATGAAAGGTTGAGAGCAGAGGTAATCAGGCTACACCATGATATGCTTATAGGAGGACACGGAGGACAGTAGAAGACAGCAGAGTTAGTGACAAGAAATTTCTGGTAGCCAGGGGTCACTAGAGAAGTGAAGCAGTATGTGGAGGGATGTGATGCCTGCCAGTGAAACAAAAATTGAACACAACCACCAGCAGGAAAATTAATGCCAAATTCAATTCCAGAAAAGGCATGGACCTACATTAGTGTGGACTTTATTACAAAGTTACCCTTAGCACAAGGATATGATGCGATCTTAGTAGTAGTAGATAGATTTACAAAAATAGCACATTTCATACCTACTACAAAGAAAACAAGCACAGAAGGATTAGCATGGCTATTTAGAGATAATATCTGGAAATTACATGGATTACCAGATAGTATAATCTCAGATAAAGGACCACAATTTGTGGTAGAGATTATGAAGGAGTTAAACTAGATGCTGTGAATTAACACTAAACTGTTGACTGCATTCTACTCACAAACAGATGGATGAACCAAGAGGATGAATCAGGAGCTAGAGCAATACCTCAGGATGTTTATCAACTACAGACAAGAACAGTAGCCAGAATGGTTGGGAATGGCAGAATTCACATACAATAATAAGGTGCACACAGGAACTAAGGTGTCACCTTTCCAAGCCATGGACAAAACCCCAGGATGGGATTCAAGATGAGGAAGAAGGGGAAATACAAGGAAGTGGAAAAGTTTGCAGAAAAGATAAAGAATATACAGGAGGAGACGAAGGCAGCATTGCAGAAGGCACAAGAAGATATGAAGAGATATGCAGACAGAGAAAGAGGAGAGGTAGAGGAGTATAGAGTAGGCGACTTAGTGCTACTCAGCACTAAAGATTTGAAGTATCAAATAATTGGAAGATGAATGGAGAAGTTCATGGAATGCTTTGTAGGACCTTATAAAGTAAAGGCAATCATTTTCAATAACACAATAGAATTGGAATTGCCTAGTACAGTTAAAATACATCTGGTAGTTAATGTCAGCAGGGTACGAAAATATAAGTCATAAGTAGAAGGGCAGAAGAAAGAAATGCCACAACCAGTAGTAATCGAGAGAGAAGAGAAATGGGAGGTGGAGAAGATTATGAACAAGAGAAAGGTACGAGGAAGGGACAAGTACTTAGTATGATGGAAGGGATATATGGCTGAGGAGGACACTTGGGAGAGCAGAGAAAATTTGAAGAATGCGATGGATTTGGTCAAAGAATTCAAGAAGGAATATTGCAGGGAGGAAGAAGAAGAAGTGAGGTGGCAGGAAACCAAAGAAGACAGGAACATGTTTAGCAGAGTTACCAGGAAGATATACCACTAAATTGCTCTATAGATGGGGCAATAAGAAATATAATTGGGAATATTGGAAAAGGATGGAAGAAAATTGGAAACGATGGAAAAGAAATCTATTTTCCAGATATAGTAGGAACTCATTCTTGAAGAGAATAGAGGAAAAGAAAGATGAGTACAAGGAAGGAAAGATAGAAGAATAGAACGAAGAAGAGGACGAGGAAAATTGACAGAGGGTAGAAGAAGATAGGAAATATCTGGAGGAGTTGGAGGATGAAAATCAAGATATGGGTGACCTAAGAGACCCATACAATGAACTATAAAGAAGTCCTTGGGATGAAGACCCTTAAGAGGGGGATGGTGTCATGAACTGCCAAATTCCTCTAAGTCAATATTTATATTTCTTTTCTTTTATTTTCTTTTAATTAGGTAATACATTTGGATCAGTAAATAAGGACAAACAGTTGAATATGTATAAGTAGTATACAACAAACTAGCGAGGACTCTAATGAGTTCTCTTTGTCAACTCTGACTTAGAGTATGAGTGAGGTTAAGGTTACCTAACTGAGACTTCAATTGTTACATTTGCATAGACTAATCACAATAGACCAGTAGCACAAAGTATGTAAAGTGAAAAAGTGTATAGGTATACTACTAAGCACTGCTCAATTGCAAGGTCAGGTCTCAGACATAATACCTGAGCTTGGTATTATGCTTCCACCATTAGTCCCTAACTAACTAACAAGTCCCCTTAAGCTTGGGGCTCAGCTATGTTGTAGTAGTTGTCGATCGTAATGATCAATATACCAAGGACTAAAGAGAGTAAGTTTAGACAGGGATCAAGGTAATCAGTGTCTGGAAGTGTAAATGAGTTCTAGTGTAATGATTGAAGTCTTGTTTGAGTAACCTTAACCTCACTTGCACTCTAAGTCAGAGTTTGACAAAGAGAACTTGTTAGAGTTCCCACTAATTGTGCTATACTACTTATACAATTTATCTATTTGTCCATGTTAAGTTTCTCTCACCTTTTCCTACTGAGTCACTGTTCCTGAGTTAGTAATAAGTTCCCATGCATCCAATAAAAGAAAAAAAAAGAGAAAGGAAAATAAATATTGACTTAGAGGGAATAGGCAATTCATGACATAACTTAGAGTTGGGAGCCACTTACCTGAGTTACTTGGGTAACTGTTCCTTATACATTGCTCTTGTCAATGATCTATGAATATGTGGAGGTACTGTTCGAACTCCTGGTTCATCCTTTCTATCTGGCTGTCTGTTTGTGAATAGAATGCTATAGATAACTTTGTCTTGATCCCTAGCATGCAATTCAACTCTTTCATAATACCAGCTGCAAATTGTGGTTTCCTATCAGAAATAATACTATCTAGTAGTCTGTGTAACTTCCAAACATTATCCCTAAATAATTGTGCTAGTCCTTCTGCGCTTGTTCTCTCTGTAGTAGATACAAAGTGTGCCATTTTTGTAAATCTATCTACTACTACTAAGATTGAATTGTATCTTTGAGCTAAAGATAACCCTGTAATGAAGTCTGCACTAATGTGGGTCCACACCTTCTCTGGAATTGAATTTGACATTAACTTCCCTGCTGGTAGTTGTGTTCAATTCTTGTTGTGTTGGCAAGCATTGCACCCCTTCACATACCACTTCACATTCCTAGTGACCCCTGGCCACCAGAAATTCCTTGTCACCAATTCTGCTGTCTTCTACTGTCTTTCATGTCCTCCCACAGGCATGTTATGATATAACCTGATTACTTCTGCTCTTAACTTCTCATCTTTAGGGACATATAATTTCCCTTCTTTCAACATTAAGCTGTCTTCTTGTCACTACTCTTCATCTCTTAGCATCTTTACTCCTGCTTGCTTCATTTCTTCTACTGCCTTTACAACTTCATCATCTCTTGCTTCACACTTTCTTACTTTGTTCAGCAAGTCTACCCCTTCTATTATCACTTCCACTACTCTAATCCTCTTCACCTCTAACCACTCTTTCTTTACTAATGTCTGCTTTTTGTTGTCCTTTTCCACTCCCACTTCCCAGTCTGGTCTCCTACTCAACCCATCTGCCTTTCCCATTTTACTTCCTGCGATATATTTCAATACAAAGTCAACCTTGACAAGTATAAAGCCTATCTTGCTTGTCTATGATTAAGCTTTCGATTACTCATGAAATACTCTAGGTTCTTATGATTAGTCCAAACTTCAAATTTACTTCTGGATCCTTTCAGGAAGTATCTCCATGCCTCCAAGCAGCATATTACAGCTAGCATTTCCTTGTTATGTATCTCATAATTTCGTTTGATTTCATTTAACAATTTAGAAATATAAGCTACTAGTTTCCATTTGCCATCTTTGCATTTAATTGATAGCACACCCCTGGTTGCAAAGTTCGAAGCATCTGCTTCAACTCTCAATTCTTTGTCTAGATCTGGTGCTACCCATAGGGGTCTACTTGTGAAGATCTGTTTTAGCTGTTCAAATGCTGTTTGCTGCTGTGCTCCCCAGTTCTACTTCTTTGTAAGAAATGGTCACCCAAATGACTCAGATAGGCGGCTCCCAACTCTAGGTCAGAGTAGACAAAGAGAACTTATTAGAGTCCCTACTGGATTTGAGTACACTACTTATACCTATTCTACTTGGTCTGTGTACTACTTTCCTATAGTGATCATGTGACCTCTCTGATTATGTAAGTCTGTTCTAAAAATAGAAAAGAAAATAGAAAAGAAAAGAAAAAGAAAGAGTTCCTGTATCATCATTCATGATATTCTTCCTTGTTAGGTTATTTAAAGGTTGTGGTATCCTTGCAAAGTCTTTTACAAATCTATGATAGTAATTTTCTAGGCCCAAAAATTTCCTGACATCCCTTACTGTCTTTGGCACAGGCCAATTCAGTACTCCTACCACTTTATCCTTTTCTATCTCGATCTTTCCTTGATCCATTACTATTCTCAAGAAGTTCACCTTCTGTACCTTCCAGGCACATTTCTCTGGTTTCATGTATAAGTCATTTTTCTCTAATCTTCTCAACACTTCTTCCATAATCTCATCATATCCCTCCTCTATCTCTGTTCCTATCAACATATCATCTACAAATGCTGCCACCTTCTCCTTGTTGATCATATCCCTTAGAATTTCATTCATCATGCCTTGGAAAGTAGTAAATGAATTTGTCATCCCAAAGAACATTACTACTGGCTCATATGACCCCATATGTGTAGTAAAGGCCACTTTCCACTCATCTCCTTCCTTGATTCTTATATTGTTGTAGCCCCACTGGAGATCCATCTTAGTAAATACTCTCTTGTTTCCCATAGAGTCTACTAAGTCTGTAATTAAAGGCAGAGAATAGTTGTTCTTAATTGTCTGCTTGTTGAGTCTCCTGTAGTCCATAACTATGCACTTTCCCCTATCTTTCTTGTTCACAAAGAACACTGGCAATGTCTGAGGTGATTTAGAAGGTGTAATATACCCCTTCTTTAGATACTCATCAATGAACTTCTGTACCTCCTCCTTTTCATTCCTGGAAAGAGAGTACACTCTTGCTTTATTTGCTCTGAAGTCATCTTTGAGATCAATCACATGATCCCATACTTTTCTAACTGGTATTCTTTCAGACTCCACCTTTCCAAATACCTTCAGCCACTTATGGAACTGTCTAGGCACTATTTCCTCCACCTTTCTATGATCCGCTTCCATTTCCTTCTCTCTTCTCCAATCTTCCTTTTCATCTACTGCCCATCTGACAATCTTTTTTTTTCCTCTCTTGTCTCTTTCCTCCCTCTTATCATTGCTGCTTTTCCAGACAGTGGTGAACATCTCATCATTCTCACTTCTCCCTTTTCCTAGATTATGAACTGCTAGCCATAGCATGTCCAAAATCACGTCTGTCTTTCCCAATTCACAGATGTCCATTCAAACTCTCTCTACATGTCCCTTGTAGAACATGTTCACTTCTACCTCATGAGTAATTACACCTCCACTGTTACCGATGCCATCCACATTTCTCACTTGTATTGGCTGATTCAACTTGATCAGTTTATAACCTCCCTTTTGAGCTAAACTTCTGCTCATAAACATTGCTATCACTCCATTGTCGAGCAATGCCTTCACCGTCCTTCCTTTATGAGTATCTATCTTCTCGATACCCATGTTCATCCACACTTCTTGTAGAGGCTTAAATGTTCACCTTATATCTCTCACTTCCCTTCTCTGCACTGCCTTCTGATTGACAGTTCCTGCTACTCTCTCCAGATCAGTGATTTCAGCCCTCCTCTTCTGGACTCTAGGCATTGACCATTCCAACTCTCCACTCCAATTCCACCAAGACACTTTTTTTCCTGTCTTATAGGGTGGACAGAAAATCTTCTCTTTTTCATTCCGATCTACCTTTCATATCACTGCATCCTTGCCTTCACATGTGCTACACCTTACTCTTTCTGCTCTTCTGCTTTCTGCTTCTCTATCTCTCCAATTCCATGTCTTCTTATACCTTTCACACCACATGTTACACAACTGCTCCTTATTCAGGAACCCTATTCTCCTGAGTTTTCATTCCCTTATAGTTACATTCCCTATACTCTACAAGAGTTACCACCTCCCATCTCATCATCCACCCCTCCATACTTATCACTGCTTCTCTTGGAGGCAGTTTTTTCACCCCACAGTGCTCCTTCACCTTCTTCCTCACTTCCTGTGATGGAGCCACTTCCTCTCTCCTCCTCTCCTTTATCTTTGGACACTCCCACTTCTTGTGTTCCTCCTCCCCACACTTGAAACATCTCACTCCCTCTTTCTTCTTTTCTTGCCTCCTTAGCTCTTTCACTCCACACTGCATTACACAACTCTTCAACACTTTGAATCTATTCCCCCCCGCTGTCTTCTTTTGTTCTTCTCCACTTCTGTACTTCTAGGCAAGGTGCCCAAACCTCCCATATTGTCTGCATAACCTCCTCTCTCTCTCTTCTAACTCTGTCCTTAATTTGGTGAGGGCACACCTTTGGTTGAGGATGTTGCTCATGAGATTGTTGTATTGTTCCAGAGATATAGTATTATGTTCTGGATGGATGATGTGTTTGTACAAAAAAAGGTTTATATTTTTTTGAGGGTGCATTGTCTTCTTTAAAGGGCTCACAGTATGTTTGCTGGGGCACACAAGTCTTCTCCCAGCCAAGTGCCTACTATCTTATCGACTACTGCCCTAATAGTACTTTGGCTATCACTCCAAGAAGGAGATCTCTACTGTAGTGAACATCCACTGAAATAGCTTAGACTCACACTCTAAGTCAGAGTTGACAAAAAGAACTCATTAGAGTCCCTACTGGATTTGAGTACACTATTTATATCTATTCTACCTGGTCTGTGCACTACTTTCCTATGGTGGTCATGTGATATCAATGACATGTCATGTGACTGATCATGTTACCTCCCATGTGACTTCTCTGATTATGTAAGTCTGTTCTAAAAATAGAAAAGAAAAGAGAAAAGAAAAAGCTCTTATGTCACAATTCATGACACACTTCTGTAAGAAACCAGAATATTGTCCAAGAACCTTATCACAAATGGTCACTTACTTAGTTTGTGATTGAAGAGTTATTGATTCTCAAGAGTTGAAGGCAAGGTAGAATAAGCAACAAAAGATATTGTTAAGTCTAAGGTCTAATCCTCAAACTGGAGAGCCTTATATATATGAGTAGATGGTCTGTGCACCTGGACAGAGTATCACATGTTCTACTGCCTATTGTTCTACATATGGCAGTCCTTTTATGTCTGAAATAGAGATAACCTAACCATAAAAGGAGCAGTCCTTGTTTGTGTTCAAGGATTAATGAGTATCTATGGGTAATAGATCAGTATTATACCAAACCTTGAGGTCCTTGTATCTCCACAGGATCTTATTGCCCTAAGGTCTATTCATGGTCATCAAAAGTATATTGAGGAGAGCTTCCATGTGTACATGGAAGTGAATGTCCACATTTGGCAGTTCCTGAGATATCTGCTGTCATGAATTATAACACAAGAACTTTTTCTTTTTTCTTTTCTTTTTTATTTTTACTTTCTATTTTTAGAATGAACTTACATAATCAGGGAGGTCACATGGGAGGTCACATGATCAGTCACATGACCACCATGGAAAGGTAGTGCACAGACCAAGTAGAATAGATATAAATAGTGTACTCAAATCCAGCAGGGACTCTAATGAGTTCTCTTTGTCTACTCTAACTTAGAGTTGGGATCCACCCATCTGGGTTACTTGGGTGACCATTTCTTACATCTGCCAATCAGTGTCTGGCACTGATTAACTGATATCTCAATGAGTACCAATTGCTTTGACATGTTTTAGACCTTTCAAGAAATGCCTTCTTAAGGGCTTTCAGATGCATCTAATACCATGGGAATCGTGCAAGTATTTGTGGAGATATGGCCAAATGAAGTTTGTGACAAACCTACTTAACAGCTGAAGAATATGTTTAGTTGTGATGAGTTTTAAGACAGCCAAATGGGTATTACACTTACCTGGATGGATCCCCAATTGACGCTTGTTACCCAGGAGGACTTAAGGAAGCTGTTGACTTCAAGTTAAATATTCAGGATATACTACCTCACCTGTCTAACATAACATCAACATCTACAAAATTCAGTTCATTTATTGGGGCAATACAGTTTGAGGAAGACAAGTTTGTATGGGGGGCTGTGACACAGTTGGAGAGTGAAGTAGAAGAGGCAGATAGGTTGGTAACAACAAGGGCGCAGGAGAGAAAAGAAACAGCTAAGGGAGCAGATAAGAAAAAGAAAGTGGAGAGCAAGGAGATTAGTCAAAAGGGGGAGGAAAGAGAAGTAAAAGTACACTAACTGGCATATCAATGGGAGCCCTGAATTGCAAACTTAGAAGCACCACATATAACAAATCTTGAATATAGAGGTCCCAAATATTAGGGTTTGTGACTTGTTGGCACTTAATGGGAAACTTTGAAGGGAAATGGTAGACCAAAAATGCACACAGAATAAGGTTCCTGCAGTTGGAGCAGTCTTAGTGACCTTGCCAGATGTAAGGAACGGTCACCCAAGTAACTCAGGTAGGCGGATCCCAACTCTAAGTCAGAGTAGACAAAGAGAACTCGTTAGAGTTCCTGCTGGATTTGAGTACACTACTTATATCTATTGTACTTGGTCTGTGCACTACTTTCCCACAGTGATCATGTGACATCAATGTGACATGTCATGTGACTGATCATGTGACCTCCCATGTGACTTCCCTGGTTATGTAAGTCCATTCTAAAAATAGAAAGTAAAAATAGAAAAGAAAAGAGAAAAGAAAAGTTCTCATGTCACGATTCATGACACCACCCCCCTCTCAAGGTTCCTTGTCCCAAGGAAATTTTTCTTCTTCACAATTCATTCTCCATGTCCTTTATGTTTCCCATCTCGTCTTCTTCTAACTTCTTTATTCGTAGGAATGGATTTCGACTAACTTTTGCGAATGGATTTTGTTTCCATCGTCTCCAGTTCTCTTCTAACCTCCTCCAATATTCCCTTTCATACTTCTTGTCTCCCCATCCATATAACATTTTGGC
>Ga0153955_100649_pt1 | contig 13074 bp, 24 predicted proteins | sample TSFL039MetaG_FD_104744 | JGI IMG/M metagenome (GOLD analysis project Ga0153955, IMG submission 104744) | Attine ant fungus gardens microbial communities from Florida, USA - TSFL039 MetaG | ecosystem: Host-associated > Fungi > Mycelium > Unclassified | place: USA: Florida, Wekiwa Springs...
AATAGGCAGTAGAACATGTGATGCTCTGTCCAGGTACACAGACCATCATTTCCTGTATATAAGGCTTCATAGTCTGAGGATTAGACCTCAGACTTAACAACATCTTTTGTTGCTAAACTACTTTGCATTTTTGAGCCTTTTAAAGACCACTCTTGCAAATCACAAACTAGTAAGTAACCATTTGTGATAAACCTCCCCTTCTTCCTGAGCTCGAATCCCATATGAGGATCCTGTCCACTGTTTGCCACAAAGGGCAACACTTTTGTACTTGTTTGCACCTTATTATTGTAGGCAAACTCTGTGGTTCCCAACCATTCTGGCCATTGTTCTTGATGATGATCAATGAACATTTGTAAATACTGCTCTAATTCTTGATTCATCCTTTCAGTTTGCCCATCTGTCTGTGGGTGGAATGCCATGGATAATTTACTGTTGATCCCCAGCATTGTATTCAACTCCCTCATCATTTCTGCTGTAAATTGCAGCCCTCTATCTAAAATAATACTTTCTGGTAAGCCATGCAGCTTCCAGACATTATCTCTGAACAATCTAGCTAGTCCTCCTGCTGTTGTCTTTTCCGTAGTAGGTATAAAATGTGCCATCTTTGTTAACCTATCTACTACTACTAAAATTGAATCATAACCTTGGGCCAATGGCAACTTCGTAATGAAGTCCGCTGATATATGACTCCATGGCTTCTCAGGTATTGAATTTAGCATTAGTTTTCCTGTAGGTGCTTGCATGCAATTTTTATTTCTTTGACACATATCACATCCCTCCATGTATTGCTTTACCTCTCTACTTATTCCTAGCCACCAAAAATTCCTCGTCACCAGCTCTGTCGTCTTCCACTGCCCTCCATGTTCTCCTACAGACATGTCGTGATATAGCCTGATTATCTCTGCTCTCAACTTATCATCCTTAGGTACATATACCTTTCCTTCTTTGAGCATCAACCCTTCATATTCTCACTATTCTTTATCTCTTAAGACCTTTACTCCAGCTCTTTTCATTTCCTCCATAGCTTTAATGACCTCGTCATCTTTGATTTCACTCTTTCTTATTTTATCTAGGATGTTCACTCCTTTGATTACTACTTCCGATACTTGTGCTGCCCTGGCTTCCAACCATTCTCTCTTTACCAGCATTTGTTCCTTGTTGTCCTTTTCCACTCCTACTTCCTAGTCTGGTCTTCTACTTAATCCATTTGCCTTTCCCATTCTACCACCAGGTACATGTTTCAAAATAAAGTCAAATCTAGATAAATAGAGTGTCCATCTGGCTTGTCGTTTATTTAACTTTTGATTGCTCATAAAGTACTCTAGATTTTTATAGTCTGACCAAATCTCAAACTTCCCCTTTGCACCTTCTAAAAAGTACCTCCAGGCCTCCAGGCATTGAATCACTGCCAACATTTCTTTGTCATAAATTTCATAATTACGTTTGGTTTCATTTAACAATTTCGAGACATAGGCTACTGGTCTCCACTTGTTGTCTTTGCATTTAATAGACAATACACCTCCTGTTGCAAAATTGGAAGCATCTGCCTCGACTCTAAATTCTTTATCTAAGTCTGGTGCTACCAACAATGGTCTAGTTGTGAAGATTCCCTTTAATTGTTCGAATGCCTTCTGCTGGGCTTCTCCCCACCTCCACTTCTCATCCTTCCTTGTCAACATATTCAAGGGCTTTGCAAGCACTGCAAAGTTTTTAATAAATTGCCTATAGTAGTTGGCGAGTCCCAAGAATTTTCTGACGTCTCTGACTGTTTTTGGTACTGGCTAGCTCAATACTCCTTCTACCTTTTCCTCTTCCATCTCTATTTTCCCCTGACCCATGATTACTCCTAGAAAGTTTACCTTATTGACTTTCCATGAGCACTTTTCTGGTTTCACGTATAGGTCATTTTCTTCCAGCCTCCTTAGTACCTCCATCACAATCTCATCATGCCCCTCTTCACTATCTGTGCCTACTAGCATGTCATCTACAAAGACCGCTACCTTCCTTTCATTGATAAGATCCCTCATGATCTCATTCATCATCCCCTAGAATGTTGCCGGTGAATTAGTCATTCCAAAGAACATCACCACCAGTTTAAATGACCCCACATATATAGTGAAGGCTGCCTTCCACTCGTTGCCCTCCTTAATGCATACATTGTTATAGCTCCATCATAAATCCATCTTAGTGAACAGTTTTTTATTTCCCATTGAGTCTACTAAGCCAGTAATCAATGGCAATGGATAGTTGTTTTTCACTGTTTGCTTATTGAGTCTACAATAGTCCATGACCGTATGCTTTCCTCCATCCTTCTTTCCCACAAAGAACACTGGAGAAGTCTGTGGTGACTTTGAAGGCCTTATGTACCCTTTTTGTAAGTGGTCCTGAATGAACTGTTGAACCTCTTCCCTCTCATTCCTAGAGAGCGGATACACTCGCGCTTTGCTGGCCTTGAACTCCTCCTTGAGATCTATAGCGTGGTCCTATATTTTCCTTGTTGGCATTCTCTCTGACTCCACCTTTCCAAATATCTTCAACCACTGGTGGAACTTTCGAGGGACCATTGCTTCCACCTTTTTATGGTCCAGTTCCATTTTCTCTTCTCTGCCCCAATCTTCTTTTTCATCTGCTGTCCATCTAATCCTCTCTATCTCATCTTCTTGAACTTCTTTCTTCCCTTTCCTTCTCTTTTTAATTTCTGGGCCCATTTCCTTCTTGCCCATGTATCATCCATATATAGGCAGACACCTCGTCATCTTAACTTCTTCTTTCTCCCAGTCTATTTCTGGGTTGTGTGCCTGTAACCAGGGTATACCCAATATCACTTCTGTCTTTCCTAGATCGCACACATCCATCCTCACTCTTTCCACATACCCTTTAAAGTACATATTCACTTCGACTTTGTGTGTAATCAATCCTCCACTATTTCCTGTACCATCCACATTTTGCACTATTATTGGTTTTCCAAGTTTTATTAGCTTGAAACCTCCTCTTTCTATGCACTTCTTGCTCATGAAGAGCCCTGTGGCTCCGCTATCCAACAATGCTTTTACTGACACCCCTTCATGAGTATCAATCTTCTCTACTCCTATTTGCATCCATACCTCCTGCAGACTCTTCAAGGTTCTTCTGACTTTCCTCTATTTTCCCTTTGGATCAGTGATTCCAGTCCCCTTCCCCTGGACCCTAGGCACTGATTATTCTAGCTTTCTGCCCCAATTCCACCATGGCGTTTTCTTTCCTGTCCTACAAGGCAGACAGAAAATCTCCCCCTTCTTATTTTTCTCTACTCTTTCTTTTACCACATCTCTCACATTGCATGCACTACATACCACTCTCTCTGCCTTTTCTCTTTGCACCTCCCTTTCTCTCTACTCCTTTGCTTCCTTGCAACTTTCACACCACATATGCAATAGTTGTCTTTTACTCAGAAACCCTTGTCCATGGTTCTCCTGAGTCTTAGTGCCCTTGTAGTCATATCCTTGATACTTCACAAAGGTCACCACCTCTCTCCTCATCATCCACCCTTCCATACTCATTTCAGCTCCTCTTGGGGGTAGTTCTTTTGCACTGGAGTGCAGTTTTACTTTCTTCCAGACTTCCCTTGAAGGTGCCACTTCCTCCTTTCTACTCCTCTCATTCTTCTTGGGACACTCCCACTTCTTGTGCCCCTCTTCTCCACATCCAAAACACTTCACCACTTCTCTCACTACTTCTTGTCTTCTCATTTCTTTTACACCACACTGCATTACCCTGCTTGCCAGGGCCCCAAATCTATTCATCGACTTCTTTTTTCTTCCACTCTTCCTCCTTTGTTCCAACAGTTCTTAGCCATATGGCCAAACTGCTTGCATCCCCAACATTTCCTGCCCTCTCTTCCTTCTAGTTCTGATCTCATTTTGGCGAGTGCTTGCCGGGTGTTGAGCATTTTGCTCAGGATGTTGTTGTACACTTCTAAGGACATTGTGTGTTGTACTTAGAAGGGCAAATTGTTGTTATGAAAAGGAAATGAAGATGTATTTGTGTTGCCGGTTGGCTAACCCTTCTTCTTTGGCTTCGACTACTGACTACTTATGTCTGCTAGGGCGCAAATCTTCACCCAGCCAGGTGTCTAATGCCTTACTGACTACTGCCCTAATACTAGGGTTATACTATCACTTTTCAGAGAAGATCCCTACTGTAATCGTCTTCTTAAGGATGTGATGATGTTCCTCTGCATGTACTAGTCACAATGAACTAGCAGCACAAAGCTGATAAAGCAAAAGATGTACAAGTAATCTACTAAGCACTACCTGTCGTCAGATCTGGTCTATGTGTATACTCAGGTATAGTGCCCACAGTCCACCTCTAGAGTCTAAACTTCTTGGTCAGTCCACTTAAGCCTGTGGCCTGGCTATGTATGGAGATGACTAGTGATCAAAGTTGATCACCAGTCGAGGGTTGAATGTGTGAGAGGAAGAGTAAGCAGAGATCAAGGCGATCAGTGCTCTAGATGTGGAAATGAGTTCTAGTGTAAGGATCTTAGTCAGGGTTGAGTAATCTTAACCTGAATCCCACTCTAAGTCAGAGTTGACAAAGAAAGCTTGTTAGAGTTCTTGCTAATTGACCTAGCTACTTATACACAAATCAGTGTTTACATGTATTTGTTTACTTGAATTATCTCACGGACTCCTTTTGAGTCATAATGTCCCACGCACTTTATACTATTACATAATAAATGAAAAAGAAAAAGAAATAAAATAATCCGCCACTATAGATCTCCTAGCTTGCCTGCTGTTTTATAACATAGCATACATTTCTAAGTCATTAAATGAAACTCAAAGAAACTACAAAATACACAACAAAGAAATGTTAGCTATAATATGCTGTTTGGAAGCATGGAGACACTTCCTGGAAGGATTTAGGAGTAAATTTGAAGTATGGACAGATCATAAAAACCTAGAATATTTCATGAGTAATCAAAAGCTTAATTGTAGACAAGCAAGATGGGCTTTATATTTATCTAGGTTTGACTTCATATTAAAACACATTTTAGGGAGTAAAATGGGGAAGGTGGATGGGTTGAGTAGAAAACCAGATTGGAAGGTCAGAGTAGAAAAGGACAATGAGGAGCAAATGCTAATGAAGAAAGAGTGGTTAGAGGTGAAAAGAATTAGAGTGACAGAAGTAGTAATAAAAGGAGTGGACTTACTAGATAAAGTAAGAAAATATGAAGCAAGAGACGACAAAGTGGTAAAAGCAGTAGAAGAGATGAAGTGAGCAGGAGTAAAAATGTTAAAAAATGAGGAGTGGTGATAAGAGGACAGTCTAATATTGAAAGAAGGGAAAGTGTATGTCTCTAAAGACAAGAAATTGAGAGCAGAAGTGATCAGGCTACACCACAACATGTCTGTGGAAGGGCATGGAGGACAGTGGAAGACAGCAGAGTTGGTAACAAGGAACTTCTGGTGGCTAGGGGTCACTAGAGAAGTGAAACAATACATGAAAGGATACAATGCCTGCCAATGCAACAAGAATTGAATGCAGCCACTGACAGGAAAATTAATGCCAAATTTGATTCCAGAGAAAGCATAGACCCATATTAGTGCAGACTTCATTATGAAGTTGCCCTTAGCACAAGGATATGACTCAATCTTAGTAGTGGTAGACAGATTTACAAAAATGGCACACTTTGTACCTACTACAGAGAAAACAAGTACAGAAGGACTAGCATGACTATTTAGAGATAACATTTGGAAGTTACACAGACTACCAGATAGTATTATTTCTGATAGAGGACCACAGTTTGTGGCAGGTATTATAAGGGAGCTGAATTGCATATTAGGGATTGAGATAAAATAGTCTATGGCATTTTACCCACAGACAAATGGCCAGACAGAATGAATGAACCAGGAGTTGGAACAGTACCTTTATATATTCATAGATCATCAACAAGAGCAATGGTCAGAGTGGCTGGGTACAGCTAGGTTCACCTACAACAATAAAGCGCACACTAGAACTAAGGTATCATCCTTTAAGGCAAATCAAGGACAAAATCCAAGAATGGGATTTGAGATGAGGAACAAGGGGAAATATGAAGGGGCAGAAAAATTCACAGAAAGAATGAGAAGTATATAGGAAGAGACTAAGGCAGCGCTACAGAAAGTGCTGATGGGGATGGTAGTAAAGGTAATTTAAGATTTAATATGTAAGGGGGGAAATGGGGTTTTGAATAAGAATATAAATGTGCTTTACTGTCCTTACAAAAGTGGGTACTACCAAGTCAGAGAATCAAAATCTCCAAGTCATTCCACAATTGTGTGCAATTGAGTAGGCACTGGGGAGGTAATCAAATATAAAAGAGAGGGGCTCACAAGATAGTAGACACTTGTTATTAGATACTAGAATGAAAGAAATGTTTTTAGTTTCTGCTCGAGAGCACTCTCACCAGTCAGATCTCAAAGGTGTGTGTTCCTCTCACACCGTAGTACTACCGTCCAAGGTACTAGTCTAGTAGGCTGGCTCGCCATCAATACAGCAGTCCTACCTAGATCTCACGTTGCTCTCATGTAAGCTCACTCTCAACTGACTACACAGTTGGTAACTTACTCTGAAAACATGTAGCGAGTAGTTCAGCTCCTAGTCCAAGCAAATGCCCAAGTCCTCCTTTAGAGTGGGTATCCCTTGAGGAAAGTTTTATAGAGTTTTATAAAAAGAAAGGGAGAAAAAGAGCTCTTAGTCACTCAAGTCGAGTTTCAGCTCTAGAGCAATGAAGGGCAAAGATGGGGGTTCTTCTTCTTGTATCTCTTCATGCTATTAGAGTATTATATTAGTATTACAAAGCCCAGAATGCAACAAACAAGATAAGAAAGAAATCCTCCTGATTACTGGAAAAGACAGGTAGAATGAGTTGAGTCCACATCCAATTATGCAACAGCCACTCTTGTAATAAAATGGCAGGTGAGCTGGGACATCTGGGGTGGCAGAATATTTTATTTTTTTATCATTTTCTTTTATTATGTAATAGTTTGAAGTGCACAGGACATCATGACTCAAAAGGAGTCCACGGGATAATTCAAGTAGACAAATACTAGTAAATACCAATTCATATATAAATAGCTAGACCAATTAGTGAGGACTCTAATGAGTTCTCTTTGTCAACTCTGACTTAGAGTGTGAGTTAAGATCATCTCAATTGATACTCACTACACTAGAACTCATTTTCACCTCTAGAGCACCGATTGCCCCAATCTCTGCTCAATCTTACTCTCATATACTTGACCCTCAACTAGTGATCAACTCTGATCACTAGTCACCTCTATACATAGCTAGGACATAGGCTTACATGGACTGACTAGGAAGTTTAGACTCTGGAGGTGGACTATGGGCACTATACCTGAGTATACACATAGACCAGACCTGATGACAGATAGTGCTTAGTAGATTACTTGTAAACTTTTTGCTTTATCAGCCTTGTGCTGCTAGTTCATTGTGACTAGTACATGCAAAGGAACATTGTTGCATCTTTAAGAAGACGATTAGAATAGGGATCTTCTCTGAGAAGTGATAGTGTAACCCTAGTATTAGGGCAGTAGTTAGTAAGGCATTAGACACCTGGCTGGGTAAAGATTTGCACCCCAGTAGACATAAGTAGTCAGTAGTCAAAGCTGACAAAGAAAGGGTCAGTTAACTGGTGCCACAATACATTTTCATTACAACACAACAACTTGCCCTTCTAAATACAACACATTATGTCCTTAGAAGTGTACAACCAACTCCTGAGTGACATGCTCAACCAAAGGTAGGCCCTCGCCAAATTAAGGGCAGAATTAGAGGGAAAAGAAGGAAGACTGTGTAGGCAATGTAGGAAGTTTGGGCACCTTGCCCAGAATTGTAGAAGAGAAGGAGAACAGAAGAAGAAGGAAGAGAAGGGGAATAAATTTAAAGTGCTGAGAAGTCAATCTATGCAGTATGGAGTGAGAGACATAAGAAGACAGGAGGTAGTGGGGCAGATAGTGAAGTGTTTCTGGTGTGGAAAGGAGGGACACAAGAAGTGGGAGTATCCAGAAGGAAAAAGAAAGAAAAGAGAGGAGGAGGCACCACCACGAGAAGTATGGAGGAAGGTGAAAGAACACAGTGGAGTGAGGGGGCTACCCCCAAGAGGAGCAGCAATGTGCATGAGAGAGTGGACAACACCCAGGGAGTGTAATAAAACAGCAGGTGAGCTGGAGCATCTGCGACGGCGGAATACTTTATTTCTTTTTCATTTTCATTTATTATATAATAGTTTGAAGTGTGTGGGACACTATGACTCAAAAGGAGTCTGTGGGATAATTTGAGTAGACAAATACTAGTAAATACCAATTTGCATATAAGTAGCTAGACCAATTAGCAAGGACTCTAATGTGTTCTCTTTGTCCACTCTGACATAGAGTGTGCACCTAAGTTAACTCAACCTTGGTACACTACAGGGAGGGTAGTAACCTTTGTAGAGTGTAGAGAATGCAATTACAAAGGGACAAAGACACAGGAGAATCAGGGACAGGGGTTCCTGGAAAAGAAGCAGCTGTGTAATATGTGGTGCAGAGGATGTAAAGAGGCATGGAATTGGAGAGATAGAGAAGCTGAAGCAGGAAGAGCAAAGAGGGTGAAGTGTAGTGCATGTGGGGGAAAAGATGCAGTTATTTGAAAGACAGAGCAGAATGAGAAAGGAGAGATTTTCTGTTCCCCTTATAGGATAGGAAAGAAAATGCTGTGGTGGAACTGGGGAGGAAAGAGAGAACAGTCAGTGCCTAGGGCCCAGAAAGGAAAGGCTAGAATCACTGATCTGGAGAAGAGACAGAGGGAAGTAAGAAGAACCTTGAAGGGTCTACAAGAAGTATGGATGCAAATAGGAGTGGAGAAGATCGACACTTATAAAGGGATTTTGGTGAAAGTATTATTAGATAGTGGAGCCACAGGGCTCTTCATGAACAAGAAATGCACACAGAGAGGAGGCTTTAAGTTGATAAAACTTGAAAGGCCAATATTAGTGAGGAATATGGATGGTACAGGAAACAGTGAAGGTACAGTCTTGCATGAGGTAGAAGTAAACCTGTACTTCAAGGGACATGTAGAAAGAGTGAGAATGGATGTGTATAACCTAGGAAAGACAGAAGTGATATTGGGGATGCCTTGGTTACAAGCACATAACCTAGAAATAGATTGGGAGAAGGGGGAAGTAAAAATAATGAGGTGTCCACCAATATGTGGATGATATGTGGGCAAGAAGGAAATGGGCCCAAAGATTAGAAAAAGAAGGAAAGGGAAGAAAGAAATTCAAGGAAATGAGATTGAAAGAATCAGATGGGCAGTAGATGAGAAAGAAGATTGGGGAAGAGAGGAAGAAATGGAACTGGACCATAGAAAAGTGGAAGCAATGGTTCCACAAAAGTTCCTTAAGTGGCTGAAGGTATTTGGAAAGGTGGAGTTGGAAATAATACTGACAAGGAAGATATGGGATCATGCTATAGATCTCAAGAAGGAGTTCAAGGCCAGTAAAGCACAAGTGTATCTACTCTCTAGAAATGAGAGAGAAGAGGTTCAAACATTCATTCAAGACCACTTGAGGAAAGGATATATAAGGCCTTCAAAGTCACCACAAACTTCTCCAGTTTTCTTTGTGGGAAAGAAGAATGGTGGAAAGCATATGGTCATGGACTATTATAGACTCAATAAGCAAATGGTAAAGAACAACTATTTGTTGCCATTGATCACTGACTTAGTAAATGCAATGGGAAACAAGAAATTGTTTACTAAAATGGATTTACAATAGGGCTATAACAATATATGCATTAAAGAAGGGGATGAGTGGAAGGTGGCCTTCACTACACATGTGGGGTTGTTTGAACCAGTAGTAATGTTCTTTGGGATGACGAACTCATCAACAACATTTCAGAGAATGATGAATGAGATCATGAGAAATCTCATAAATGAGAGGAAGGTGGCAGTCTTTGTTAATAGGCATGGAAGGGAAAGAAGGACATGATGAGATTGTGGAAGAAGTGTTGAAGCGATTAGAGGAGAATGACTTATACATAAAACCAGAAAAGTGTTCATGGAAAACCAGTAAAGTAAACTTTCTGGGAGTAGTAATGGGTCAGGGGAAAATCGAAATGGAGGAGGATAAAGTAATGGGAGTATTGAACTGGCCAGTGCCAAAGACGGTCAGAGATGTCAGGAAGCTCATGGAGCTCACCAACTACTATAGGAGATTTATTAAAAACTTTGCAGCACTAGCAAAACCCTTAAATATGCTGACAAGGAAGGATGAGAAGTGGAGATGGAAGAAAGCCCAGCAAAAGGCATTCAAATAGTTAAAAGAGATCTTCACCACTAGACCATTACTAGTAGCACCAGACTTAGACAAGGAGTTTAGAATTGAAGCAGATGCCTCAAACTTTGTGATAGGAGGTATATTGTTTATCAAGTGCAAGGACAACAAGTGGAGACCAGTAGCCTATATCTCAAAATCTCTAAACAAAACAGAACATAATTATGAGATTCATGACAAAAAGATGCTGGCAGTGATTTGATGCCTAGAGGCCTGAAGACACTTTCTAGAAGGTGCTAAGGGGAAGTTTGAGATTTGGTCGAACCATAAAAATCTAGAGTACTTTATGAGTAACCAAAAGTTAAATAGATGACAAGCTAGATGGGCACTCTATTTATCTAGATTTGACTTCATTTTGAAACATATACCCAGTAGTAGAATAGGGAAGGCAGATGGACTAAGTAGGAGACCAGACTGGGAAGTAGGAGTGGAAAAGGACAACAAGGAACAAATGCTAGTGAAGAAAGAGTGGTTAGAAGCTAGAGCAGTGCAAGTATCAGAAGTAGTGATTGAAGGAGTAGATGTCCTGGATAAAATAAGAAAGAGTGGGATAAAAGATGACAAGGTCATTAAAGTGGTGGAAGAAATAAAGCAAGCAGGAGTAAAGGTCTTAAGAGACAAAGAGTAGAAAGAATATGAGGGACTAATGCTAAAAGAAGGAAAGGTATATGTACCCAAAGATGAGAAGTTGAGGGCAGAAATTATCAGGCTATACTATGATATGCCTGTAGGAGGACATGGGAAACAGTGGAAGACAACAGAGTTGGTGACGAGAAATTTTTGGTGGCCTGGAGTGAGTAGGGAAGTGAAGCAATATGTGGAGGGATGTGATGCATGCCAGAGAAATAAAAATCATATGCAAGCACCTGCTGGCAAGTTAATGCCAAACTCAATACCAGAGAAACCATGGAGTCATATATCAGCTGATTTCATTATGAAATTACCATTGGCACAAGGATATGATTCGATTCTGGTGGTAATAGATAGATTAACAAAGATGGCCCACTTTATACCTACTACAGAAAAGACAACAGTAGGGGGACTAGCAAGACTATTTAGAGACAATGTATGGAAGCTACACAGCTTACCAGAAAGCATTATTTCAGATAGAGGACCATAATTTGCAGCAGGGGTAATGAAGGAGTTAAATACAATGCTGGAGATTGATAATAAATTGTCAATGGCATTCCACCCACAGACAGATGGGCAAACTGAAAGGATGAATCAAGAACTAGAACAGTACTTAAGAATGTTCATAGATCATTGCCAGGAACAGTGGCCAGAATGGTTGGGAACAGTAGAGTTTACTTACAATAATAAAATGCAAACGAGTATGAAAGTATTGCCCTTTAAAGCAAATACTGGATGAGATCCTCACATGGGATTTGAACTCAGGAAGAAAGGGAAGTTTGAGGAGGCAAACAAGTTTGTGGAAAGGATGCAGGAAATACAAAAAGAAGCTAAGGTGGCATTGGGGAAGGCACAAGAAGACATGAAGAAGTATGCAGATAGGCATAGGAGAGAAGCAGAAGAATATTGAGTGGGAGACCTAGTACTACCCAGTACCAAGAATCTCAAATACCAGATGGTGGGAAGAAGAATGGAAAAACTTATGGAGAGATTTATTGGACCTTATAGAGTCAAGTCAATAGTTTCGACAAACACATTAGAATTAGAACTACCTAGCACAGTAAAGATACATCTGGTAGTTAACATAAGTGGAGTACAAAGATATACAGGATAGGTGGAAGGACAAAGAAAAGAAATGCCACAACCTATAGTGATAGAGGGTGAAGAAGGATAGGAAGTAGAGAAAATAATGAATAAGAGATAAATACGGGGGAGGAATAAGTACCTAGTACAATGGAAGAGGTGTATGGCAGAGGAAAATACTTGGGAGAGTAGGAAAAACCTGAAAAATGCAAGTGATCTAGTAAAAGAGTTTGAGAAAGAATACGGAAGGGAAGAAGAGAAAGAAGCAAGGTAGCAAGAAACAGAGGAAGATGGAAAGGTATTCAGCAGGGGGTTATCTGGGAAGTATACAGCAAAGATACTGTATGGGTGGGGGGAGAAGAAGTACAAATATTGGAAGAGGTTGGAAGAAAATTGGTAGTGATGGAAAAAGGAATCCATTCACAAAAGTGAGCCATAATCTATTCTTATAAATAAAACAAGAAGAGGATGAGATGGGAAACATTGTGATTGGAACAATGAGCTATAAGAAGGTCCTCAGGACAAAGAAGCTTGAGAGGGAGATGGTGTAGTAAAACAGTAGGTGAGCTGGGACATCCACAGTGTTATGCTGCTAGCAAATTTGCCATGGAACTGTGACATGGTGTCACAAACTTCATTTGGCCATAACTCCATGGATACTTGCACGATTCCCACGGTCTAGAATGCGTCTGGAAGCCCTCATAAAGACCTTTCAAACGATGCCCAAAACGTGCCAAAGCAATAAGTACTCACTGAGATATCAGTTAATCAGTACAGGACACTGATTGGCAGATATCTCAGGAACTGCCAAATGCGGACATTTGCTTCCACATGCACATGGAAGCTCTCTTCAATATGCTTCTGACGACCATAAATAGACCTTAGGACAATAAGATCCTGTGGAGATACAAGGACCTCAAGGTTTGGTATGACACTGATCTATTACCCATAGATGCACATCAATCCTTGAACACAACAAGGACAGCCCCTTATATGGTTAAGTTATTGCT
>Ga0153955_100650_pt1 | contig 13045 bp, 13 predicted proteins | sample TSFL039MetaG_FD_104744 | JGI IMG/M metagenome (GOLD analysis project Ga0153955, IMG submission 104744) | Attine ant fungus gardens microbial communities from Florida, USA - TSFL039 MetaG | ecosystem: Host-associated > Fungi > Mycelium > Unclassified | place: USA: Florida, Wekiwa Springs...
AGCATTATTTCAGATAGAGGGCCGCAGTTCACAGCAGGAGTGATGAGAGAGCTGAACGCGATGTTGGGGATCGATAGCAAATTGTCAATGGCATTCCACCCGCAAACAGATGGGCAAACAGAAAGAATAAATCAGGAATTGGAACAGTACCTGAGGATGTTCATTGACCATCGACAAGAGCAGTGGCTGGAATGGCTGGGCACAGCAGAATTCACTTATAACAACAAGATACAGACAAGCACAAAGATGTCACTGTTTAAAGCAAATAATGGACAAGACCCAAGGATGGGATTTGAGTTGAGGAAGAAGGGAAAGTTTGAGAAAGCAAATAAATTTGTGGAAAGGATGCAGGAGATACAAGGGGAGGCAAAGGCGGCACTCAGTAAAGCGCAAGAGGATATGAAGAGGTATGCGGATAGGCATAGGGGAGAAATAGAAGAATATAAAGTAGGAGATCTGGTGCTGCTCAGCACGAAGGATCTCAAATACCAGATGGTGGGCAGGAGAACGGAAAAACTTACAGAAAGATTTGTTGGGCCTTATAAGGTCAAGTCAATAGTTTCGACAAACACTATAGAATTAGAACTACCTAGTACAGTAAAGATTCATCTGGTAGTTAATGTAAGTAGAGTACAAAGATACATCAGTCAGGTGGAAGGACAGAAAAGAGAAAGGCCACAACCCATGGTAATCGAAGGTAAAGAGGAGTAGGAGGTAGAAAAGATAATGAATAAAAGACAGGTACGAGGGAGAGATAAGTACCTGGTACGATGGAAGGGGTGTACAACAGAGGAAGACACTTGGGAAAGTAGGGAAAACCTTAAAAATGCAAGTGATCTTGTAGAAGAATTTGAGAAGGAATATGGAAGAGAAGAAGAAAAAGAAATAAGGTGGCAAGAAAAGGAAGAAGAGAAGAACACATTCAACAGGGAATTGCTGGGGAAGTACATGGTAAAATTATTATATGGGTGGGGAGAGAAGAAATACGAGCAGGAGTATTGGAAAAAGTTAGAAGAAAATTGGCGGCGATGGAAAAGAAATCCATTCACTAAAGTAAGCCATAATCTGTTCTTACGGATAAAACAACAAGAAGAGGATGAAATGGGGAACATAGGAGATTGGGACAGTGAGTTGTAAAATCCTCGAGGATGAGGAAGCTTGAGAGAGAGGTGGTGTAATAAAACGGTAGGCAAACTAGGGCATCCACGGTGGCAGATTATTTTATTTCTTTTCCATTTTCTTTTATTATGTAATAGTTTGAAGTGCATGGGACACTATGACTCAAAAGGAGTCCACGGGATAATTTGAGTAGACAAATACGAGTAAATACTGACTCGCATATAAGTAGCTAAATCAATTAGCGAGGACTCTAACAAGTTCTCTTTGTCAACTCCAATAAAGAGTGTGCACTTAAGTTAAACCCTAAACTTGAGTTCACTACAATGCCCTCGAGTTGTTAGAGCATCCCCTAGTTTAGATATGGCTATTATCTGGATTGATATCTAGGATTTCCAAAATGGAACTAAAGCAAAGTCAATTATAAATAGGTGTTTTAACTTTGGTCGATATATTACCACTATTAGAGGTACTAATATGAATCTGGGTGTTCCTGTCATAAATTGCCTGCTTGAACCAAAAATAGTACAGTTAGAGGGATGGGAGAAATGAGAACTATTCTTAGATGGACTAGACAAAGGATTCTAAATATAGAAAAGAGAGATAAGATAAGATAAGTTGGGATCACATGACCAGGTCACATAATAGGATCACATGATAGAATCTTCTGGAAGGTTTGGTAGTTACTTAAGTGTATACATAGACAAATAGAAAATATGTATAAGTAGGTAGCACAATCCACCAAGAGACTCCATCGAGTTCTCTTCATTCTCTCATAACGTTGAGTGTGATAAGGCAGTTGTCTCGACTACTCTATCATTACAGTTCCCTAGTGCAGAAATTGCTAGAAATGGGGATATATAACCTTTGCATGTAGGACACATAATACAAGATGTCAAAAGTATAGTGGTCCATACAAGATCAAACACCGTCGTGATATGGCATAGTGCTGTAAAGCTAATTACAAGACAGTTCCTTCCCAGTTGGGGACTAAACAGGGTAAACTATGCTCCCACTCATTCAAGTGCATTAATTGCAAGGGGGAACATCAGGCAGATGATGGTACATGTCCCTTTTGGAAACACAGATTTAACAGGGAATAGCATACTAAGAAGGCACAAGAGCTCAGAAAGATCCAAACCAACTCAATTCACTTATTTGTGAGTGGTAGAGGTCTATGATTAGGTACGCCAACAGCCTAAAAATCTTCTCTCAAAATGTTAGATGTAACTGTCTACACTTGGATACCATCTTCAAAACTACTAATAATTATTATGATATTATATTAATCCAGGAGCCCCCATAGTCCCTTATTAGACATATACCCTTCTCTGAAAATGAAAATGGACAGTCAATATATAGTGCCCCCAATCACCCAGCATGACTACAACTTGTTCGACTACCAAATCATAGTGAAGACAAACCCTGAGTTATTATCTATATAAGTGCTAGACTTGCTAAGTTACGATTTTCTCTTAAAAGAGACATCTTTGACCATTGTGATATTAGTCTCATAATAAAGACCAAGTGTTCTTTCTTCTAAATATTTACTCTGGTGAACACCAAACAGCAATTAACTACCTTAGAGATATGGAGTTTAACATCAACAATGTTCTTATCTGGACAGGGAACTTTAACACCAGAGTGTAACAATTGAAGTCGTGGTCAAGTAACCCTAACCTCACTCGTACTCTAAGTCAGAGTTGACAAAGAGAACTCATTGTCAGGACCTGTGGGACAATCCCGGATCCTCTTTAGAGGGTATGAGGTTAAAGATAAGAAGAACTTGACAGAGTTCCCTCTATAAATTGCCTAGCTATTTATATAATTACATGTGGCTATGCTAAGGCTATTCTAAGAGAGAACAAGATATCTACAGACTACCATCTATTAAGTCCTGAGTATCTTCCTACATCAGACAGCTTCTGCCCATATGTTCTTTCACATATGACAGCTGCCTGATCAGCATGTGATTGACACATGCCTTTCCCATGCTTGTCCTTTTATTAGATCCTGACATTCCTGCATTGTGTTTGTTAAGTTATATTGTCATATAGTCGTTAATAAATTAATTTAATAAAGAAAAAGAATAAGTGTCAGAGTAAATCATAATACTTATTAAAGTCTTTGCTGAATTATGATCACTACTTATACAGGTCTGACTATTTGTAAATGTTTACTGATCCAACATCATTACATAATTAAATAAAAATAAAAATAAAAATAAATAATGACTTAGGGAAAATAACGGTTCATGATACAGAGACAATAATTGGGACTTAGCTTTTCCACACCACTCTATTCATGCTGACACTATTAGAGAGATTGCAGATAGCCTTAACCTCAAAAGATCTACCCCAATACACCAAGTTCCAACTAGGTATACAGATGATATGAATAGTGCTGACACAGTTTTAGATTTAATATTTTTATGAAGTAATGACCCTAGCTTCAACAACTACTGCATCCTCCTTGAAATCAGGCCCCCATCTGACCATGCCCCTCTCTGTGTTACAGTCTCTATTAACAATGAGGACATCAACATAAAACGAAGGGCAATCTCCAAAGATAGCGATAAGGAGGCTGATTTTGTCAGCAGGTGTACAAATGAAATCAAGCAAGTCAATACCAATAACATTCTAGACAAGCACTCGAAGATGCCATTCAAGCCATTGCCAGCACATTTCAAAGGCATTGGAATAGTCTCTCTAAAGAATTCACTATTTATAAGCTGTTACAAACTTCATTCAGCCATAACTCCACAAATACTTGCATGATTCCCTGGTCCAAGATGTCTCTAAAAGCCCTTAAGGAGACCTTTCAAATGATGCCCAAAAGGCATCAAAGCAATCAGTACTCACTGAGATATCAGTTAATCAGTGCTGGACACCGATCAACAGATATCTTGGGAACCACCAAACATGGACATTCACTTCCACATGCACATGGAAGCTCTCTTTAATATGCTTCTGACAACCATGAATAGACCTTAGGGCAATAAGATCCTGTGGAGATACAAGGACCTCAAGGTTTGGCATGATACTGATCTATTACCCATAGATGCACATTAATCCTTGAACACAAACAAGGACAGCCCCTTATATGGTTAAGTTATCACTATTCTGGACACAAAAGGACTGCCATATATAGAATAATAGGCAGTAGACATGTGATGCTCTGTCCAGGTGCACAGACTATCTCATTTATGTATACAAGGCTTCCTAGTCTGAGGATTAGACCTCAGACTTAGCAACATCTTTTGTTGCTTACTCTAAACTTGCTTGAGAACTTCTAAACTCAAATCAATCACAAATCAGTAAGTGGTCATTTATGATATAAGCAATCCAAAGAGTAGTGGAATTACAAGTGCTAACAAGACCTCAATATCTATAGAGTTATGGGTGACTGGCATATGTAGTCTCAATTTAGACAAACTACCAGGGCTGCCAAATGAATGTTCTTCAACAACAAAATTCACGAAGTTGCCTCTACTAATACATGGCCCTGGGATCTTATGAGTTGGATATGGAAAAAAAAACTCCTACCTACTAACATAATAAAATACAATGGTACCCCATGCAACACATTGGATGATTTATGGAATGCTCTTCACTCCTCATACAACTCTGCACATTACCATCAGGTCAATCATGAAGTCCTTAGAGAAGTGCAACAGGTCCCAGTACAATCTTGGGACAAGTTCACAGTCCAGGAGTTTCAGGATGCTCTCAGAAAATGCAATAACAGTTCTACACCTTGTCATGAACTACTAAATTCCTCTAAGTTAATATTCATTTTTTTCTTTTTCTTTTCATTTAATTATGTAATATAGTCAGATCAGTCAATATGGACAAACATTTGAAGCATGTATAAGTAGTGTACAAAATCCAGCAAGAACTCTAATGAGTTCTCTTTGTCTACTCTGATATAAAGTGAGATTTAGGTTAGGGTTATCACAACCACAACTTGAGTCTTTACACTAGAACTCACTTTCACATCTAGACACCGATTGCCTCAATCCTTGTCAATTTTACTCTCCTCACTCTCTTGGTGTGCAGTCATCTCAGACCAATCCCAACCTCCTCATAGCTGGGCCACAGGCTTAAGTGGACTGACTGGGAAGTTTAGACCCCAAAGGTGGATAAGATAGGACCAAGCTCAGGCCCTACCTTGAGACCAGACCTAACAATTGAGCAGGCTTGTTATTATACTTGTACCTTTTTCATCATATCAACTTTGTGCTACTGGTCCATTGTGACTAGTCTATGCAGAAGAATAGTAGTTGCTCTATAGGAGGCTACTTAGAGTAGGGATCTTCTCTGTAAAGTGATAGTCTACTCTAGTATTAGGGCAGTAGTCAGTATAGCAGTAGGCACCTGGCTGAATGAAGATCTTGTGCCCCAGCAGATGTAGAAGTGAGACAGAAGAAGAATATGATAAGCTCCTCAACAATACATAAACTTTTTTTACACAACAATTACACCTGTCCAGAACATTACACCATGTCTCTGGACTAATATAACAAACTCATGAGTGACATGCTCAACCAAAGACAAGCCCTTGCCAAATTAAGGATAGAGCTAGAAAGGAGAAAAGGGAGGCTGTGTAGATGTTGTGGGGGTTTTGGACACCTTGCCTGGAAGTGTAGAAGGGGAGAAAAGGAACAGAAGGAGATGGTAGTAGGGAATAGGTTCAAAGTGTTGAAGAGTCAAGTGATGCAGTGTAGAGTGAGGGAGGTGAGGAGACAAGAAATGGTAAAAGAGGCAGTAAGATGCTTTGGATGCGGAGAAGAGGGACATAAGAAGTGGGAGTGTCCAAAGAGGAAGAAAAGGAAGAGAGAAGAAGTGGCACCACTACGAAAAGTGTGGAAGAAGGTGAAGGAGCACAGTGGAGCAAGGGAGCTGCCTCCTAGAGGAGCAGTAATGTACATGGAGGGGTGGATGACAAGATGGGAGGTGGTAACCTTTGTGGAGTATAGGGTGTAATAAAACGGCAGGCGAGCTGGAGTATCCACGGCAGCGGATTATTTTATTTCTTTTTCATTTCCCTTTATTATGTAATAATTTGAAGTGTGCAGGACACTATGACTCAAAAGGAGTCCACAGGATAATTTGAGTAGACAAATACTAGTAAATACCGATTCACGTATAAGTAGCTAGACCAATTAGCAAGGACTCTAACGAGTTCTCTTTGTCAACTCTGACTTAGAGTGTGATCTGAAGTTATCTCCACTAAGGATTACTACATAGGGGATGTGACTATAAGGGAACAAAGACACTGGAAAACCAGAGACAAGGCTTCCTGGATAAAGAACAGTTGTGTAATATATGGTGTGGAAGTTGTAAAAAAGCATGGAACTGAAGAGACAGAGAAGCGGAAGAGGGAAGAGCAGAGAAAGTAAAGTGTAATACCTGTGGAGGTAAAGATGCAGTGGTAGGAGAAAATGTGGAAAGGAATGAGAAAGGGAAAGTTTTCTGTCTACTCTGTAGGACGGGAAAGAAAACGCCGTGGTGGAACTGAGGAGGAAGATTGGAACAGACGGTGTCTAGGGCCTAAAAGGCTGGGGCTGGAATCACTGATCCAGGGAGAGTGGCAGGAACTGTCAATCAAAAGGCAGTGCAAAAGAAAGGGAAAGCAAGAGAAGTGAGGCGAACATTTAAGCCTCTGAGAGAAGTATGGATGAACATGGGTATTAAAAAGATGGATATGTACAAAGGAAGGACAGTGAAGGCATTGCTCAACAGTGGGGTAACAAGATTATTCATGAACAAAGATTTAGCTCAGAAAGGGGAGTATAGGCTGATCAAGTTGGATCGACCTTTGCAAGTGAGAAATGTGGACGGCACTGGAAATAGTGGAGGTGCAATTACTCACAAAGTAGAAGTAAACATATTCTACAAAGGACATGTAGAAAGAGTCCAAATGGACGTCTATGAATTGGGAAAGACAGATATAATTTTGGGTATGCCATGGTTGGCAGCTCACAATCCAGAGATAGACTGGGAGAAAGGAGAAGTAAGAATGATAAGATGTCCACCATTATATAGAAAAGTGGTGAAGATAAAGGGGAAGAAAGAGATAAGAGAAGATAAGAAGAAGATTGTTAGATGGGTAGTTGATAAGAAAGAAGATTGGGGAAGAGAGAAAGAAATAGAAGCAGATCATAGGAAAGTGGAGGAGATGGTACCCAAGAGGTTCCACAAATGGTTAAAGGTATTTGGGAAGATGGAGTCCGAAAGAATGCTGGTCAGAAAAGTATGGGATCACACAATAGATCTCAATAATGACTTTAAAGCAAGCAAAGCAAGGGTTTACCCTCTTTCTAGAAATGAAAAGGAGGAGGTATAGAAGTTTGTCAACAAGCACTTAAAGAAAGGGTACATCAGACCTTCTAAGTCACCTCAGACATCACTGATATTCTTTGTAGGAAAGAAGGATGGGGGAAAGTGCATGGTTATGGCCTACAGAAGACTCAATAAGCAAACAGTTAAGAACAATTACCCTCTATGTAACGATTGAAGTCTTGGTTGGGTAACCTTAACCTCACTTGCACTCTAAGTCAGAGTTTGACAAAGAGAACTCGTTAGAGTTCCCACTAATTGGCTCAGCTACTTATACACGAATATGTGTTTACAAGTATTTGCCTAACTATTTTATCCCATGCATCCTTTTTGAGTCATGATGTCCTGCGCACATTTAATATTACAAAAGAAAAAGAAATAAAATAATCTGCCGCTGTAGATCGTCTAGCTCAACTGCCATTTTATAACACCACCCCCCTCTCAAGGGTCCTCGTCCCAAGGACTTCTTCATAGCTCATTGTATGGGTCCCTTAGGTCACCCATATCCTGAATTTTATCTCCCAGTTCCTCCAAATATTTTCTATCTTCTTCGAGCCTTTGTCAATCTTCCTTGTTTTCTTCTTCGTCCCATTCCTCTATCTTCCCTCCCTTATACTCTTCCTTTTCTTCCATCCTTTTCAAGAATGGGTTCCTACTATACCTAGAGAATGGATTTTTCTTCCACCGTCTCCAATTTTCCTCCATACACTTCCAATACTCTCTGTCATACTTTTTGTTACCCCATCCGTAGAGTAATTTAGCCATGTACCTTCCTGGTAATTCTCTGCTGAACACTTTCTTATTTTTTTCTGCTTCTTGCCACCTCACTTCTTCTTCTTCTTCTCTGTGATATTCCCTTTCAAATTCTTCTACTAATTCAATCACATTCCTCAGATTCTCTCTACTCTCCCATGTGTCCTCTTCTGCCGTGCATCCCTTCCATTGTACCAAGTATTTATCCCTTCCCCACACCTTTCTCTTGTTCATAATTTTCTCCACTTCCTACTCTTCTTCTCCTTCAATCACCACTAGTTGTGGTGCTTCCTTTCTCTAGCCCTCTACTTGTGATTTGTACCGTCATACTCAACTGACATTAACTACTGAATGTATTCTCACTGTAGTAGGCAGATCCAATTCTATTGCATTACTGGAAATGATTGCCTTTACTTTGTAAGGTCCTACAAAGCATTCCATGAACTTATCCATATGTCTTCTGACCATTTGGTACTTTAGATCCTTAGTGCTGAGCAGCACCAAGTCGCCTACTCTATACTCTTCCACTTCCCCTCTTTCTCTATCAGCATACCACTTCATCTCTTCCTGCACTTTCTGTAGCGCTGTCTTTGCCTCCTCTTGCACATTCTTCATCTTCTCCGCAAACTTCTTTGCTCTTTCATGTTTCCCCTTCTTCCTCATCTCGAATCCCATCCTAGGATCTTGTCCACTATTTGCCTTAAAGGGCGAAACCTTGGTTCCTGCGTGCACTTTATTGTTATAGGCAAATTCTGCCATTCCTAGCCACTCTGGCCATTGCTCTTGTCAATGGTCTATGAACATTTGGAGGTATTGTTCCAACTCCTGGTTCATCCTTTCTGTTTGACCATCTGTTTGTGGATGGAACACTGTTGACAGTTTTGTTTCAATTCCTAACATGCGATTTAGCTCCTTCATAACTCCTGCTACAAACTATGGTCCTCTATCTGAGATTATGCTATCTGGTAGTCCATGTAATTTCCAAACATTATCTCTAAATAGTCGTGCCAACCCTTCTGTGCTAGTTCTTTCCATAGTAGGTATAAAATGTCCCATTTTTGTGAATCTATCTACTACGACTAAAATAACGTCATACCCCTGCGCTAAAGGTAACTTTGTGATGAAGTCTGCACTGATGTGCGACCAAGCTTTCTCTGGAATTGAATTCGGCATTAACTTTCCTGCCAGTGGTTGCGTTCAATTCTTATTTTGCTGACAGGCATCGCAACCCTCCACATACTGCTTCACCTCTCTTGTGACCCCTGGCCACCAGAAATTCCTCGTCACCAATTCTGCTGTTTTCCACTGTTCTCCATGTCTTCCTACAGGCATATCATGGTGTAGCCTGATCACTTCTGCTCTTAACCTCTCGTCTTTGGGAACATACACTTTTCCTTCTTTTAATATCAACCTGTCTTCCTGACGCCACTCTTCATCTCTTAACACCTTTACCCCTGCTCGCTTCATTTCTTCCACTGCTTTCACCACCTCATCATCTTTTGCCTCACATTTTCTTACTTTATCCAGCAAGTCTACCCCTTCTATAACTACTTCTGTTATTCTAATTCTTTTCATTTCTAACCACTCCTTCTTTACCAACATCTGCTCCTCGTTATCTTTTTCCACCCCAATCTCCCAATCTGGCCTCCTACTCAATCCATCCACCTTTCCCATCTTGCTTCCTGAAATGTGCTTCAATACGAAGTCGAATCTGGACAAGTATAGAGCCTATCATGCTTGTCGCCAATTTAATTTTTGGTTGCTCATAAAATACTCCAGATTCTTGTGATCTGTCCATACTTCGAATTTACTTCTTGTTCCTTCCAGGAAGTGCCTCCATGCCTCTAAACAGTGTATTATTGCCAACATTTCTTTGTCATGTATTTTGTAATTTTGCTCAGTTTCATTTAATGACTTAGAAATGTAGGCGACTGGTCCCCACTTGTTATCTTTGCATTTAATAGATAACACTCCTCCTGTGGCAAAGTTAGAAGCATCAGCTTCCACCCTAAACTCCTTATCTAAGTCGGGTGCCACCAATAGAGGTTGACTCATGAAAACCGTTTTCAACTGTTCAAAAGCCTTCTGCTGCTCATCTCCCCACCTCCATTTCTCTTCCTTCCTTGTTAGATTGTTCAAGGGTCAGGCTATCTTGGCAAAGTCCTTCACAAAGCACCTGTAATAATTGGCTAGATCCAAGAATTTCCTAACGTCTCTGACCGTCTTTGGTATAGGCCAGTTTAATACCCCTTCCACTTTGTCTTCTTCCATCTCGATCTTCCCTTCACCCATTACTACTCCCAGGAAGTTCACTTTCTGCACCTTCCAAGCGCATTTCTCTGGTTTCACATATAGGTCATTCTCTTCTAATCTCTTCAGCACTTCTTCCACCAGTTTATCATGCCCCTTCTCCGTCTCTGTTCCTATTAGCACATCATTCACAAATGCTGCCACTTTCCCTTCATTGATCATGTCTCTTAAAATTTCGTTCATCATGCCTTGGAAAGTGGCAGGTGAATTTGTCATTCCGAAAAACATCACCACTGGCTCATACGACCCTACATGAGTAGTGAAGGCTACCTTCTACTCATCTCCTTTCTTAATCCTCACATTGTTGTAGCCCCACTGAAGATCCATCTTAGTAAACACTCTTTTGTTGCCCATAGAATCTACTAGATCTGTAATTAATGGCAGAGGATAGTTGTTCTTAACCGTCTGCTTATTGAATCTCCTGTAGTCCATAACCATGTGCTTTCCTCCATTTTTCTTGCCCACAAAGAATACTGATGATGTTTGGGGTGATTTAGAAGGTCTAATGTACCCCTTCTTTAAGTGCTCTTCGACAAACTTCTGCACCTCCTCTTTTTCATTTCTGGAAAGAGGGTATACCCTTGCTTTACTTGCTTTGAAGTTGTCATTAAGATCTATTGCATAGTCCCATACCTTCTTAACCGGCATTCTTTCTGACTCCACCTTTCCAAACACTTTCAACCACTTATGGAACCTTTTGGGCACCATTTCTTCTATCTTCCTATAATCCACCTCCATTTCCTCCTCTCTTCCCCAATCTTCTTTCTCATCTACTGCCCATCTCACAATTCTCTTCTCGTCTTCTCTTATCTCTTTCTTCCCCTTTATCCTCACTACTTTCCCACACAATGGTGGACATCTCGTCATTCTCACTTTTCCTTTCTCCCAGTCTATTTCTGGATTATGAGCTGCCAACCATGGCATATCCAAAATCACGTCTATCTTCCCTAGCTCACAGACATCCATTCGCACTCTCTCTACATGCCCCTTGTAGAACATGTTCACTTCTACTTCATGTGTTATTGCACCTCCGCTGTTACCAGTGCTATCTACATTCCTTACTTGTAAAGGTCGATCTAATTTAATCAACCTGTATCCTCCCTTTTGTGCCAGGCCCTTGCTCATGAATAAGCCTGTTGCTCTGCAATCAAGCAATGCTCTCACTGTTCTTCCTTCATGAGTATCTACCTTTTCAATACTCATATTCATCCACACTTCTCTTAGAGGCTTAAATGTTTGCCTCACTTCTCTCTCTTCCCCCTGTTGCACTGCCTTCTGATTGACAGTTTCTGCTACTCTCCTCAGATCAGTGATTCCAGCCCTTCCCTTCTGGGCCCTAGGCACTGTCCGTTCTACCTCTCCTCCCCAATTCCACCATGGCATTTTCTTTCCCGTCCTACATGGCAGACAGAAAATCTCTCCTTTCTCGTTTCTCTCCACTCCTTCCTTTACTGCATCTCTCACATCACATGCGCTACACACCACTCTTTTTGCTCTCCCACTTTGTGCTTCTCTCTCTCTCCACTCCTTTGCCTCTCTGCAACCTTCACACCACATGTGCAACAGTTGCCTTTTACTCAGGAACCCTTGTCCTTGGTTCTCTTGAGTTTTGGTACCCTTGTAGTTGCATCCATGACACTCCACAAAGGTTACCACCTCTCTCCTTGTTATCCATCCCTCCATGCTCATTTCAGCTCTTCTTGGGGGTAATCCTTTCACACCGGAGTGCAACTTTACTTTCTCCCAGACCTCCCTTGGAGGTGCCGCTTCCTCCTTCCTTTCACTCTTCTTAGGACACTCCCACTTCTTGTGCCCCTTTTCTCCACATGCAAAATACTTCACTATTTCTTCAACTTTCTCTTGCCTCCTCACCTCTTGTACTCCACACTGCATTACCCTGCTTCTTAGCACTTCAAATCTATTGCCCACCACCTTCTTCTTCTTCTGTTCTTCTCCACTCCTGCACTTCCGGACGAGGTGCCCAAACTTCCCACACTTCCTACAGATTCTTCCTTCTCTCCCTTCTAATTCTGCCCTTAATTTGGCAAGAGCATGCCTTTCTTTGAGCATGTTGCTCATAAGTTTGTTATATTGATCCAGAGACATCGTGTTATGTTCCGGACAGTTGAAATGGTTTGTAAAAAAAGATGTGTATTGCTTGAGGGTTGTTCATCGTCTTCTTCTTCTAAGGGCTCACAGTATGTCTGCTGGGGTGCACAAGTCTTCTCCCAGCCAGGTGCCTACTGCCTTACTGACTATTGCCTTAATAGTACTTTGACTATCACTCCACGGAGGAGATCCCTACACTAATTGCCTTCTTAAGGATGCGGCGATATTCCTCTGTGTAGACTGGTCACAATGGACCAGTAGCACAAAGTAGATAAAATAAAGAAGTGTACACATATACTAACAAGCACCACTCGATTGCAAGGTCAGGTCTTAGATACGATACCCGAGTATGGTACCACACTGCTACCGTTAGTCCCTAACTGACTAACAAGTCCTCTTGAGCTTGGGGCCCAGCT